>BNJU01000091.1_pt1 | contig 149737 bp, 208 predicted proteins | sample 8539281 | NCBI WGS metagenome assembly BNJU01 (sample SAMD00202456, study PRJDB9452) | human saliva metagenome | isolation source: human saliva | place: Japan | reverse complement strand
GTTACGTATTGCTTACATCCAAAGCGCCCAACATATTGAGCCAGTTTTTGCCTATCCAATTTGACGGTATTGGGGACCGCTAATTTGATGTTTTAGGGCTGCTGTTTGTTTTAAGGCGAATCCACAGGTAAAGCGCGTGTCTTGACAAGCTAAACGTGGCTGCGGTTTGGCTGATATTTTCTGCATTGTTCGCAATAGTTTGTGCTTTGTTCTAAGTCCGCAGAGATACCAAGTACAGACCTTCAAAGGAGTATGGTGTACCCATTTTGTTTTTAGAATTGACTATACTTGTTGTGCATGCGGACATACTGGTTAGCTCATCTGGTTGCTGCTGGTGAAATGTTGAAGCGAACGGAAAGAGATCGAACGCTGTATAATTTTGGCTGCTGCTTTGGCGGCTTTGCCGCAACAATGTCGCTGGCGAGACAGAAGTCCGCCATACGCTGCGAAATCGAAAGCGGCGCTGAGCGTCGCACATCAAATCGAAGACGAGTTCAGCGTCATCATAGCGGCGTACAGGCGATCGGTGTGCAGTTGTATCGGTTTGCGGGCGGCCTGCCACCCATCGGTAGATGGGGAATAATGTGTTGTTTCAGGCAGAACGGGATACGCCGGCAGAGTTCGCGCAGCCTGTCGTACACGGTTTGGCATAGTCCTCTCCCCCATGCGGGCAATATGGAGATGAGTGAGGCGCGCAGGCACCCTGGTCACCAGGGGATGTCGTTCGTGCTATTGGTCGTCTGAAAACCGATTTCGGTTTCAGACGACCTTTTACGCTTTTGTTTAAGCTTCCTTGTTTAAACCCAGCTTTCTCAGCACCTTTGTTCCACGGCGCAGCGAGCTTTACGTGAGCAGGCGTTTTTGCCGGATGATTGATGCTGTCGGGGTGGGTAGGTCGCCGAAAATCAATGCCCGCCAAATAACCTCGGCGTTGTCGGAATAGGGATGCCATCCAACCAGCCATGAGGGACCGAGCAGAGCGATTTGCGGTATTTGTCGTGCAGCGGCGATGTGCATGCCGTGGAGTCTACGCCGATGAAGAGTTTGCAGCCGTCGACGGCGGCAGCCGGTTCCGCAGGTTGAGGTTGCTCGACAGTCCATCCTGTACTGCGCCTTCGGGAATTTTTGACGCGTTCTGAAAACCGCACCGACTCACTGTTGTTCCGGTGTTTGAGGGAAAGCGGCGGTTAAAACGACGTTTCGACCGTGCAGCAGCACTGGTGGACGATGGCGGCGCGCGGCCGTCTTCCAGCATCGTAATTCCCAACGCGCGCCCGGGTGGGACACAATAACCTGTCTCCCACGTTCCAGCCTTTGTTTGTTCAGCTTGCTTTGGCAAAATCTCGAGCACGCATCTTCGCCGGTGCCATCATCACGCGCTGTAGCTGGCGGTGTTTCCTCAGGCCGGATAAGCGGCGGTACCAGGCTTGTTCATATGATATTCGGTAATGTGGCAGCCGCGTCCGCTTCGCTGAGGGAAGTCGCACCAACGCCAGAAAAGTGGTCGCGTTTGATATGGCTGATGCCGACGCCGCATTCAGCGCGCAGAATTTGGCGAGTATTGCCGAGCGCCATTGGTCGGAGCAGGCTGAATGCCTCAGTCGTGCCTCCGCTTTTTCAGAGCGCGAGAACAGCTGCTTTTCTTCGCATGGCTGGGTTTTCAGCTGCTTTTTCCAGGATCGGTCTATGCGCGAAGCGAATTTCGGCAATTTCAGGATTGTCGCTGATGATGCCGTCGGCGGTTTCCGGTAAACCAGCATGTCGATTTCGCAATCGGGAAAGCGGGTCTTGAGGGCGTGGACGACGGGCGTGCTAACAGGACGTCGCCGTGGTGGCGCAACGGTGAGCTAAAATGACGTTTCGCCAGCGGGACATAGTTTTGCTTTCGGCGGGATGGACTCGCGCTTATTGTAAAACGAAAACGGCACAGCGGCGAACTGCCTTTTATGGTCGGTCGGAAGGATGGTGATAAAGCGAGGCAGTATCGCCGCACGATACGCGCCTGCCTTTCGGATACGATGGAATGTGGCGCAATCCCTAGTAATAGCGGGCGTGTCGCTTTCAGACGACCTTGTCCCGCGCACGCCCTGCGAAATACACTCAAACACATCGTCCTCATTGCGTCGGGCTGATCGGCGGCTCGTTCGTGTTGGACTTGAAAGCGGCCTCGGATTGGTCGATACGGTAACCGGCATCGATTTGGATCGTGACAACCTCGACTGTGCGCTTGAACGGCGCGTCATTGATCAGCGCACACGCAGAAATCGACGCGTGAGTATGCACGAAGCGGATTTGGCCGTTATCGCTGCGCCTGTTTCACATTTCCCGACATTTGCCGCACCGTCCGACCTTTATTTGAACGCGCGCACGTGGTTACCGACGGGCAGTACCAAACAATCTGCCGTTCAGGCTTTTCCTGCAGCGTCCTGCCCGAACATTTTGTCCGTTAGCATCGCAGCCCATCCGATTGCAGGCTCTGACAGGAGCGGCGCGCTTCGCACAGTTCGGATTGTTTCAGGACAGAAACTGAGCGATCACGCCGCACGGGGACGAAGATGAACAGGCGGTCAGCCTGTTGAAAACTCCCAGTGGCTGGCAGTCGGGGCGCAGACTTGCATGAGCGCGGAAGAACACGATGCCGTTTTGCTGCCGTTTCATATGCCGCATCTCGCCGCCTTTGCCTACGTCCACCAAATGCCGATCATCCCGACGGTCGGCATTATCTTGAATTTGCCGCGACGGGCTTTCGTGATTTTAGCGCATCGCATCCCAGTCATCCCGCTGTATGGACCGGACATCTGCCTGCCAATAAAACAGCCTGTTGGATTTGATTGGCGGCCTGCGTACCCAAGTTGTCCGAACTCGAACGCATCCTGTCCGAAGAAGACCGCGCGCCCTTACCGCTATTTTGCTCTGCCAAACAAACCCGTGATGAATGGCTGGAACGGCGGTAGCAGGTTTGAAAGAGCAGTTCAGACGACTTAGATAAGACCTTTTATATAAATAGATAGTTAAATCAGGTCTCTGAAAACAAAGCTTCATCAAAACCCTTTATCCGAACAGGACAACTCTTGCTATAATTGCCTGATAGACACAATAAGCCCGCAAAGACACACCATAGAGCCACAATTCGTTATTGACACCATCCATCTGCCGCAGGACGGTGCAGGCTGGATAAAGCCTACTGCCGCAGGTTGCCGCCAACTGCGGGCATTCTACTGAATCTCATCGGTCAAACCGGCGGTCATTTCGCCAGCAACTTAGGCGCGGTCGAGCTGACGGTGGCCTGCATCTACGTATACGACACGCCCGAAGACCATTTGGTTTGGGATGTCGGCCATCAGCTATCCGCACAAAATCCTCACCGGCCGCAAAATCAAATGCACACCATGCGCCGCTACGGCGGTTTGGCCGGGCTTTCCTCAAACGCAGCGAGTCGGACTACGACGCGTTTGGCGTGGAGCATTCCTCCACCTCCATCGGCGCGGCTTTGGGCATGGCGGCGGCAGACAAACTCTTGGGCAGCGACCGCCGCAGCGTTGCCATTATCGGCGATGGTGCGATGACGGCGGGTCAGGCGTTTGAAGCCTTGAACTGCGCGGGCGACATGGACGTGAACCTGCTGGTCATCCTCAACGACAACGAAATGTCGATTTCCCCTAACGTCGGCGCGCTGCCGAAATACCTCGCCAGCAACGTCGTGCGCGATATGCGCGGCGTGTTGAGCACCATCAAGGCGCAATCAAGCAAGGTTTTTGGACAAGCTGCCCGGCGCGATGGAGCTTGCCCAAAAAGTCGAGCACAAAATCAAAACGCTGGCGGGCGAAGCCGAACACGCCAAGCAGTCGCTGTCTTTGTTTGAAAACTTCGGTTTCCGCTACACCGGCCCCGTGGACGGCCACAACGTCGAGCATCTGGTTGATGTATTGAAAGATTTGCACGGCCGCAAAGGCCCGCAACTGCTGCACGTCATCACCAAAAGGGCAACGGCTACAAACTCGCCGAAAACGACCCTGTCAAATACCACGCCGTCGCCAACCTGCCCAAAGACGTTTCAGACGACCTCAAAACTTCAACGTCGTCTGAAAAGAAAACAAACCCGCCGCCAAACCGACCTATACGCAGAGTGTTCGGCAAATGGCTGTGCGACCAGGCGGCGGCTGATTCCCCGATTGGCGGCGATTACCCCCGCCATGCGCGAGGGCAGCGGACTGGTCGAATTCGAACAACAATTCCCTGACCGCTATTTCGATGTCGGCATCGCCAGACGCACGCCATGACCTTTGCCGGCGGTTTGGCTTGCGAGCATGAAGCCCGTCGTTGCCATTTATTCCACCTTCCTCCAGCGCGCCTACGACCAACTGGTGCACGACATCGCCCTGCAAAACCTGCCCTGTTTTGTTTGCCGTCGACCGCGCAGGCATCGTCGGCGCGAGACGGCCCGACTCATGCCGGTTTGTACGATTTGAGCTTCTTGCGCTGCGTGCCGAATATGATTGTTGCCGCGCCGAGCGATGAAAAACGAATGCCGTCTGCTGCTTTCGACCTGCTATCAGGCAGACGCCCCCGCCGCCGTCCGCTATCCGCGCGGCACGGGAACAGGCGCGCCCGTTTCAGACGGCCTCGAAAACCGTAGCCATCGGCAAAGGCATCATCCGCCGCCAAGGCGAGAAAACCGCATTCATCGCCTTCGGCAGCATGGTCGCCCCCGCATTGGCGGTTGCCGACAAAACCGAACGCCACCGTCGCCGATATGCGCTTCGTCAAACCGATAGACGAAGAACTCATCATCCGCCTCGCCCAAAGCCACGACTACATCGTTACCGCCGAAGAAAAACGCCGAACAAGGCGGCGCAGGCAGCGCGGTGCTGGAAGTGTTGGCGAAACACGGCATCTGCAAAACCCTGTTTTTGCTTTTGGGCGTTGCCGACACCGTAACCGAACACGGCGATCCGAAAAACTTTTGGACGATTTGGAGCTTTGAGTGCCGACGTGATGGAAAAACGCATACGCGGATGGCTGCCGGCAGCTTTGAATTAAAGCCGCTAGCAAATAACGCCGCGCCGTTGCAGCACTGACAGGTCGTCTGAAAACTGATTTTTCAGACGACCTTTGTCCTGTTTTCGATACGGTTTATCTATCGGCGTGTTGCGTGTGACGGAAACGACGGCTGATGATGGTGCCGTATCAAAAACGAGGCGATCTGCCGTATCAACAGAAAGCCTATGCCGTTGTTTCAAATTACACAGATAGGTGGTACAGGTATTTTTGGGATATACCGTGATCTTTTATTCAGACGACCTGTTGATAGGTCGTCTCGAACACGCAGATAGGAACCGATATGCAAACATCCGTGCCGCCGCCGTACAAAATGATTTCGTCCACCGACCCCGATACAACATTAACACCATGAAACGCCTCGTGCGCCAAGCAGCCGAACAAGGCGCGGATTGGGTGTTGCTGCCTGAATATTGGCTGCTGATGGGGTGCAAGGATACTGACAAACTGGCTTTTTGCCGAACCTTTAGTCGGTAGTAATTTTAGCGAAACCTGCCACACTGGTTTTTGGCAAACCCGCTGCGCTCGTGTTTTAGGAAACTCGCTACGCCTCGTTTTCAGACGACCTTGAGCGAGACGGCGGCGGAATGCGGCGTGGTGCTGTTCGGCGGCACGATTCCGCTGCAAAGCCCTGACGCGGGCAAAGTGATGAACACCATGTTGGTGTACGACCGCGACGGAGCGCAAATCGGGCTGTATCACAAAAATGCACCTGTTCGGTTTTCTCAGGTTTGGGCGAACGCTATGCCGAGGCGGACACCATCAGCGCGAGGCGGCGATGTGCCGAAATTGGCTGCCGACGGCGTACCGCTTGCCGCCGGGCGTGTGCTAGCTGACCTGCGCTTTCCCGAGTTTTTCCGCGCTCAGCAGCCGTTTGACGTTTTGCTGCTGCCCGCCGCCTTCACTTACACGACAGGCAAAGCGCATTGGGAATTGCTGTGCGCCCGCGCGGTGGAAAAACCAATGCTACGTCATCGCTTCGGCGCAAGGCGGCGAACACGAAAGCGGCAGGCGCACGTTCGGTCATAGCATGATTATCGACCCGTGGGCGAAATCTTGGACATAGTGCCCGAAGGCGAAGGCATCGTCATTGCTGATTTGGACGCCGCGAGGCTGCAAAGTGCGCCGCACTCAGACGCCCGCTTTGAAGCGCTAACAGGTTGTTGTGGAAGATGATTAAAGCGAATTCAAGCTTTGCTGATCTAGCATGACCGTTTGATTGCTCGAAGTTAGTGCCAGGTCGTCCGAAAACGGTTTCATCTCGCCGGAACGGCGCTTTTCAGACGACCTTGCGGTTTGCGTAAACGGTGACAGCGTGCTACGCCGCAGACTCGCTTTTGTTAGCGCGTCTGCAGCAGGCGGCTTCAGAAGCGCCCAGATTGACGCCTCGCTTTGTCAGCGCGGCAGCGACGACTTCGAGTGACGCTTTGGTGCACCGTTTTGCACCTGATGATAGCTCCCAGTAGCAGGGAGCAGCGGGTGCTGGTGCGACAGCAGGCGAGAGGCTGGGGAACGCTTTTGAGCAGGTTTTCTGGAAAGCGGGCGACATCAGCGGCATTGATGGCGGCGCGACGACGCTGACGTGGTGTTCGCTAACGCTCGCGGCTTCAAGCCAGCTTTTCTGACTTGTTTTGAATGGACCTGGTTTTCTTCGTCGCGTCGGGACGGTTGCAGATGACGGCTTTGATGCCGAGCTTTGGCGGCTTTTGCACGTCTGTTTCGGTCAGTTGCGGGCTGATATAGAGGTTAGTCACAGTTTTTGACAGAGCATGGGTTTTCCTCTACGTCTGCACGATGGACTGTAGCTCGCCTGAGGCTTGCAGGCTCGGTTCCAATCGGTTTTTACTCGCTGTAGGCTGTTTTGTAGCGGTATTGGCGGACAATGCTGTCAATCGCTGCATCTCTGTTCCATATTGGATCGGGCTGACCAAATGGCAGAGGCAAGCGTGAGGTCTACATGGTTGCGTTGGGAGCAAGTGCCGTTTGGGTTTTCTTTTGAAGGATGTAGTCGACGATACGCCTCGACTCGTTTTACGCCGCCGGTAGCAAACAAGTTACCCAATGAAAATCCAGTATGCAGGGGAAATGATGGCAGTTGACGGAAGCTTTGCTTTTGAGAGTTGCTTTTTAAACTCGGCATCTAATGTCAGCCGTTAAGACAGGTTTTTGGCTTGATTCCAGCCTGCCCAGCGCGAGGTGCAGGCGGCAGCGTCAGCGTCGCCTTGGTAGGTTCGGATGTTGTCACACCAACGGTGCCGCAGTATGTAAGGGCTTATGTCTATGCAAGGTGTGGTTTCGCGCATGAGATCGGCTTTTGACAAGCTTTTATCTATCAAAGAGGCAGGCACGTTCGGTGGCAGAGGGATTTTTGTGAGTGACGCGATTTCCTTTTCTCCACCTTGATTGCCGAATCTTGATTTTTGGGGCGGCTGTGGTGCAAACTGAGGCAACAGGGCGGTAATGCCGACAGGAGTCATGGTTGCCGTTTCGGTGTGATGTTTCCAGACGACCTCGATCCGGCACTTGAGGTCGTCTGGAAAATCAGGCCTCGGTCACGGAGAAAGCCAGTTTTCAAATAATTTGCGGCCGATGATGTAGGAGGACGGCGCGTGCCGGCTTCTGGCGGCTTTGACGGCGGCGTCGGCGACGGGCAGGATGCGCCGGTGCGGAAGTAGCGAGGCGGGCGGCGCTGCCGATGGGGAGTTGCAGCCCACTGTGCGGCAAGGTACTGGCGCAGGCGTAGCCGTCGATGGCGATGATTTTGTCGTCTGCAGCAGAGGCGGCAGCGTTTTCTGCGCCGCCGCCGCTGGAAGACGTGGGTCAGGGTGGGCGTGGTCGCCAAGGAGTTGTACTGAACCTGCGCCGAAGTCGGACGCGGGCGCGGCGTTTCCGGGCTATGGCGGTTCGGACAGGAATGCGCCGCCGTGCTGCGCGGGCTGTGCCCGCCATTGCAGTCCTGATGCGGCGGTGGCGAGGGAGTTCGGCAAGGCAGGTCGGCGGTGGTGCAGAGAGGGTCAGCTCTGAAAAAGCCTTCGAGACTAGGCCGGTAAACGCTGGGCAACGGCTTGCCATTGTTTTTCGGGACAGCGTCGGGTCTCCCGCCAACCGCGGTGGTGCTGCCAGCATGACGCCAGCCGAGGGTGTGCCGCCCGCCGCTTTTGCATTTGATGGCGGAGGTCGAGGCAGAGGCGGCGAGTGCAGCCTTTTGTGGTAGTGACGACGATGGCGTTAGCTGCTCGTCTGTTTGTGCACCGGTTCCAGGCGGCCGTTGATTCGGCAAGACTTTGTTTCAGGACGACCTTTGGCTTTTGCTGTGCACGCGGCGATGCGTTTTGGGCGAGCAGCAGGCGCAGGTAGGCTTCGCGATGTGGTGTGGCTTTCGGGCGAGAAGAGGTCGTCGTAGTATGGAGGCGATGCCTTCCAAACGCCCAGAGTTGCTCGCGTAGTTTTCGCGGTCGCGGTCGAAGAGGCGAAGCGCGGTTTGATGGATCGTGACGTTCCAGGCGTGGAAAGCATGCCCGTGAGAAACAGTCCGAGCAGTTGTGTAGGCGCCGCTGGCTTTAACATGCCGTGCGGCGGCAGGCTGTGGCGGTCGGCGAGCAGGGCAAAGTTGCATGCTCGAGTCCGAGCCGTAGATGTTGTCGCCGACGTGGAGCAGTGGAAGAGGTAATGGCTGAACGGGGGTAGGGAGGGGACAGCGCCAGCTTTGCTGTGATTGTGTGATGTCTCGACACGAGGCGGCTGGTCGCGGTCAGAACCGGGATAGGCCGCCCAATGCGATGCGGTGTGGGATGCCGCCGGCTTCAAAATCGAGAAATTCGATGTTGCCCAAGTTCGACAGTGGATGACACGCTAAATCGTGGTAGGAGGTCGCCTGAAAGCTGTGGACGTCGGTCAGTGGTGGGGTGGCGGCAATCGCCGCTGTTTTTGGCGGTGATGGGAATTCGATCAGTGCGTGCGCCGTTTTCGTGTCCGTTCATCTGCAAAAGAGGCATGCGCCGTCAGTTAACCCGCGTTCGGCAGTCAAAACGAGCCACGGACAGACAAGTCGTAGGCGTGCAACGGCGTAGTAGCTCCACTGCCGGACTGCAGTGCAGTGCGCCATCGGTGACCTGGCCGATGGGTGGTATTCGCCATTGCAAAAGGCGCGGATGGTGGTAATGTGCGCGGAGAACGTGCGCACAGATAGCCGCCGGCTACCCAGCCCGGCAGGCTGATTTCGTGTTCCAAACTATGTTCTTGCTCATCTGGAATGTTAGGCGATGTGATGCCACCAAACGAGCGCGAGCGTTAGCGATGAATTAATCGCAGCTGACTGATCTCATTTGTTAAATTTTGTGAATGTGAAGCCAATCTATGCAATTTAATTTATACTCGGGTCAAAGTCCCTATTCAAAAGGGAGAGAGACTTTGGATAAAGTAGTACTATTGGGAGTGGTTTTCATACAAAATTATGGATTATAAAGCAAAAGAGACTACGGTGGTGGTCATATGGTGTGAAATGTAATTCCGCTTCTGGCTAGGCTTGTCTCATATGTTAAATTTAGAAAAGATTTTACTCAGCCCTTATTGCGTCAAAATGGCATGTCGGCAGGCGTGAGATAAAAATTCTTATTCCCATAATTCGGCGGAGACTCTCATGCGGACACACAAACTTATATAACTACAAAGCGTGCGCCAGTTCGCCATCATGACCGGCCGGTAGTTTCAGCATTAGAGCGTATGTCAGGCGCTAGTCGTCGTCGCCGCCCAATTGTTTGCACGCCCTCGATCTATCAGGATGCTTCACCCTCGGTTTCACTTCGGCCGTCTCGCGTCCGACGTACACCATCGCGGTAATTTTTGCGTTCGGCGGTTGCGGTCCGATGGGTACATCATACTACGTTGTTCAACGTACGCGTACGCACGCCTGTTTGGCGGTTGGCTGCCGGCATTTACCTTCTGGGGCTGGCGGCGGTTATCGCTAGCGCAGTCGTCAGCCCGCCTTTGGGTTATACCCAAGCTAAAAGAGTATGCTGAATTGGAATGGCCTATCGACATCCTGACTCGCTTTGGTCGATTGCTTACGCCATCGTATTCTTCGGCACGATTGCCAAACGTAAACCAAACACATCTACGTTGCCAACTGGTTCTACGGCGGCTTTCATCTTGGCTGTCGCACTGTTGCACATCGTCAATAACCTGAGCATTCCTGCGGGCTTTATGAAATCCTATCCGGTTTATGCGGGTGCAACCGATGCCATGGTTCAATGGGTGGTATGGTCACATGCTGTGGTTTCTTCCCGACCGCAGCTTCTGGCATGATGTACTACTGCGCCGAAACAGGCAGGTCGTCCGGTTTATTCTACCGCCCGTCCGTCGTCCAGCTTCTGGGCTTTGATTACCTCACATGGGCAGGTTCCACCACTTGCACTATACTGCGCTGCCTGACTGGACTCAGTCCTTGGCATGGTGTTGTCCCGACTTTTGTCTCGCACCTTTGGGGCGGCAGGCGATCAACGTATCATGACCTGTCTCGGCGCATGTGACAAACTGCGCACCGACCCTATCTTGAAATTCTGATCGTTTCTCTCCTTCTACGGTATGTCCACCTTCGAATATCCGATGATGTCCATCAACCGTCAACGCTTTGAGCCATTACACTGATCGTACTCGTTGCACACGTTCATGCCGCGCATTGGGCTGGGTGGGCTGTGCACCATTGGTTCTGTGTACTACATGATTTCCCGCCTGTTCGGTAAAAATGAAATGGGCAGCACCAAATTGGGAAGCGCATTTCTGGATTGCGACCATCGGCGTGGTTCTGTATATCGCCTCCATGGGATTGCAGGGTATTGCAAGGTCTGATGGGGTTCTTCGAATGCGGACGGTATTGACCTACTCGTTTGTAGAGTCAGTTAAACGCACCATGCCTTTCAGCACGATTCGTTTTACTCGAGGCCTCGCTGTACCTGAGCGGTAGGTGTATCATGGCATACAACGTCTACCGTACAGCCATCAGTGGCAAGCGGTTGATGCCGAGATTCCCGCGGTGTCTCAAACCCAGCACCACTAAAACATAAGAAAAGGCTACACAAAATGAAATTCAACACTAGCTCGAAGAAAAGTCGGCGTCCTGATTGTATTTACATCCTGCTTGTAGTCAGCGTAGGCCTGTTGACTGAAGCCGTGCCGCTGTTCTTTACTAAGGCAGTGACCCAGCCTATTGAAGGTGTGAAACCTTATAACGCTTTGCAAGCAGCTGGTCGCGACATCTATATCCGCGAGGGTTGTTATAACTGTCACTCAAATGATCCGTCCGTTCCGTGCGGAAACTGAACGTTACGGCCACTACTCCGTTGCCGGCGAGTCTGCTTCTATGACCATCCGTTCCAATGGGGTTCAAACGCCCTCATTCGACTTAACGTGTCGGCGGCCGCTATCTGCGACGAATGGCACCGCATCCACCTGCTGAATCCGCGCGACGCTGTGCCGGAGTCCAATATGCCCGCTTTCCCATGGCTTGCCCGCAACAAAGTCGATGCTGAAGCAACCGTGGGCAGTGAAAGCCCTGCGTAGTCGGTACGCCTACAGCGATGAAGAGATTGCCAAAGCACCGAAGCCTTGGAAAACAAATCGAGCTGGATGCGGACATTGCATACCCGCAAGGCTTTAGGCTTGGCATTGAAAACGTAAGGTAACATCATGGACGTAACCGTACCGCTCACTTTTTACTGTTTGCTTTATCAGCGATCTATCTAGTGCTTTATATCGTTTTCAACCGACGCAACAGAACCACGATGATGCCGCCACAGTATTTTCTCGAAAATGATGAGGATAAAAGAGTCGTCTGAAAAGACGGGCGATAACAGTTTAGTCCGTAGATCACGGAGCAAAAATAATGAACATAGCAATCTCAACTTACCAGTAATTTCTGGAATATATACATTGCAGTCATCGTCGTGCTCAGCTTATCGGCTTGGCATGCTTGTTGCTTTCCCAAAACGTGTGTGAAGGTCCCAAAAGGGCGAAGAGGTCAAACGACAGGTCATCAATGGACGGTATCGAAGAATATAACAACCCGTTGCCACGCTGGTGGTTTTGGCTTTGCGTCTTGTTTGGCTGTTCGGTATCGGTTATCTGGTCGCGCACCCGGGTTTAGCGATTATGAAGGCCAGTGGAAAATGGAGAGCCACGGACATGATCAGGAAATGCGCCAGCAGATCAGAAGTATGGCAAAAGTTGATGCCGAGTTTGCCAATGCTGATTGAGCAAGTGGCAAAAAATCCAGCGACGCGCCATCGGTCAAAACCTTCAATACTTATCATGTATCCAATGTCACGGTTCTGATGCCAAAGGTTCCAAAGTTTCTCCTGAATTTGACCGACAACGATTGGTTGTGGCGCGAACCTGAGAAACCATGAGACCATTGAAAAAGGGCTGCACGGCGACGATGGCGGCACAGATTCCTGCGTTAAAGCTAAGAGCGGTAAAAGATGGCAAAACTATGTCATGTCCATCCAAACCAAAGACCAATACGATGAAGAACGCTGCACGCGGTAAAGTATTGTTCAGTATCCACCGGCAAACCGCTTTTACCTGTCACGGCGACAAAGGTCAAGGTATCCAGGACTGTATCCGAACTCGACCGACAACGTATGGCTGTGGGCGGTACTCAAAAATCGATTACCGGAAACGCATTACTAACGGCCGACATCAGCCAAACGCCGGCTTTGGGGTCGTTTTCGATAAAGACAAACCCACATTATGACTGCGTATGTATGGGGGTCTGTCCAACAAAGACGGCAAAGCGCCCGTGAAAGCCGAACCTGCTCTGCACCGGCACTCGTTTGCTGCCGCATCATCCGCTGACGCTCATCTGCGTCCGCAGCGCACAAGCTGAAAAAGCAGCCCAGCAGTTGATGCAAAAGCGCCGTCCTGCCGAAGCTGCCGGTGAAAGCAGATGCTCTTTTTCTGCCAAAGTGGACGGTAGCCGTTTTTGAAGCCAACTGTAAAATGTGTCACGGTGGTACCATCCCCGGTGCTCCAGGCATAGCAGGAATCGAGTAATTCCCATGCACGCCAAGGTAAAGATACCCCGCACAAACACGCGCTCGAAGGCGACTCCATGCTCAGCCAAAGGCGGTAACACAAGCCTGAGTGATGACGAAGTCAGCCAGCGGTTGACTATATGGCCAACCAACCGGCGCTAAATTCTAAACTGTGGGACATAAAAACGCACCTTTCATAAGGTGCGTATGGCCAAGCCATCTGTTTTCACAGAGCAACTTTAATTTCGTCTTTATCTTAAAATGTACGAAATACAGAGAACAGCTTATGGTTTGCTATGGGTCGCAAAAGGTTAACCAATGAAACTAGTAGACATATTAGGAGGTAGTCCCGCACCCAAAATACAGGATTTTTCTGCCCTGTCGCATGGTGCGGACTGCTTTGGAATTTTATTCATCCAACAGGCGGTAAGCCAGCCGAAGGGCAGCGGCTTTCGACCCATTGCGGATCAAGATTGAGTGTTGCTGTACTCACGTAATTTTTGTAGAAGCAGAAAGAAGGCAAAATCCTCCATTAAAAACGGGATTGCGGATACCGCCTCCACAAATATAAAGATTGCAAAACATCAGGAGCAGCGAGATGGTTGCATCATAAACGTTTGGGCAGGAACTGGAGTAGCGTTCGCAAAAATGTCTTCCGGTTTTTCCACTCACCTTCAGACTGACCTTCAACCAATCCAATGAAAAATAATTCACGCCCAGTACTTTTGGGGTATGGGGAGGAAAATATGGTGGTCGAGCAGGCGGGGTTAGTAGATCGGTAAACGGTTCCTGTTGCCGCAATCGCTTCGTCTTGTCATAAGGACGTTGCCAAAATGGCTTGCATCCATGCCGACAGCATACGCCCAGCTGGTATCAAAGCCGAATGCCGGAGAGGAATTTGCAGACGCCGATGTTGGAAATACCGCCGATATTCAAAACAACGCGTGTCTCGGAGCCGCTTTGGAACAAGGCTTTGATGGAATGCGGGGACAAGGGGCACCTGTCCGCCTGCCGCAAACCTTGCTGCGAAATCGCCGATGGTAAAGATACCGGGTCAGATGTGCCAAAAAGCGGTAGATCGGCGAGCTGTGCGCTGTATCCCGCTTCGGGGCATGGCGACAGTCTCGCCCTGCAGGCAGCCAACGCGCGGCTACACGGGGTTTGCAGGTTGGTTTGTTTTAGCAGTAAAGAAACCGTACCTGCGTAAAGGCAGCTTGACTTTTGAGAGATAGCAGCATACTGCGATGCAGTTCGTTGTTGCCGATATTTTGCAAATCCAGCACCATGCCTAAGGTCAGTCTGAATAGGGGATGAATGCGTGGGAAACGGCTCAGCCATCGACTGCCCTTCCATGCGGATTAAAACTGCGTCCGCACCGTCCATGCTGGTGCCGGACATAATGCCGATATAGTTTCGGATATTCATAAAAATTGTGATTTTAGTAGGCAAAAGAAACATTGTAACGCTGTTTTCAGATTTTTATTTGGATTCAGGATTGAGAAGATAAAGAAATATCTTCAAGAAAGATTGTAAAGTTAGTTACAATTAGGTCGATTCCGAATCTGCCAACTTTCGTATTTCCAAAGGAAAACTTCCATGGCTCAAACTCAACCGAGTGCGAACTTGAAGCTTATATCACGCCGCTTTTGCCGCTATGCTGGTGGGCATTATTTTATTTATTGGGGTCTGGGACACCCATTACAACAACTCCCATACTTTTCATCATCATTGCCACGATGTTCGGCGTATTTATGGCGACTGAATGTCGGTGGCAACGATATTGCCAACCCGTTCGACAGCGTCGGCCTCCGCTATCGCTGACCATCCCGCAGGCACTCTTGATTGCCGCCGCCAGTCGAAGTCAGCGGAGCCGTTATAGCGGGTGGCGAGGTGATCGACACATCCGTACAGGTATTGTCGACCGGAACGGCTGGATTTGGCAACCCATGCACTGTCTTCATTATATGATGTCAGCCCTTTTGGCAGCGGCATTATGGCTTTGTTTGCTTCGCGCGTACGCGCTGGCAATGACTACCCACGCCATTATCGGCGGTATTAAAGTCAGAGTGGCGCAGTGTATGGCGTTTATGCACACGATGCGGGTGCGCTGATCCAATGGGGTAAGCTTTCGAGACGTGCTCTTTCATGCACTATCCCCGATGCTGCGTGGCATTTCACCGTACCGCTTTCTCCTGGCTACAGAAAACGTATTAGACTGCTACAACGACTGGCAGAAGGAACCGCTGTAAACCATCAAGCAGGAAAAGAAGCCACAAAGAGCAGCACCGTCTCTTTCTTTCGAGGCCCTTAGTGAAACCGAGTGTCGAATATGCAACTCAAAGTAGCGCACGATGCGCAGATTTACGACGAACCTGATTTCGAACCTTCCGAATTGGTAGTCCGACTACGGTCGCGCTGCCATGCAATTGGATAACCGGAAAACAATGTCGACTCCTGTAAAGCCCTTCATTCTGGAAGTTCCTCGTATCGGTTCGATAGGGCGGCGACGATTGCCGCACGCTGATTTTCAAGCGATTGAACAACTTGAGATTGGGCACGAGTACGTCAACAGTTTCCTGATTATCTTCATGGCGGTCGGCGCGGCGATTTGATGATGCATATCTGTATTCGCCAAAAGTCCCAAACGCAAAGATCTCGGCAAATCAACCTTTTCAAATGTTTTCTTGACGGTTTTACCGCATGCGGCTTTTGCATCTACCGGAGCAAAATGATATCGCCAACGCCATCCAATCGTTTGCCGCCATTATGGACGCATTAGCGTACAACAGCATTACCGCGTAAAATGCCGTCCCGCCTATCGCTAGTGTTGACCTTTTGTATCGCATTGATTGTCGGGTATGGTTTGTCGGTAAAGAGGTTATCAAGACCGTCGGAACCAGTCTGGCGGAAAGTCGCATCCCGCTTCGCGTTTGCGGCTGAACCTTCGCTGCCGCCGTTGTGATGGTGGCATCATCTGCGGGTTGCCTGCATCGAGTACCCATATCCGGTCGGCGCGGTTTTAGGTATCGGTTTGGTTAATCGCAATGCCAACTGGAAACCGATGAAACCGATTGGCTTGGCTTGAGCGATTACTCGCCCTGCAGCCGCAGTTTTTGTCTCAGATCCTTATTTGGTGTTGCAGGTGGTTTTCAACTGTTTCGAGGTGAGAGTGTTCGAAAACAAAATTTGTTTTTTCAGACAACCTTTTTCTAATTTTGACCTTTAGAAACCAGTATGAGTTTAGTTATATAGTGATTAACTTTAAACCAGTATGGCGTTGCCTCGCCTTGCCGTACTATCTGTACTCGTCTGCGGTCGGCTCGCCTTGTCCTCGATTTAAATTTAATCCACCATATTTCCATTGGTATTCGGATTACTTCACATACGAACATGCACAAAAACACCTTCACTCCCGCACCACCGCCAAGCTATTTGGCTGGCCTCACGCAGGGGAAGGAAAGCGTCACCTCCCGTGCACGCTGCTACCAAGTCAGCCGCGTCACCATTTACCGCGCCCTTAAAGCCGTACATGCTGTTGCTCAAACCGCAAACCAGTACCAACAACCGTTTCAACAGGCAAAGTACGGAATGAAACGCCTGGCTGTAGAACGCAGCATTCAGGAAAACTCAAAAGCAGGGACAAACGCTACAACAACTCTACCCGGAGAGCTGGTGCATCTCGACACCAAACGGCTGCTGCCGCTCAAAGGGCAGAAAGCCACCGATAAGCGGGATTACCTGTTTGTCGCCATCGACGATTTCTCAAGGGAGCCATACGCTGCCATTTTGCTGGACAAAACCGCAGACAGCGCTAGACAAGTTTTCTGACCGGAACACCTGATTGATCCCCGCCCATACCTGATTGAGTGCGTTTACCCGACAACGGCACGGAATACAAAGGCTCGGGCCAACCATGCTTTTCGGTGTAGCTCTGACGAGAACGGGATTGGTCAAAGTTTACTTGCTGCCCGTCCGCAGACCAACGGTAGCAGGCGGAGCGGGTTATCCGTACCCTGATGGAGATGTGGCATGAGAAACAGTCGTTTGATAAGTCCCGGAAACATCGGCAAAAAGGAGTTGTGCCGCTTTGTTAATTTTATAACACTGTGAAGCCAATACAGCAGTTTGAAACGGCGATACGCCGTTTGAGGTCTTGCAGGCTTATTTCTCAATCTGTGAGAAAACAATTCGACGATTTCCTACACTCATAGTCAGCAGGTCGTCTGAAACCGATTTTTCGGACGACCTTTACCATGATGCTGTTGCTTTTAATTTTTGCGGCAAACTCATCTCTTTCCTTCGATAAGGGTTGTTGCGTTTCAACTGCTTTTTCGCATTCCGCCATCAATTCGGCTTCGGCCGTTGCTGTGGGGGATGATGGGGTTGATGACGACGGTGATGGTGCCGGGTGTTTGAGGAAGGCGTTTTTCGGCCAAAAATTCGCCGCTGTTGAGGGAGACGGGACGATGTCCATCTCAAACATTTTTCGCCATGCGCGCGCCGCCGAGTTTGTAGCGGCCTTTTTCGCCGGGCGGCAGGCGTGTGCCTTCGGGGAAGATGGTAATCCAGTAGCCTTCGTTTTTTTGCGCGCCATGCCTTGTTCCATCAGTTGTTTGCTGGCTTCGCGGCTGTTGCTGCGGTCTATGCCTATGGTTTTTGACGAGTTTCAGGCCCCAGCCGAAAAAGGGGATTTTGAACAGCTCGCGTTTGGCGACGTAAACCTGCGGCGGGAAGATTTCTTGCAGGGCAAGGGTTTCCCAGCCGCTTTCGGTGTTTGGCGCAGATGATGGAGGGGCGGTCGGGGATGTTTTCGGCACCGATGAGGCGGTATTTTGAGTCCGATGATGTGTTTGAGCGACCAGTTGAGGATGCGTACCCAGATTTGCGCCATTTTGTGCGCGCCGCCTTGGACGGGCAGGGCGAGGAGCATGAAGGGGAAAAGTAAAATCAGGCTGGTGCTGAGGATGAACCAGTAGGTCAGGTTGTGATGAGGAGCATGTTTTTACCTGTCGGATGGGTCGTCTGAAATCTTGTTTGGGCTTGAAACGGGGCGAAACAGGGTTTCAGACGACCTCGTGTATTTACGGGTTTGCCTGTCCGTCTGTAAGGTCTTGTGCGGACTCTGCATGATGTATTGGGAGAAGGCGAGCAGGCTGTCGAAGACTTGGGTGTTTTCGGTAATTCTTTTTCCTGTTGCGACAAGGTTTTCTTGCTTTTTGCCGGTCAGGACGAGCGCGGCTTTTGCCGCCGGCTTCGTGCATGGCTTGCAGGTCGCGCAGGCTGTCGCCGACCAGCCAGGTTTCGGCAGGTTGGCTCAGCGTTCGAGGATGTCGTAAATCATGCCGGGTTTGGGTTTGCGGCAGTCGCAGTTGTCGGCGGCGGTGTGCGGGCAAACCAGATGCCGTCGATTTCGCCGCCCGCCTGACGGACGAGGCGGCATTTTGGCTGCATTTCGGTCAGGTCTGGACGGCGAAGTATTTGCGGCCGATGCCGGATTGATTGGTGGCGACGGCGATGTTGTAGCTCTGCCTGCGTCAGGAAGGCGATGGCGTCCATGCTGCCTTCGATGGGCTATCCATTCGTCTACGGATTTGACGAAGTCGTCGCGGTCTTGCTGATGACGCTGTCGCGGTCGAGGATGATGAGTTTCACGGATGTTCTGTCAGAAGTTTGGGGTCGGTTTAGATATTAAGGTCGTCTGAAAACGGGTGGTTTGTTTATTCGGACGGTCTCCAAACATATCTGTGGTTTGGCTGATGTGGTGTTCTAATGTCGGATTGTAGCTTTAATGCCCGCATCGGGTCGGTAAGTTTATGTTTGCCTTGTTGCTTGAGGGCAGCCGCTTGGACGACGGCCCGGAAGCCAGTGTTTCGGGGCGGCTGCGCGAGAAGAAAAGCCCTGCTTCATCGTTCATGACTTCGGTACATGCCATGTTGTCGAGAGGACGACGCGCGCCGCACAAGACGGATTCGACGCCGACCAGTCCGAAAGGCTCATGACAGGGACGCCATGATGGGGCGAAGTCGGCGGCGCGGTAGAGTTCGGGCATGTTTTTGCAGAAACCCAGTTCGACGACGTTTTGCGGACGCGGCAGCGGCGAACCGGCGACGGCGAGTTTGACGGGCAGATCGGTGTGTTCGAAAAAGTCCGCCAGCAAATCGAGTCCTTTGCGCTAGTGGCCGGTCGAGGGAAACAGGAAACTACGGTTTCGTCGTCCCTGAAAGCCGTATTTCGCGCGGACGGCGGCAGTTTCATCGGGAGCGGGCAGAAGCGGGCGGTATCGGCAGGCGGGTGGATGACGCGGATTTTTCGGGCGGTACGTCGTAGAGTTGGGCCGTCGCGCCGCATCAGGTGCGACGCTGCCATGATGGATCTGGCTGTCGCGTAGTTGCTGCGGTGCAGGCGGATGGGCGAGGCGGTCGACAGGCCTGTTTTTGCTCCATGTTAGCGGTAGCCCTGCGGTGCCGCCGCAGGCGAATATATCCGCATGGTCGCAGGTTGCAGGCAATAAGCAGGTTGGTTTCGCGGCGGACTTTTTGAAGGCGCGGCTGAAGAAGAACGGCCGCAGTTTTTGGGCATGAGGTTTTGATTGACAAGGCAGGCGTTGACCAGGGCGTATTCTGCCGTGCTTGTGTCGATTTTGGCGGCGTGAGGCTGATGTTGATATTTTGCGCGCCCAAACCGGGCGGATCAGGTCGAAGGCATAATCTCTTCATGCCGCCTCATGCCGGAGGCAATTAATGGTCAAGCCGATTGTTTTAATCATTTTTGACTGTTCCAATGAGTCCATTGCTCAAACGCTGCCTGGAAAAGACGGGTTTGAGGCGTTTGTAGATTTCGGGGTGTTAGACGTGGTGAAGCGCCGAGCGACGGGGGTGTCGAGGGTCGCGACGTAGTCTTCAAGAAACGCGCCGTAGCCGTCTCTTCATTGTCGCAGTAATAGGAGCGAATTGCCGCTCCTTGTTCGCGGTCGTCGGGCGTGAGCGCGCCGTCCATGTGTTTGAGCAGGACGGCGGCCGCTGGTTCTTGCCTTTTGAGCATATTGGCGAAATCTTCCGCGCTTTCGGGGGCGGTTTGCGCAAACGGGGTTCGCCAGCCTGTCTGCGCCGCCCATATCCAGTACATGCCGATATGCGTGGCGGCGTTTTCGGACGGCAGTCCTCGGGATATTCTTCGTCTCAGGGTGGAAGCGGATGTTGTCGTACATGGACGGTGGTGTGCTGTGATTCGAGGGTGTTTATTGTACGGAACGGAAGAGGTCGTCTGAAATCTGCTGGGACGTTTTTCAGACGACCTCTTTGTGAATAGGGAGGATGCTGCGCCTGGTATGCGAAAAACATGATACTGTTTCAACCGCCCAGGATATGTCAGGCGGTTTGTTTCTGCTCTGAACATCTCTGAAAGTCCCCTATGTCCCAATCCACCTCCTTCGCTGGGCGAAAAGCAAATGGCGGTTTTGATGGCGATGTTGCTGCCCTGATGCCGCTTTTCGGTTGATGCTCACCCGCCCGCCATACCGGAAATGGCGCAGTCGCTGAGCGCGATATACACCCGCATTGACAGAGTTTGGTTTTGTTTACGTTCGGCGTGGTGTTCGGGCAGATTGTCGGCGGTGCGGTTTCGACATCAAGGGCGCAAACCGGTGGCTTTGTTCGGTTTGAGCATTTATTTTACGGCCGCCGCCGCGCTGACGATGGCAGCAGTCGGCGGACGGGCTGTTGAACCTGCGCGCGTTACAGGCGTTCGGCGCGGATGACGGTGGTCACCGTCGGGGCGATGGTGCGCGATTATTATTCGGGCAGGGCAGTGCGCGCAAATGTTTGCCTGAATCGGCATTATCCTGATGATCGTGCCACCGATTGCGCCCATGGTAGGTTCGCTGCAGGAATTAGGTGCTGGCGTTTTATTTTCGGCTTTATGGCGGCGTATTCGTTTGTTTTGTTTATCTTGGTGTTTATCCGCCGCAGTCCGGACGCAGACGGGCAAGATCGGATGATATTTTCGGACTGGCAGCTGACGGTTCGCCAGAGTGCTGAAAACGCGGCGGCGATGGGCCATCTGTCAGGGGTTCAGCTTTGCGTCGATGTTTGCGTTTCTGACGGAATCGTCTTTGGTTTACCAAAAAGCTGCACCATGTTACGCCACGCGAATACGCCGCGTGTTTGCGCTGAACATCTCACGATGGCTTCTGCTTAACCGCATCACGGCATGGCGGCTGGAAAACGGGGCGCACCCGCACAGTATTGAATGGGGCATTATCGTGCAGTTTGTGGCGAACCTGACGATGGTGTTATGCGTATCCTATTGCTGACTGCCGCCGATGTGGGCTGGTGCCTTGGCGTATCGTTTTCGGTAGGCACGCAAGGCTTGGTCGGCGCGAACACGCAGGCTTGCTTCATGACTCTATTTCCCGGGCGGGAAAGCGGCAGTGCGAATGCGGTGTTAGGGCGTTCCAATCCATCATCGGCGCAAGCGTGGGCTGTTGCGACCTCGGCTGCACAATGGTTCTGCCTTTGGTCATGGCGGCATGATGCTGGCCTCGACGGTATGCGGGATTGTGTGCTTTTGGCTCTTTTCGCATCAGGCTTGGAAGGAAAACGATAAAAAGCGAATATGTGGATCAGAATGGTAGGTCGTCTGAAAACTTCTTTCGACGACCTTTGCCTCGAGGTGACATTTAATGGCCTAAATTCAAAAGGACGACAGCCGTCAAAACGGTGCGGGTGGAAATGAAACCTCTTTTAATTCAGCCCACTATCATCCCTGCTTATTTTGCAGGAGCTTGTTCTGTCGGAGCGGCTGGGTGCGGTTTGGGTGCAGCCTGACTTTGTCCTCGCCCAACGCATTGGTTTCGGCATCGGCAGAAGTGGCTTCAGTTGTTGCAGCTTCGGCGGCTTTGTCTTGTTTCAATTCGTTGGCTTGTTTTTAGCTTTATTGGCTTTTTGTGAACGTGTTCGCCCTTAGCGGCTTTACCGGAAGCAGGTTGAGCCATAGCCACAGGAGCAGCGATCAGGCCAGCAGAAACAAGAACGAGGGAGGTCAATTTAGACAATGTTTTCATGTGTAATATCCTTTCGGGAAATTTGTCTGATAAAATCATTCCGTCAAATGCCAAATGGCAATTTGCGTAAAGACAACCTGCATAACCACTTGGTGCGATTGAGTTTTTTTATTGTAACGGCTTTGTTTGTAAACCGAAGTCAGCTCGAGCGAAATTGAAATAAAGTTTCAAAAGGAGGGTTAACCCTTTGTCCTGCTTTTATTAATCGCACCTCATAGCTTGATTGTTTAAATTTATATATTTCATGGCATTACATCCGATGATTTTTCGAACACCCCTGATTCCGCAATGCATCCTACATCCTGATGGGGCTTGCCCTGCTTGCGTGCTGTATTTCCACTTTTTGCCGCTTTTTGCTCGCCGTGATACTGACCTATGTCTTCATCACCAAGACCAACGGCCTGATTCTTTAGCTGCGCTGCCGTACGCTCACGCGCAATACGTTTCTGCACAAATCGCTCAACGCGCACAATATCAACCTGATTTCGACCACGCTGACCATAGGCATCGTGTTGACGGTTATCCTCTTGATGTCGCTGGGGATTTACCACCTGATTCACGGCGGGCACATCACCGTCATGCTGACCAAGCTGGCGGCGATTTTGGAAGACACGAAAAACAGCAGCAGCCTGCCGCAGTCGGTTTTGAACATGCTGCCCAACAATACCGCCGAAATCAAAGCCTATGCGGTCAAATTGATTGAAGAATACAGTGCCGCGCTGACGCGCATCAGCAAAAACAGCTTCACCTCGTTCGTGTACATCCTTATCGGCATCATCATCGGCGCGATGCTCAGTTTCCACCGCCTCAACATGCGCAAAAACCGCCGCAAAATGCCGCCCTTCAAGGCAGAGCTGGTGCGGCGGATTGTGAACTTCGAAACCAGCTTCGAGCGCGTGTTTCTGGCGCAGGTCAAAATCTCGCTGATCGATACCGCGCTGACGGGCGTGTACCTTCTATCTGATCCTGCCGCTTTTCGGCGTGGAGTTGCCGTTTAAAATAACCGTGTTGATGATCGCCTTCATCGTCGGGCTGATTCCCGTCGCGGGCAACCTGATTTCCAACACCATCATTATCATCTTGAGCCTCGGCGCGTCTTTATATGTGGCAGTCGCTTCGCTGGTGTTCCTGGTCGTCATCCACAAGCTCGAATATTTCCTGAACGCGAAAAATCATCGGTTCGGAAATCGAATCAAAGCGCATGGGAACTGCTGGTGGCGATGGTCGTGTTCGAACGGATTTTCGGCGTCGGCGGCATCATCGTCGCACCGGTTTATTATGCGTATCTGAAGAATGAGTTGAAACAGCAGGCTGATTTAGATAGTGATGCGAAATATAGATGAGGTCGTCTGAAAAGCTCGAAATAGGTTTTTCAGACGACCTTTTTTTCAGCTACGGCAACCTGATCCCTTCCCACGGCCGGCGGGGAAGGTTAGGATGGGGTGGCTTGCGGATATACGGTAGTAAGGGGCAAGAGCCACACTCTCTCCAATTTCTCCAGCCGGACGAGGGCGGATTTCGCGGGCGAAGCCCATGCTACGGTTCCCTTCAACCCAGCACAGACAATTCCTGCCCGTGCGCCTTCAGCCAACTTTTTAGCATTGTCGGCATGCGGCGTCAGCGTGTTCACCAATGCCAAAAGCGCGGACTGTGGTCGGGGTGGCGGAGGTGGCAGAGTTCGTGGATGCAGACATAGTCGGCGACGTACTCGGGCGCTGATCAGCCGCCAGTTGGAGGCGGATGCCGGTGCGGGGCGGCATACTCCCAAAGGGGTGTTTTGCGCGTTCAGGTCTGTGGCGGCAGGCGTCAGCCCCGCTTTTCGGCTGCGTGTTTTTAGGCGGGCAGCAGGTATTCGTGCGCGTTCGTTCAACAGGCGGCGCAGGTGGTCGATTTCGTGCGGCGGTTTCTTTTTGGGAAGCAGTGATTTCAGACGACGTGATGCGGATATGGTTTGGCTGTGAGTATCCAGCTTAGCTCTTTACTCCCGATACCAAATCCACTCAGGTAAGTTTGGGTGGGAATGGGATGCGGGCGTTTTGGCAAGCGTATTCCGCAATATCGTTTCTGTTTGCCGCCAGCCAGTTTGCCAACGCGTGGTCTTGAAAGAAGGGTGGACGTTGATGCTGACCGTTTGCGTATTGACGGGGCGAAGAATCAGATTTTTCTGGCACTGCGTTTGAGTTCGACGGGCGCATTTGCGTGCCGTCGGCAAGAGTATGGAGAAGGTGTCATGGTTTCTGGAAGAATGGATTTTAGGCGGAGGATATAGCGTTTGCATCGTGGAATGCAGCAAAGGTCGTCTGAAACATCTTTTCAGACGATCTTTGCCGTTTCCATTAAAAGTACTGTATTCCCATTTTTCAGACGGTCTCTCCCCATGTTTCCTGAGCAATCCGCCCCTCAATCTGCTGCAAGGCTTAAACCCCGAACAACTCCTCCGCTGCAACCTGGCGCCGCAATCCGCCCTCGTTTTGGCGGGCGCGGCGGCAAAACGCGCGTGCTGACCACGCGCATCGCATGGCTGGTAAACCGGTCAGGCAAACGTCACAGCATTATGGCGGTAACGTTTACCAACAAAGCTGCCAAAGAAATGCAAACCCGGCTCGGCGCGATGATTCCCATCAACGTCCGCGCCATGTGGCTCGGCACGTTCCACGGTCTCTGCCACCGCTGCGCCTGCACCACCGCGATGCCGGTCTGCCGTCTTCCTTCAAATCTCGACAGCGGCGACCAGCTTCTCATCAAACGCCTCGCTCAAAAGTCTCAACATCGCCGAAGAAATCATCGCCCCTCGTTCGCCGCAAGGCTTTCATCAACGCGCAAAAGAATCCGGTTTGCGCGCCTCGTATTGAGTGCGCCCGACCCGCACACGCGCCGCATGATTGAGTGTTACGCCGAATACGACAAAATCTGCCAACGCGAAGGCGTGGTCGATTTTGCCGAACTCATGCTCCGCAGCTACGAAATGCTGCAAAAGCAACGAAATCCTGCGCCAACACTACCAAAACCGCTTCAACCACATTCTCGTCGACGAGTTCCAAGACACCAACAAGCTGCAATACGCCTGCTGAAACTGATTGCCGGCAACAACGTCGTTGCCTTTTGCCAGTCGGCGACGACGACCAGCATCTACCGCTTCCGCGGCGCGAAACGTCGGCAACATGACCGCGCTGATGGAAGAATTCCACATCGACGCGCCCGTCAAACTCGAACAAAACTACCGCTCGTCGGCAACATCCTCGCCGCCGCCAACGCCGTTATCGAAAACAACGACGAACGCCTCGGCAAAAACCTGCGCACCGACGCCGAAGCAGGCGACAAAATCCGCCACTACTCCGCCTTTACCGACCCTCGAAGAAGCCCAATTCATCGTGGACGAAACCAAAGCCCCTCGAACGCGAAGGCTGGATTTGGACGAAATCGCCGTCCTCTACTGCAGCAACGCCCAATCGCGCGTCATCGAACAAAGCCTGTTCCGCAGCGGGCATCCCCCTACAAAAATCTACGGCGGACTGCGCTTTACGAACGCCAAGAAATCAAACACGCGCTCGCCTACCTGCGTCTCGCTGTCAATCCCGACGACGACAACGCTTTCTGCGCGTCATCAACTTCCGCCGCGCGGCATCGGCGCACGCACCGTCGAAAACCTTCAGACGGGCCTCAAACGAACAAGGCATCACCCTCTGGCAGGCAGCCTGCAACGCCGGCGCAAAAGCCGCCAAAGTCGCCGCCTCTCGTCCGCCTGATTGAAGCCCCAGGCAACCAAGTCGGACAACTGCCCCTCGCCCGAAATCATTGTCGGCATCCTCAAAGACAGCGGCCTGACTGAACACTACCGAACCCAAAAGGCGATACAACCAAGACCGCCTCGACAACCTCGACGAACTCGTCAACGCCGCCATCGAGTTCAAAACCCGAAGACAGCAACTTCGAAATCCTGCCCGACAACATTTCAGACGACCCCGCCTTCCCCATCCTCGCCTTCCTAAGCAACGCCGCCCTCGAATCCGGCGAAAACCAAGCAGGCGCAGGCGAAAAAGCCGTCCAACTCATGACCGTCCACGCCGCCAAAGGCTTGGAGTTCAACGCCGTCTTCCTCACCGGCATGGAAGAAGGCCGCTTCCCCAGCGAAATGAGCCTTGCCGAACGCGGCGGCCTCGAAGAAGAACGCCGCCTCATGTACGTCGCCATCACCCGCGCCAAGCAAAACGCCTCTACATCACCATGGCGCAACAGCGCATGCTGCACGGACAAACCCAATTCGGCATCGTCTCCCGCTTCGTCGAAGAAATCCCACCCGAAGTATTGCACTACCTGTCCGTCAAAAAAACCACCTACGACAGCTACGGCAGCCCGCGCCAAACCGCCGCGCCCAAAGACAAAATCATCGACGACTACAAACCGCCACAAACCTACGCAGGCTTCCGCATCGGCACAAAACGTCCGCCACGCTGATCTGGCACCGGCGTGATTATCGATGCCGTGGACAAAGGCGAATCCGCCCGACTGACCATCAACTTCGGCAAACAGGGCGTAAAAGAGCTGGATACCAAGTTTGCGAAATTGAAGAGATGTAGAAGGGATGAGGCAGAGGCCGTCTGAACTCCGTAGCGTGGGCTTTTGCCCACGAATCAAACCCAGAAAATTTCAGACGGCCCTTCATTATATGCCATTATCGTGGGCAAAGCCTACGCTACAACGTACACACACGGGCAAATAGAGATGTAGGTCGGATACTTGTATCCGACAAAAACATTTGATGCATCTATCGCTCCGAAAAACCTCTGTTGGAAAATGTCGGATTCAAGAACTGACCTACGGCTTTGATTTTCGATTATGATTAATTTAGAGAAAAACAATGGAACGAACATATAAGAAGATAGATATGGATACCGTAATATCCATGATTAAAGATCATCACTTGTGGCTTTCAAGTGGTGGCAAAGAAGGTAAACAAGCTGTTTTTACGGGATATGATTTAAGCGGTTTAGATTCAGATTATGCAGAGGCGAGATACATAGTACCTCCTTTTTGGAGAAGAATCTTCAAAATAGATTTGAGTTATTCAAATCTGAGTGGATTGTATTTTAGGAAGTAAACTTAAGCCAAGTTTGATTTTCGCGGTGCAAATCTGGAAAATGCTCTATTTTTATCAGGCAACATTATATAAAGCTGATTTCAGCGGGGCGGATATTAGTGAAGCATACATTGAAGAAAGCTCTCTAAATCAAGCAAATTTGACGAAGACAGATCTCTCTAAAACAAGAATAGTCTATTCGCATCTTGAGGATGCAAATCTTCAAGATGCGAACTGTCGAGAAACGAATTTTCAGCGAGCACAATTACGAGGAGCAAATTTGCATGGAGCTGATTTTTATGGGGCAAGATTTGTAGCCACAACCATAGAAGAAAATCAATTCATTCATATCAGATTTCCGGAAAGTATCGAGTCCCCCTGTTGGGATACAGGTCTTGTTTCTCTACAAGCTCAAGCATTGGAGTCTGAAAACAAAATTAGACAATTGGAGCATGAGTTAGAGTTAATCTGATAAAGAAAATAAAGCTGGAAGTTAAGAAATTGCAAGATCAGCTTCAATATGAAAGAGTTAAGTCAACAAATCTCAGAGCTAGACTGAACAAGAGGATTGAAGATGCTCAAAAAGCTTTGGCAGGAGCTTTGAAAAATACCGACAAGCAAATCCAAATTAATGAAGATACAGCAAGGCTGTTCAAATGGTTAGGGATTGTATTGTTCAGTATGGCATACTTTAATTATCAGCTTTTAGTGGTTTAGTTGTATGTCTTCCTGAACTTTTGGTTGAGAAAAATCTAAACATCCTGTTTTACACATTCCTATCGTTGCTTTGATACCGATAGGCACCACTCCGTCTGCGACATCAGAAAAATCTGCTGGCAGAACCGCCATTTTTCCAATATGAAACACCAAATCGAGCTGTATAGCGGTTTGCTTGAAGCCTCCCCGGGCATGCTACTAGTTACTATGAGCCAGAAAAAGCAGGTAAATATGTGCAGGAAACCTTTACCCAAATCCGCAATCGCTTGTTGAGCAATCCATACCTGCCTGACAATTCATCGGCAGACAAGCAGTCAGACAATGATTTCTGGGTCGGATAAGGTGCTTGATTTTGTTAAATAAGATTGCCGATTTGTCCGGCAAGAAACCCATAGGAATTGAAGCCAAGAGATAGTTAGCTAGCCGAAAGGTCGTCTGAAAACGTTTTAGCGAAATTTGCTGTCCGTTTTCAGACGACCTTGCTTTGAAACGGCCATGTCCGTTCTGGCTTATAGCCATTCTTGGTGCAATGATTTTTCAAACGGCTTTTCGCGGGCAAAGCCCACGCCACGGAGCGGCAGCGCTGATACCGTCTGCCGACTGGGTTCGATTGCTTAACCTTCCGCCGTCATCTCCCGCGCAGGCGGGAATCCAGACCTTGGTATTTCGGGTATTTCAGCTGCAAATTCTAACTTATGGATTTTTGCGTATTTTCCTTGCGTCGGTGGGAATGGGAATAATGGCAATGGGGGAGCAAGGCGGCGTTTGAGGTAGTGTGTGGGTCAAGATCCAAAAAGCTGTTGAATAGTCGTTCGCTGAATTATTCGAAAGCGTTGTCTGAAAGCTCAAATCTCGTCTTTCAGACGACCTTAATCGGTGTAGTTCGGCTTTCGTTCGCTTGTTGGCGCAATAAAGGCGAACATATGCTCTTTTGATGGACATTCTCTGCTAGGGATCCGGCAAGCCTTCAACAATGATCTTTTTATCCACTCTTTCCTACGGAGATAACACAATGAAAATAAAGCTGGTTGTTTTCGCTTTTGGCACCGTCTGCATTGATGATGGACGCTCAGGCGCATGTTACGATTCGCAATTATTCTAATGGTGCTGATAGTATTTCTGGAAAATCAGACCATTTCCGCCTGAATGTGCCTACCAATCGCGGTAAGGCGGTAACTCGTAAAATGGTGGTTGCCGAAGGTGTGAAACTGTTGTTCATTCATCCTGTTCCGCTGGACTCTATAAAACAGAAAAAGATGCGGAAGGCAATATCGTCAGCATTACTTTACAAAGGCCGCATGGAAGGGCGAATTTACCGCTTTCCATTTATCGCGCTGAATCCCAAAGGCGATGTCTCAGTGAAATACAAAGCGCATGTGACTTACGCGATGGCGTTGCTGTGCCGTTTGACGGTTCGGAAGAGGCAAAAGCGTTATCAACCGACGATTCATCTGAACAACAGTCGGTACGTTTGCCCAATGCCGACGGGAACAATCAGGATATTGAACCACGGCAAGCGGGCTATAACGTCTCTTTCATTAAAGGTCGTCTGAAAAACCTGAATCGGCTTTTCAGACGACCTTGCTTTGGGGGACTGGACCATGCTTTGTCTTCTTCGTTTTCCACCGCTTTGGGCGGAACGGGCGCGAACCAGCCGACCAGAAGCAGCAGCACGCCGACGATGATGAAGGAGGCGATGCGGCGATGCCGCCGCTGTTGGAAAGCTCGATGAGGAAGAGCTTTGACGACGACGACCGCCATCAGCGCTGCGCCGGTTATCCAGAAGGGGCGCAGTTTGCGGCGGTTGCCGTACACCATCAGGATGATGGCGGTAACCGCCTCACACGACGGAGAGGCTGGCTTGCAGACCGAAGGATTGGAGCATGATGTCGAGTCGCTGGCGATGCCGTCGTAGAAGCGCCACAGGCGCATCACGCCCGCGCTGATGACCATGCGAATGCGAGGGCGGCGACGCCGGGCGCGTTCACGCGGCGGTATTCTGCAGGCAGGGCTTCAGGGCAGGGACTTCGGGGCGAAACCACAGCATTCCGGCGCAGGCGAGTTCCAGCGGGTTAAGCAGCGGGATATACGGCAACGGCACGGGTTGGAACGGAGTGGAGAAGTTCGTCCATATCATCCAACTTGCGGCGGCAAGGGCGGCTATCGGCAGGGCGAAATGCTGATAGGCGGCTTTGATGTCGTCTGAAAAAGCCGCGCTGCCGCTGCGTATGAAGGACGACCCACATGATCAGCGGTACGGCAAGCCACGAGAGCTGCGACCAAACGCCGTCGAGACGATCGCCTATATACATTCCCGCCCAAAGCGACCAAAGGATACCGAGCATAATGATGTTGAGTTTATGCAAGTCGATAGGCGTATTGATTCGGCGGTTATTCAGGATGACGAAGTTCAACACGGTAGCGGCGGCAAGCGGCAGGGCTGCGGCGGCCGTCCATAGGTGTTCGAGGTGATAGCCGATGAAGTGCAGGGCAAACAGGGGCAGGAATGCCAAGGTCGTCTGAAAAAGCTCTTTCCAGTTCAAACGGTTGGCAAGCAACAGCAAGGCGGTGAATATCGGCAATGTCCAAAGCTCGATAAACAGGGTTTCTTCGCCCGTCCATTGGGTATGGTGGCGAAGCCGCCCAACATCAGAGCGATAACGAGGATAGCCCAGCCCGCAATCTGCGAGAACGGGAGGGTTTGGTCTTGTTTGTCTTGGTTTTCAGATGCTTCGGTTTGGACGCGCGATATTGCAGCATGTAGGCCGCGGCAAACAGCAGCGCGCGGCGGCAAAGAGGTGCCAGTGTGTCAGGAAGCCGTTGGATTCATTATTAATCGAGGCTTGGAAGAGCAGGATAAAGATTGCATTGCCCAAGGCGAATGATGCTGAACAAGTCCGACTTGCCTTTTGCCTCGGCAGAACGCCTCAAGCTGCCACCAAAGCAGAGAAAAATGATGATGCTGCGCGTTCCGCGAAAACAGTAAAGGCAGGATGGATGTGTAGAGCAGGGCGGCGCAGAGGGTTGCGTTTTGAAGCGTGTGTTCCCAGTGTGCCGAGCCTTTACGGCGGTAGAGGTGCTATTGCAGGTAAATTGCCGCGCCGCCGAACAGGGTCAGCAGGGTGGTGAACCATTGACCGTGCAGGATGGTGGATTCTCCTCCTGATAACCGCTCAGTTGGGTCAGCGCCGCCAGCAGATAAACGACGAGCGCACCCAAACGCATATGCGGACGCTGTTGGCGCAGCCCGAAGAAATACACGAGCGCGGATTCTACCGTCCACGGGATGACGGTGTTGCCGCGTTCAAAGTGAAGCGGAACGGCGAGCGTGAGGAAAAAGCAGCGACAGGGCAACAAAACGCCTGACGCAGGATATACAAACCCTGTTGCCGTTTCAGCATCAGCGCGGCAAGTCCGTAAACGGCGGCGAAGCCCAGCGCGGAGAATGCGTCCGCAGACGGCCAGTGTTCCACCATGCGGTATTGCAGTCCGAACGCCGCCGCCATCGTGCCGAACAATAAAGTATGGTCGAGGACGTGGACGCGCAGGCCGTGGGAGCAGATGCTGTTCCAAATTTCTTCCAGCGTCGCATTGTCGGCAACGGGCGCGAGTGTGTCTTCGCGGCTTTCCGTCAGCTTGCGGCGGGCAAACAAATAGGCGATGAAGGTGTAGAGCAGCCAGTGGTAAATCAGGAAAGGCTCGGTGGTGGCGAAATGCTGCGGCGTATAGCTTTGCATGCCCCACAACGCGGCGATGGAGAAGGTTCCGGCGAAACCCGTCAGGTTCAGCGGCCGCCATGCCTTAAACCAAGCAATCGCCGCTACGCCGGCGTTGAGCAGGGAAAGGTAGGAGAACAGCACCAAATAATTGCCGCTGCCGTCCGATGTCAGGATGGGCGCCGCCAGACCGCCGACCAAGGCGACCTGCGCCATAATCTGCGCGTTTTGCCTGATCGCCAGCAACGCCATTAGTACGACCATCGCCACCATCAGCACAAAACACGATCGGTGCGGGCAGCAGCGGATGCAGTTTCAACGCCGCCAAAGCGGTCAGATACATCACCGCCACGCCGAAGCCCTGCAACACCAAGCCGTATTCGCGTTTGCGGCTTTGCAGCTTCCAGCCGCCGATGACCGCCGCCAGACCCGCGCCTGCCACGGTCAGGGTAACGCATTTCCACCGGCACATAAATCCGCTCGGAGGCATAGCGCAAGAGGAACGCCAAGCCGAGGAACAGCACCACGATACCGGTTTTTCAACAGCGGATTGCCGCGCAGGAACCAAGCAACAATGGGGTTTTCGGAGAATTTGAAATCGAAAACCTTCCTCTTTATGGATAACGGTTTCACGAGAATCTGCGTCTCGATGTTTTCAGATGTATTTTCAGACGACATCGGCGCTTCGTTTTCAGACGACGTTTGCAGGACAGGCGCGTCTTGTTTGCGTTCGTCTTCTTGAATAGCGGAAACTTGGGCAGGTGTTTCGACGCTGTCTGCGTACAGAGCAGGTTTGGGCTGCACGGAAGGTTCGGCGGAAACAGGGGGAACAGGTGTAGAAAAAGAGGGCGCGACGACCGGCTCGATGTGCGGCTCGACAGGCGCATTGTCTGCAGTTGCAACAGGTTCAACCTTCTCATGAAGCGGCGCAGGGGTCGTCTGAATATCGTCGGCATGTTCGGACAAAACAGCGCGCAGTTTCTAGCCTGCCCGACTTCTGCTTTATCATGAACGGTTTCATGTTCCAAAAGCCGTCAAACGCAGCTTCAGCAACTCGATTTCTTTTTCCAGATTTTTGCAGTTTTGCATCATGTTCTTCCTGACGCGGTTTGCCGAGTTCCCGTGCAAACAGCCATAAAATAGAGCCGAAAATGACGCCGACGGTCATTTCGTCAAGAAAATAGCCAATGAGGATGGGGATGAGTAGGCAGAAATACTGCATAAAACACCTGTCCGATAACAGTAAAAATATGCCAATTGTAGCATCCTTGTCCTGAGAAGGATGTATAGAAGGCGTAACGGTAGGAAAAAGGTGTTGTGCGGTAATAGAAGATGTGTCAGTGAAGCAGGTCGTCTGAAAACCCCGAAATCCGTTTTCAGACGACCTGTCTTTATTTTCAATAAGCCGGTGTCAACAAAATCAACACCGTAAAAATTTCCAAGCAGCTCAGCAGCATCACGGCCGAACACAGCCATTTCTGAACATCGCTCAATACCGCATAGCTGCCCGCCGGTCTGACCTCGCCTAAGCCCAGGCCTGCATTGGTAATACACGCGATGACGGCGGTGAAGGCGGAGATAAATTCCATCCCGCTTGCCATCAGCAAAGCTGAATACAATCGTCGTCATGAAATAAATCGAAATAAACGCCATTACCGTCAGCGCCATGCGGTCGGGAATCATGCGTCCGTTGACCTTGACCGTGCGCACCGCTTTCGCGGTGTAGCAGAATCATCATCTCGCGCAGGCTGAATTTGAACAAGACCAATGCCCGCACGTTTTTAATACCGCCGCCCGCAGAGCCGGAGCTTGCCAACAGGTTGGACAGGAAAAACATCCACAGCGACACGATCAGCGGCCATTGCGCGAAATCCGTGTTGGAAAAACCGCTTGCCAGCCCGATGGAGACAAAGTTGAAGCTGACAAAACGCAGCGAATCCCTCAAAGGTTGCATAAAAATCCTTCTGCCACAGATACACCGCCGACATCAAAATACCGCCCGCCAGCAGCACCAGCAGTACGCGGCATTCCCTCGTCCTGCCAATAAGATTTGAGCGAACGCCGTGTCAGCGCCGTGAAATGCGTGGCAAAAATTCACCGCCCCAAAGCGTGAAAAACATGATCGCCCATTCGACGGTCAGCGAATCAAAATAAGCGATGCTGGCATCGTGTGTCGAAAAACCGCCCAGCGACACCGCCGACATCGCGTGGCAAAGCGCGTCAAACCAGCTCATCCCCGCAAAATGCAGCGTCAGAAAAGCCGCCGTCGTCGTCATCGTGTAGAAGAACCAAAGCTTTTTGCCACCTGCGAAATGCGCGGCGCCATCTTGCTTTCTTTGTCCATCCCCGGAATTTCAGCCTTGAAGAGCTGCGTTCCGCCCACGCCCAGCATCGGCAGAATCGCTACCGCCAGCACGATGATACCCATGCCGCCCAGCCAGTTGAGCATATGCCGCCAAAAATTTATCGACGGAGCCAGCGTGTCCAAACTCGTCATAACCGTCGCGCCCGTCGTCGTCAGCCCCGACATCGCCTCAAAAACGCATCGGTAAAAACTGATGCCCGGGATGTGATATAAATGGGCATCGCCGCCACCAGCGCAAACGCCAGCCACAACATCAAAACCAACGTAAACCCGTCGCGCGGGCGCAGCTCGCGGCGGAAATGGAAGGTCAGCAGCCAAACCGCGCAAGAGGTCAGCGTCGTCGCCAAAGCCGTGTAGGCAAACGCCGGAAACGCGTTGTCCAGAAAAAAATACGACATCAGCGTCGGTACTGCGAGCAACCATGGAAAACAGCAGCCCCAGTCTGGACAAAAACGTGGACAATAGGAAGGAACTTATACATATCAATTAATCTTATCAAACCGGCCGAATCATCGGCGGTATGGGGATGGCGATGAGGAAGTCGATATTTTCAGACGACCTTTATCGTCATCAGTAATCGCAAAACAGACGTTATTTTTAACAAATTATTGCCTTGTCTAGACGCAAAAGGGTAGAAGCGGAGGTCGTCTGAAAAACCACATCCGCATCCCGTCCTGCGTTTGCCAGAAAACCCGCTTAAAGGTAAAAATCCCTGCATCCCAACATGGGTACTGCATCGATGACTAAATTTATTTTTCGTAACCGGCGGCGTCGTATCTTCACTCGGAAAAGGTATCGCCGCCGCTTTCTATTGCCACTATCCTCGAATCGCGCGGTTTGAACGTGACCATGCTCAGCTCGGCCTTTATATCAACGTCGACCCCGGCATCGATGAGTCCGTTCCAGCACGGCGAAGTGTTCGTGACCGACGACGGCGCGAAACCGACCTCGACTTAGGTCACTACGAACGTTTCATCAACGCCACCATGACCCGCCGCAACAGCTTCAGCAGGCGCAGGTGTACGAGAAACGTCATCGCCAAAGAACGCCGCGGCGACTACCTCGGTGGTACGGTTCAAGTCATCCCACACATTACCGACGAAATCAAACGCCGCATTCACGAAGGTGCGGCGGGTTACGATGTTGCCATCGTCGAAATCGGCGGTACGGTCGGCGACATCGAATCGCTGCCGTTTTTGGAAGCCATCCGTCAGATGCGCAGCCAGTTGGGACGCAACAACACCTTGTCTGCCCACTTGAGCTACGTTCCCCTACATCGCCGCCGCAGGCGAAATCAAAACCAGCCGACCCAGCATACCGTTAAAGAAATGCTAAGCATCGGTTTGCAGCCCGACATCCTGATTTGCCGAGATGGACAGAACCATGCCCGCGGACGAACGCCGCAAAATCGCCCTGTTCTGCAACGTGGAAGAGCGCGCAATTGTCGGCAGCTACGACGTGGACAGCATCTACGAATGCCCCGAAATGCCGCACGACCGCGCATCGACAACATCATTACCGAGCAGTTGCAGCTAACGTGCAACAGGCGGATTTGACCGCGTGGAAAATCGTCCATGCAATCAAAAATCCGAAACACACCGTCAAAATCGCCATGGTCGGCAAATACGTCGATTTGACCGAATCTACAAATCGCTGATCGAAGCCTTGAAACACGCGGGCATCCACACCGAAACCGACGTGCAAATCAGCTTCGTTGACAGCGAAAACATCGAGAAAAAACAACGGCGACGTTTCCATGCTCAAAGACATGGACGCCATCCTCGTTCCCGGCGGCTTCGGTTCGCGCGGCGTGGAAGGCAAAATCGCCGCCGTGCGCTACGCCCGCGAAAAACAACGTGCTATACTTGGGCATCTGCCTCGGTATGCAGATTGCTCTGATCGAATACGCCCGCGACGTCGCAGGCTTGAAAGGCGCGAATTCGACCGAGTTCGACCTCAAATGCGCCGCGCCCGTCGTCGCCCTGATTGACGAATGGCAAACCGCCGACGGCAGCGTCGAAACTCCGCGACGAATCCGCCGATTTGGGCGGCACCATGCGTTTGGGCGCGCAAGAGTTGAATTGAAAGCAGGCAGCCTCGCCGCCAAAATCTACGGCAGCGAACACATCCGCGAGCGCCACCGACACCGCTACGAAGTCAACAACAACTACGTTCCCACGCTGGAACAGGCTGGCTTGGTCATCGGCGGTGTATCTGCCGGACGCGAACGCTTAGTCGAAACCATCGAACTGCCGAATCATCCTTGGTTCTTCGCCTGCCAGTTCCACCCAGAGTTCACTCCAATCCGCGCAGAGGCTATCCTTTGTCGCCGCGTTTGTCAAAGCCGCGTTGAACAATAGCTGATGCCCAGCAAGGTCGTCTCGAAGAGAAAAAGCACCTCGGTTGAGGTGCTTTTTAGTGTTTTCAGACGACTATACTGATATTCATTCAGATAAAAATGACTTTATCATTATGAGGAGAGTGAAACCGGTTTTAGGAGTCGGGATGAAGTGTATGGGGGAAAAGCTACTTTCAAATCTCAAATTCCTGCCTATCCATAAATGGTGGGTTTGCGTTTCTATTTGAATCAACTATATGGATGAATGTTGTAAAAAGTCTAAACTCTAATGAATAATAATTCTTATCAAGATGAAAAAGATTGTTTAAATATCGAAAGTTCATTATGATTGCGCAAATTGTTCCACGGGTCTTGCTGCTTTTTGGTTTTGAGTCTCTTATTTTTGTAAAACGATAGACCTAAATTTGATTCTTTGATTAAAGAGGAGTTTGTATGAAAAAGCCATTATTGCCCTGACTATCGCGGCTTTGCCTTTTTGCAGCATCAGCTGAAAGTTGTCCTGTACGGACAAGTTAAAAAGCACCATCACCTCCGAACAGGTGAAAATCAAAGGTAACGAAGGTACGGAAAAAGCGCGACTGCAACCCGCATCAACGACAATACTTCACGCATCGGCTTCAAAGGCAGCGAAAAACTCTCAGACGACCTCAAAGCCATCTGGCAGGTGGAACAGCGCACTTCCATTTTGGGCGAATCCAACAGCCAAAGTTTCGGCAACCGTGATTCCTTCATAGGCTTGGAAGGCTCATTCGAGTGAGGTTCGCGTCGGCAATATGAACAATATGCTCAACGAGATGGATACCATCGACCCTTGGTTGTACAAAAACCAACGCGATGGGTTTTGGGGCATCAACACACGCACCGGTGTGCGCACCACATCCGCACGCTACGACAGTCCTTCGTTCGGCGGATTCAGTTCAATGCGTCCTACGCGCCGCGCGACAACCGCAATCCGACGACAAATATAAGCACGAACAACCCAGCAAAGAGCAATATACCGCCGGTTTGACTTATGAAAACAGCGGTTTCGCCACTCAACCTTGCTTACGGCCATTACAAAGGCGCGTACACCGACAACAACGGCAAAGTCAAAAAGTCAAAGCTGCCCAAATCGCTAAGATCGAAAGCTACTACGACAAAAGACAATCTGTTTGTCGGCGTAGGTGCTCAATACGCTAAAGGTCACGAAAGCGCAAATAAATATCTGGGTTACTTTTACCGATGATTTTCAATACGTACAAACGCGCTGACATCACTGCCGATGCCGGTAAAAATGAAGCCGTCAAAGGTTGCCGATGCAGCCGTTACCGTGGGTTATACCTTCGGTAACCTGACCCCGCGTCACTTACGCCCACGGCTGGGCGGCAAAAGGCGTGAACAGCGGCGAGAAAACTGGTCGATACTCGACCAAGTAGTAGTTGGTGCCAACTACAAATTCAGCAAACGTACTGCTATGCTTGCTCATGCCGGTTATATGAAACTGGGCAGCAAAACCCGCCTGACGCCGACTCAAACAGGGTCTGTTGAGCAAAAAGCCGTTTCTTTGGGTATGGTTCATAAATTCTGATGAAACCGTAGGGATAATCAGAAAATAGAAAGGTCGTCTGAAACCTGATTTTGGGTTTCAGACGACCTTTATCATATAAAAATTTAAATATTTCCAAATTTAATAGAAGGTTCGAATACGGCGGATCTGTTTGTCCTCTTTTTACAGGGAAAACGCTCTTAACAGTTAAAATAAATTATTTTAGAATATTAAATTCTGATGTTCTCGTTTTTGAGGTAGTTTTAGATAGTGTGTCAGAGGAAAAATCTGCCGCATCAAACCTTATTTTTGAGAGGCGAGAGCCGCTTAACCTCGAACTCGAAAGGCATTCCGTTTTGCGCGCCGGAGCGGGTAATAGACAGGGCGGCAGCGGCGCAGGCCTTGCGTACGGCGATGTCTATGCCTTCGTGCCAGAATACTGCCAATGCGCCGTTGAAGGCATCGCTGGCACCCGTGGTGTCGGAGGTTTGTACCTTAAAAACCTGAAACATGGCGCAGACGGCCTTTGGGGTCTTTATATACGGCGCCTTTACTGCCTGAAGTCATCAGGACGGGGCAGGGGTGATTTCAAAATCAACTCTTCGGGGACAAGTTTTGCGGCGCTCCCAGGCTGGCGGCAAGCCCATAGCAGTTGGGTGTTAAGATGGTAATTTGCTCCAACAATTCTTTCGGGATGGCGCGGGCGGGTGCGGGATTAGGATAAAGGGTTTGTTGTATTTTGCTGCCAGTTTTGATGTGGCTATCACGCACTCCATCGGAATTTCAAGCTGGCTGAGGATGATGTCGGCTTCGGCAAACCGTTCTTCTGCGGCTTCGATGTCGGCAACGGTCAGATACATATTTGCGCCGGCAATAACGATGATGGAATTTTCTTCGTCGGCAACGGTAATGTTTGCCATGCCGCTGTTTTGTCCCATGATGGTTTGGACATAATCGGTACATATGCCTTCGTGGCGGAGGTTGGTTACCATTTCCAGTCCGGAAAATCGTCGTCGCCGACTGCACCGATGATGGTTACGCATGCACCTAGGCGTGCGGCGGCAACTGCTTGGTTGGCACCTTTGCCTCCCATGTAGCGATGGAATGAGCTTCCCAGCAAAGTCTCGCCCGCGCGCGCGAATTGGGTGGCGCGGGTTACTAAATCCATGTTGATACTGCCGACGACGACGACTTTGATATGGAGCATTCTGATATATCCCTTTTGAAACACGATACAACCGTATCAGGCGGTCTTTATTGATATTGAAATATGCAGGAAAACCGTATTCTCTATGCCGATAGGCATTTTGCGTCATTGTACCCGCTGGAATTGCAAATGCAATATCAATTCCCGTTTTTCATATTTTAATATCAGATTTTTGTTGTAATTAAATCGTAAAATTTCGGAAACTTCATACCGTTTGAATGCTAAATTTGTACATTGGTCGGTTTTTATTTTGTTTTTATAAAATTTAAATAGAATGGAAAAATTTTTCTGTTTTATATACCATTTTTCTTTCAAGGTCGTCTGAGCCCAATCAATACGTTCGTTTTTAGCGAAATTCACTTTGTCCGTTTTAGCGAAACCCGCTTCACTCTTTTAGCGAAAACTCGCTGCACTCGTTTTCAGACGACCTTTTTCCAACCCTGCTACAATACGCCTTTTTATTGTTCACGCCGATTTTGCCATGACCGAACCCGGGACCTACATCCCGCTGCGCCTGCATGCCGAGTTTTTCGATTACCGACGGTATGGTGCGGATTAAAAACGATTGCCAAAGCGCAGGAATACGGTTTTGCCTGCTGGGCATCAGCGATTTGATGAACGAATTTGGTTTGGTGAAATTCTATAAAGCCTGCCGCAGCGCGGGATTAAGCCCGTCAGGGGCGGCGGACGTGGATAGGCAATCCGAATGCGCCCGACAAACCGTTCCGCGCTATGCTGATTATCCGCAACGATGCGGGCTATCTGCGCTTGAGCGAGCTTTTAACGGCGGCTTATGTCGGCAAAGACCGCAATGTCCATCATGCGGAACTCAATCCCGAATGGCTGGAAAACGGCGACAACAGCGGCTTGATTTGTTTGAGCGGCGCGCATTACGGCGAAGTGGGCGTGAATCTCTTGAACGGCAATGAAGACGCGGCGCGTGCGGCGGCGTTGAAGTATGCGGCGTGGTTTCCCCGATGCGTTTTATCTGGAGCTGCAACGCCTGCCCTGAGCGTCCCGAATGGGAGGCTTGCGTTTCAGGCAGCGTGAAGCTGGCGGAGGAGTTGGGTTTGCCGGTGGTGGCGACGCATCCGACACAGTTTATGAGCCGCGACGACTTCAACGCACACGAGGCGCGGGTGTGCATCGCGGGCGGCTGGGTGCTGACGGACAAGAAACGTCCGCGCGATTTTACGCCGAGCCAGTTTTTCATTCCGCCGGAAAACGATGCTGGAGCGTTTCGCCGATTTGCCCTGAAGCCTTGGAAAACACGGTGGAAATCGCCAAACGCTGCAATATCCACTATCACGCTGGGCAAAAACTTCCTGCCCCTGTTCCCGACGCCCTGACGGCCTGTCGCTGGACGATTATCTGGTGAAAGCTCTCAAACGAGGGCTTGCAGAACGCATGGTTCCAGCTTTATCCCGATGAGGCGGAACGGGCGGCGAAAATGCCAGAATATCAGGAGCGGCTGGATTTTGGGAGCTGAACATCATCATCCAGATGAAATTCCCCGAGCTATTTTCTTATCGTACAAGACTTTTATCAACTGGGCGAAAAACGCACGGCTGTCCGGTCGGGGCCAGGGCGCAGTTCGGGCGCCAGGTTCGCTGGTGGCGTATTCGCTGAAGATTACCGACCTCGACCCGCTGAAATAGCGCTGCTGTTCGAACGTTTCTTAAACCCCGAACGCGTCTCCATGCCCGACTTCGACGTGGACTTTTGCCAAAGCAACCCGCGGCCGCGTGATTGAATATGTGCGCGAAAAATACGGCGCGGAGGCGGTAAGCCAGATTGTGACCTTCGGCACGATGTCGTCCAAAGCAGTCATCCGCGACGTGGGCGCGTGTTGGAACTGCCGTTTATCCTGTGCGACAAACTGTCGAAAGCTGATTCCGCTGGAAGCCAACAAACCTTTGAGGTTTGGACGACGCGATGAAGGCGGGCCGCAGAATTCGAAAGGTGATTGAAGCGGAAGAAGCGGACGAACTGATTACGCTGGCGAAAAAGCTGGAAGACCTGACGCGCGGTTTGGGTATGCACGCAGGCGGCGTGTTGATTGCGCCGGGCAAAATTTCCGATTACAGCCCCGTGTATCAGGCGGACGAATCCGCCTCGCCCGTATCCATGTATGACAAGGGCGACGTGGAAGACGTGGGTTTGGTGAAGTTCGACTTTTTGGGCCTGCGCAACCTGACCATTATCGAAATGGCGCAGAACAACATCAAAAACACCACCGGCGATATTGTCGATGTCGGCAAAATCCGCTCGACGACCAAGCCGCCTACAAAATCTTCCGCGACGCGAACACCACCGCCGTCTTCCAGTTTCAGGTCGACTGGCATGAAAAATGCTGAAAACGGCGCACACCACCAAGTTTTGAAGAACTCATCGCCTTCTGTATCGCTCTACCGCCCCGGCCCTGATGGACAACATTCCCGACTTCGTCGCGCGCATGAAGGGCAGGAATTTCCAGACATCACACCCGTCTGTCGAAGGCATCCTCGCGCCGACCTACGGGATTATGGTGTATCAGGAACAAGTGATGCAGGCGGCGCAGATTATCGGCGGCTACTCGCTCGGCGGCGCGGACCTACTGCGCCGCGCCATGATGAAAAAGCCCGAAGAAATGGTGAGAACACCGCGAAATCTTCGCCGAAGGCACTGGCAAAACAAAGGCATTTCGCGCGAAAAATCCGACGAAATCTTCAACTACATGGAAAAATTCGCCGGCTACGGTTTCAACAAATCCCACGCCGCCGCCTACGCCCTGATTTCTACCAGACCGCATGGCTCAAAGCCCATTATCCCGCCGAATTTATGGCGGCGACCATGTCGTCTGAATTGGACAACACCGACCAGCTCAAGCATTTCTACGACGACTGCCGCGCCAACGGCATCGAGTTCCTGCCGCCCGACATCAGCGATCCGACTACCGCTCACGCCGTATCCGAACATGAAAATCCGCTACGCACTCGGCGCGATTAAAGGCACGGGCGAAGCCGCCGTCGAATCCATCATCGCCGCGCGGCAAGCGGCAGCAAATTTCACGGCCTATTGGACTTCTGCCAGAGCGCGTCGGCAAAGAACATATGAACCGCCGCACCCTCAAGCCCTGATACGCGGCGGCGCGTTCGACAGCATCGAACCCAACCGCGCCATGCTCTTGGCAAACATCGACCTCGCCATGAACAACGCCGACCAAAAAGCCGCCAACGCCAATCAGGGCGGGCTGTTTGACATGATGGAAGACGCCATCGAACCGGTGCAGCTCATCGATGCACCCATGTGGAGCGAATCGGAAAAACTCGCCGAAAGACCGTCATCGGCTTCTACCTGTCCGGCCACCCGTTCGGCTCGTATGCTCAAGAAGTCCGCCAAATCGCCCTGACCAAATTGGGTCGTCTGAAACCGCAAGACAGCGTCCGCCTCGCCGGATTCGTTACCGCCGTGCACTGCCATGATGGGCAAACGCGGCAAAAATCGCCTTCGTCAGCCTCGAAGATTTGAGCGGGCAGATTGAAATCATGACTGTCAGCGGCCAGACACTGGAAAAACTGCGCCGACTACCTCAAATCCGACCAAGTGCTGATTATCGAATCCAAAGTCAGCCGCGACGACTACGGCGGCGGCGACGGGCTGCACTCATGGCAAACCAAGTCATGACCCTGCAAATGGCGCGCGAACGTTACGCCCGCAGCCTCAGCCTCGCCCTCGCCCCCCGGCCACGACATCGAGCGCCTCGCTACCATCCTCGCCGCCCACCGCCTGCCCGACCGCCGCACATCCCGCTGCAACTGTCGTACAGCAACGACAAAGCGTCGGGCAAGTTTCAGGTGCGCCGGAAAATGGATGGTTACGCCGAGCTCCGCGTTATTCGACGAACTGGAAAAACTGCTCGGCAGTCGGGCGGTGCGCGTGGTGGTAGTATTGGTAACTATAGGTTTATTTCGGAACCGATTGAAACTTCTGTAAATCTGATAAAAATTTGATGATTCAGATCGTCTGAAATCCAAAATCGGTTTTCAGACGACCTCAAATAAGGATCAACATGAAATACAAAGACCTACGCGACTTCATCGCCATGCTCGAACAGACCAGGGGAAAACTCAAACGCGTCGCGCATCCCGTTTCCCGCATTTGGAAATGACCGAAATCGCCGACCGCGTGCTGCGCGCCGAAGCTGGCGTTGCTGTTCTGAACACCCGATTAGGCCCGACGGTACGCGCTACGATTATCCGATGTTGGCAAACCTGTTCGGCACACCCGAACGCGTGGCGATGGGCATGGTGCGGACAGCGTGTCCAAGCTGCGCGAAAATCGGGCGAACGCTGGCGTATTTAAAAGAACCTGAACCGCCCAAGGCATCAAAGACGCGTTTTCCAAACTGCCGCTGCTGAAAGACATTTAGAGCATGGCGCCGAACGTAGTGAAAATGCGCCGTGTCAGGAAATCGTGTGGGAAGGCGAAGACGTTGATTTGTATAAACTTCCGATTCAGCATTGCTGGCCGGAAGACGTTGCGCCGCTGGTAACATGGGGCTTGACCGTCACGCGCGGTCCGCACAAAAAACGCCAAAACCTAGGCATTTACCGCCAGCAATTAATCGGCAAAACACAAGCTGATTATGCGCTGGCTGTCGCACCGCGGCGGCGCGTTGGATTATCAGGAGTTCCGCAAACTCAATCCCGATACGCCGTATCCCGTCGCCGTCGTGCTTGGCTGCGACCCTGCCACCATTTTGGGCGCGGTAACGCCCGTTCCCGATACCTTGAGCGAATACCAATTTGCCGGACTGCTGCGCGGTTCGCGGACGGAACTGGTGAAATGTATCGGCAACGATTTGCAAGTGCCCGCACGCGCAGAAATCGTGCTGGAAGGCGTGATTCATCCGAACGAAACCGCGTTGGAAAGCGCCATACGGCGACACACGGGCTATTACAACGAGCAGGGACCATTTCCCGTGTTTACGGTCGAACCGCATCGCCATGCGCGAAAACCCGATTTACCACTCCACCCACACGGGCAAACCGCCCGATGAACCTGCCGTTTTGGGCGTGGCGTTGAACGAAGTGTTCGTACCGCTCTTGCAAAAAGCAGTTCCCTGAAATCACGCGATTTCTACCTGCCGCCGAAGGCTGTTCCTACCGCATGGCGGTGGTCAGCATGAAAAACAGTACGCCGGACACGCCAAGCGCGTGATGATGGGCTGCTGGTCGTTTCTGCGCCAGTTTATGTACACCAAATTCATCATCGTGGTGGATGACGATGTGAACGTGCGCGACTGGAAAGAAGTCATCTGGGCGGTAACCACGCGCATGAGTACCCGTACGCGATACCGTTTTGGTGGAAAACACGCCCATCGACTATCTCGACTTTCGCCAGCCCGTCAGCGGACTCGGCGGCAAAATGAGCTTGATGCGACCAACAAGTGGCCGGGCGAAACCGACCGCGAATGAGGGCAGTAATCAAAAAGACCCTGCGGTTACGGCTAAGATTGATGAGATTTGGGGGAGTTGGGTATAAACCCGAATGTCAAAAGGTCGTCTGAAAAGGTTTCAGACGACCTCATAACAGGGGAGGAGTCTTATTCCTCTTTTCCATCGCCTTTGGAGTGATTAGTTAGAGACCGTCCTCCCAATTCCCTTTTCCGCAGGATTCTGCTGCACAGAAATTTCCCTCGCTGCCGTTTGTTGCCGTTCCTGTTCCATTTTCCTGCACTTTAGCGTGAAAGCATCAACAACTTCGCGGTTCTCCGCCCAAAACCTGTTGGCGAAAGAGCCGTCCTTATCGTTGAGCAGACCGTGCATCATCGCTTCGAGCTTGTCCAATTTCGATATTGGTTTCGGACGGGTAGGCAGTATTTCCTCAATATTGTTATCTCTACGACGGGCATCGGCGGGATGTTTGACGCCATAAGCCGTATTCATACGGAAGTTTTCAAATCCTCCATATCCAGTTTTGCCTTTGACTTTAACCACTCCGCCGTGTTTACCTGGAAGTTTGATGCCCGCATCGCGTTCCGACATATTGAGGAAATGCTCAAAGCATCGTTTACTTTATCGCTATATTGGTTGCGTATATCGGCAATGAAGACTTGTGCCTGCATATTGGATTGCAGAATTTTTATTGTCGGGATTTGTAATTTTAGAGATAACGTTATTTACCTTGTTAACTTTGTCATCAAGTGCCTTATCATAATCCCGATTGATTAATGAGATACCGGTTTCGGAAGCCAAAAGCCTGATTCAATTTCGGTTTCAGAATTTTGATACACCTGTTTGTCTTCAGTGACATTTTATTGAATGGCTTAGCGTAGATGGATGCATCTGCTTTATTTCATTATCGGAAATAAAACGGATTTGCCTTTGAGTCTGTTGCCTCTCGCGCAATCCGTTCAACAAAATTCCTCCCTTCATTATTGCCGCCTATATCGTACTGGATAGGATCAAAACTGAGATATACTGTCTGCTTTTGCATTTGATATTTCGTAGCACCGTATCCGCCGACAATTCGTTTACCATCATGGCTTGATGTATATGTATTTCAAACCGTCTTCCGGTTTCAGATGGTCTCCGCCTGTAAACGACTCATATCAGCCTCCTAACTATCTATCAGCTTTATAAAGAATTTTCAAAAGCGTTCCAACGCTTTTAAATGGTTTGCTCGCTCGAACCTGCAAATACGGATGCGCGTCCTGCCAGAGGACGAACTTTCGTCGTAACGGATGGGTCTGAACACAGCATTTTCCGTATAACTTTCCCAAATCTTACGGATAGTCAAAAAATATTCTTTGGATACTCCATTCAATTTGGGGTCTTTTGAATCGATACGGTGCAGCAGATTTTCGTATTTCTTATTCAGTTGCTCTTCCAACCTCATACTGAAAATATCTACACATTCATAACTTGTCCGTCTATGTCTTTCATCATGCTCTGAGGGCAAATGTCCTATTGCTCTCACTGTTTTTGCCTTTCGTTACCTTTGGAACAGCCTTTTCAGACGGCTCCGACGCACCGACACAGGCGGCGGATGTCATTATTGCCAGCAACGGCAGAGATGTAACGGATTTTGTGTTTCGACATATCAGTCTCCTCATTAAAAACGTTCCAATGCTTTCAAATGAAGTTTCGTCTGCTCAGTAGACAAAGAGAATAAATCCTGTCCGCTGGTGTTTTCAAATCGGTCTTTACCGTCGGGTCGTCACAAAGTTCTTCTTTGTAAGCCTCCCATTTCGAGCGGACGCTTGCAAAATACTGTTTGGGCAATCCGTGCAATTTTTGGTCTTTGGCTGCTGACGTCGAAAATAATTCTTCATAGCTTCTTCTTCAGCTTGTCCTCGAATTCCCCTAAAGTAATACTCAGCAATCATCACTCATCAGATTGACAGGCTCTGGACAAATAGCCCTGTTCTGTTGCTTTGCATCTTTTTCGTTAGTTTTATCAGACGACCCTGCCGCACCGACACAGGCAGCGGATGCCATCACGGCTAGCAGTGGCAGAATGTAACGGATTTTGTGTTTTCGACATATCGGTCTCTATCAAAAACACGTTTCAATGCCTTCAAATGATGTTGTGTTTGTTCGATATAACATATAAAACTCTGTCCGCCCGTGATTTTAAATCAGTCGTTACCGCTGGATCATCACAGAGTTCGTCCCGATAAACCTTCCATTTTGAGCGGACGCTTGTGAAATACTGTTTGGATAAACCGTGCGTGTTCTGGTGGCAGCGCCTAAATAAATCTTTATATTTTTGTGTTCAATTTGCCTTCGAACTCCCTTGATGTAAGCCTCAAACAATCATCGTCCATTTCTTTTTGTGTCAGGTTCGGACAAAAGATTCTTTTTCCTGTTTCGGTTTAACGGCATTGTAGCTTTATCAGACAACCCTACCGCACTCGACACAGGCAGCGGATACCATCACGGCCAGCAGTAGCAGAATGTAACGGATTTTTGTGTTTCGACATATCAGTCTCCTCATCAAAAACGTTCCAATGCCTTCAAATGAAGCTGCGTCTGTTCGATAGCGCAAAGAGTGTGAATCCGATCCGCCGGTGTTTTTCAAATCAGAGTCGTTACCGTCGGGTCGTAACATGGTTTCGTCCTGATAAGCCTCCATTTTGAGCGGATGCTTGTAAAAATACTGTTTTGTCATGCCATGAAGTTTTTGGTCTTTGCGCGGCACGATCGAAATAAATCTTTGTACTTCATGTCCAGTTTGTTTTCAAGTTTCAACAAAGTAATTTCTAAACAATCTTCATCCATTTTGGTCAACAGGTTCGGGACAAAAGATTCTTTTCCTGTTTCGGTTTAACGGCATTTGCAGCTTTTCAGACGGCTCCGCCGCACCGAGTACAGGCGGCAGATGCCATCATCGCTAGCAGCGGCAGAATGTAACGTGTTTTGTGTTTTCAGACATAATTTATCTCTAAAAAGTTATTATGTAATTAATAGGGCAGTTTGAAAAGTTTTCAAACTGCCTATCATGATCAAACCGCTATCATCGAAAGTATCGTTCAATTAATAGAAGCCTTCGCGTCTCTTCACGGGTGGAAATGTAGATGTTTTTCTACCCTGCGTGTAGGCGGCGAGCATCATTTGTGGGTTTCGCGGCCGATGCCTGAAGTTTTGTAGACCGCCGAACGGTGCGCCTGCGGGCAGGCGGTTGAGCAGTTCACCCAAACGCGGCCGGTTTCCAGTGCATTGAAACGCGCAGGCAGCGGTTGATGTCTGTACTCCAAACTGCGCCGCCCAAACCGTATTCGCTGTCGTTCGCCATTTTGATGACTTCTTCTTCGGTTTTGAATTTAATCACGGTAGCAACCGGACCAGAAGATTTCTTCTTCGGCGACGCGGGCGTTGTTACTGCCGGCTTTCGATCAAGGTTGGCTCGACAAATTCGCCTTTGCCCAGCTCGCCTTCGATTTTCTTACCGCCGGTGATGATGCGGCAGCCTTCCTGTTCGCCGATTTTGACGTATTTCAAAATGGTTTCGAGCTGACCGGCGTTGACTTGCGAACCCATTTGGGTGTCGTCTTCCCAAAGGCAAAGCCGACTTTGATTTTTGAACTCTTCCGCCAAGGCGTTGACGAAATTTGTCGTACAATGCCTTCTTGTACGAAGATGCGAGAACCGGCAGCAACACTTGGCCTTGGTTGAACAAAATACCTTTTTGCGCGCCTTCGAGGGCTTTGTCGAACGGCATGTCGTCAAAAGAAGATGTTGGCGGTTGCCGCCCAGCTCCAAGGTGGCGGAATCAGCATTTCGGCGGCAGCGATGCCGATGTGGCGGCCGATTTCAGTCGAGCCGGTAAAAGGCGAGTTTGTTGAAGCCTTTGTGGTGCAGCATGTGATTCGCCGGTTTAGAACCGCGTCCGGTGATGATGTTCAACACGCCTTTGGGCGGCAAGGTGGTTGATTTTTGGGCGAACGACAGCAGGCTCAGCGAAGTGCTGGAAGACGGGTGGATAACGATGGTACAGCCTGCGGCGAGTGCGGGGGCGATTTTCAAGCCGCCATCAGGAAGGGGAAGTTCCACGGGAATAATCTGACCGACTACGCCGATAGGGTTCGCGCAGGACGATAGACAAGTCTTCGGAGTCAAGCTGGGTGGCAGTGCCTTCTTCGCCACGGATCACGCTGGCAAAAGTAGCGGAAATGGTCGGAGGCCAGCGGGATGTCGGCGGCGCGGGTTTCTCGGATGGGGTTTGCCGTTGTCCAGCGTTTCCCGCAAGGCGAACAATTCAAGTTTTCGTCAATCACATCGGCGATTTTTGTTGAGTATGGCGGCGCGTTCGGTGGTGGTGGTTTTTGCGCCATGTTTGAACGCTTCTTGCGCGGCGGCGACGGCGGCATCGACATCGGCGTCCGGATGCGTCGGTGAAATTTCGCCAATACTTCGCCGTTGGCGGGGATTGTACGAATCCAAAAAGCGCGCCGGGTTTGATCCATCCGCCGTTAATCAAGAAGCCGTACTCTTTATCAAACACATTTAAAGTCTTTTGCCATGATGCTGTCTCCTAGGTTGTCTTCTTGAGGTTTCAGACGTATTTCCAATCGTCTGAAAATAGAATAGTATTTTTCTCTTCAGTTCAAGCACTAAAAATGATAACGTTCTCGAAAATTCCAAATATGTAATTTTTCTAAAATAGGACTTTAAGCCGATAAGAGCTTGACCCTCGTATGATGAAACGAAGCGATGTTAATATATTTAAATTTTTCAGACGACCTTTTTTACATGCATATGTGTAGAAATTTTTCAGCGGCTTGGTGAGCATATTTTTCAGGCAGGTAAAAATGTTATGGTATAACATTTTATTTATATTTTTCAAAAAGGATGAGGGTGTTGACACAGCGAAATGAAGGGGTATTCTCATTTACAGGGGTTACCTCCTGCCCGACCTTTACGGATTTCTGACGAATGCCAGAGAGAACACCATGAAGATGCAAAGCAGTTGTTGTGAATCAAAATGTGCAGGCGATGTGGAAGTTGTAGAACGCGAAGTGCGCCCGTTGGAACACGGCGAGGCGTTGGTTGAAGTCGAATATTGCGGCGTGTGCCACCGACTTGCACGTTGCGGCAGGCGACTACGGCGAAAAACCGGGCCGCGTGTTGGGACACGAAGGCATCGGTATCGTCAAAGAAGTTGCCCCGGGCGCGAACGCCCTGAAAGTCGGCGACCGCGTCAGCATCGCATGGTTGTTCCAAAGCTGCGGTTCGTGCGAATACTGTAATACCGGACGCGAAACCTCATGCCGTTCCGTATTGAACGCAGGCTACACCGCCGACGGCGGCATGGCGACCCACTGTATCGTCGATGCGGACTACGCCGTCAAAGTACCCGACGAGCCTCGACCCCGCACAAGCCTCCAGCATCACCTGCGCCGGCGTAACCACTTACAAAGGCGTGAAAGTTTCCGGCGTGCGTCCGGGACAATGGATTGCCGTTTACGGCGCGGGCGGTTTGGGCAACTTGGGTGTCCAATACGCGAAAAAAGTATTCGGCGCACACGTTGTCGCCATCGACATCAATGATGAAAACTGGCATTCGCTAAAGAAAGCGGCGCAGACTTTAGTCGATCAACGCCGCCAAAGAAGACGCAGCCAAGTGATTCAGGAAAAAAACCGGCGGCGCACGCAGCCGTTGTTACTCGCCGTATCCGCCGCCGCGTTCAACTCCGCCGTGGACTGCGTCCGCGCGGGCGGTCGCGTCGTTGCCATCGGCCTGCCGCCCGAATCTATGGACCTGTCCATCCCGCGTCTGGTCTTGGACGGCATCGAAGTGGTCGGCTCGCTGGTCGGTACGCGCAAAGACTTGGAAGAAGCCTTCCAATTCGGCGCAGAAAGGCTGGGTCGTACCGAAAGGTCCAACTGCGCGCTGGACGAAGCTCCGGCGATTTTCAAGAAATGCGCGAAGCAAAATCACCGGCCGCATGGTCATCGACGCGAAAAAGAATGCGGCTGCGGTCATCATTAATTTGATGCAGGCAGTTGACTAAAGCGTCGTCTGAAACCTTGTTTTGGGGTTTTCCAGACGGCCGCACAGACAAGAACTTCAGACGGGATTATCGATGATTTCCGTCGAAACGACGGTTTTGCGCCGCGGCAAGCGTAGCGAAGGCCGGTCCCTGAAGCTACGCATATTGTGCTTGCGTTGCGGTATTCCGTGGTTTTGGTCATCGAACGGGTTTGCGTCTTTTCGACCGTACTCCGGACGCAGTTCGACCGTCATCGGGCTGTTGCCGTGACGTAGATGGCGGAGATGCGGCTGCCGTCGGCGGCTTGGTAGCGGATGGCGTTGTTTTGCGCTTCGGCGACGAGCGAGAGGGCATCGGGGCGGACGGCTATACGAACCGCAGGCGGTCACAGTCCGAGCAACAGCAGGAGGGCGTATCTCTCCAGAACGTCTCAATAATGGTGGTGAGAGATGACGCCTCGAGATGGTAACGCGTTCCGCAGTAGGGCATCTGATGTCCCCTGTCGGACTGAATCGGAGTGAAGACGCGCGGATGACCGTTCCAAGTTTCGTGACTAGGGACCGGAGCAGTGCAGCGGCAGGTCTTTCGGGTAGATAATGACGGTTTTCGGTGTTTGCGTTCACGATTTTTCCTTGGTAAGTCCGACCTTATTGTACGATATATCGCCTGCTTGCAGCGCAGTCGCGTCTGAAAATGGGTTTTGGTTTGATAATGCTTTTGCCAGGTAGTGGATTAAATTTAACCAGGACAAGGCGAAGCCGCAGACAGTACAGACAGTACGGAACCGGTCACTTGGTGCTTCAGCACCTTAGAGAATCGTTCTCGAGTAAGGCGATGCAACGCACCGGTTTAAAAATTAATCCACTATAATGCGGTTTTTGATGAATCGGCTTTTAAATCCACTTTATTTTCAAACGGGCTTTAACATGACGACACTTTTTCGGCAGGATGATTTGAACCTCAAGACGCCGCAGAATTTCTCTCACATTGAGCGCGGCGATCGGATTATACGGATGCGGCAGGCGATGAGGAAATGCGGCGTTTGAACGACGAGCAGCACACGCTGACGGCTTACCGCTATTTGGACGGCCGATGCGAGGGCGGTTTTGGCAACTGATTGCGGCGGGTTACGGCGAATATGTGTTCCATAACCCTCGTCGCCGACAGCCCGCGCCGCTGGCGGATTAAAACCGACACCCAAGATTTTGGATAAGGCAAAGGCTTTATACGGACAGGACGGCGCAAAATCGAGGAAATGGCGGACAGAGGGGCATCTTGGACGAGATTCGTGCTGAGTTTCTGATTTTGAGGAATTGGACGACGAATATTACGAAATCGTGGACGACGATATGGCGGCGTGCTGGCGTATGTGTTGGCAAAATCAGGGGCAAGTTTGCGAGAATTTGCGGATTGATGTGCGCGTATGCTTTTGATTTTCCGCATCAGAACTGAAACTAAGAGATCGAAATGAAAAGGTCGTCTGCAGAAAGGATTAAATACCGAAACTGGTGCTGGAGCTGTTGCAAAACCCGTCTGGATTTACGCCTTCGGGCGGGAGGTCTGTCAATCAGCAGGCGCGTCGATTTTTAGCGACCGTCCGAGACTTTCGGGTGGGCGAAATCGCCTTCGCGCAACTGAATCAAGATGTCGCCGCGACGGCAACACCATGGTTGCGCGCGGATTGAAGCGTTCAGCTTCTTCGATCGGGACAACCGCGTTTTCAGGCGTCAGCCAGTAGGTTTCTTCGGCGCGGATTGCTTCGCCGTTGCCATCGTGGAACAAATCGGGCGCGAATCCCAAAGCGGGTGAGTAAAGCCCATTCGAAAACGCCGCAGCGCAGCGGTATGGCTGCTTTCGCCGCATACCGCCCGCATCACCGCTTCCAGCGCGTCGTAGCTCCGGGTATCGGGTCTTCGCGGCTGTCAGCTTTGAGCATTAGTTCGTTGATATACAGACCGCTGAACAAAAGCCCCGCCTTTGCGGCTGCGGCACAGCCTGCCTATCCACTCTCGCACGATGCAGCGTTTTCAACTCTGCGAACCGTACCAAGAGGCACTGACCGGTACAAACGGTACCAACACACCGCGCAACTCGCTCTGCCTTTTGCGCGCGCTCTCTCGCCAGTAAAGCTACGCGCGCCCGTAACGGCAACGGCTGAACACTCCACCCACAAACTGCTCTCGCCAAGGGGGAGGAAGCAAAGCAGGAAGACGGGTTCGTGATTGATGCGCTGATTGGGCTCGCGAGCAGTTGGCGTGATGAGATGGTGAAGAGGGCGGTTGATTGTATGGTGTATTTTACCAAAGCGGGCAGGGGCGTCTGAAAATATTGGACGGGTGCCGACTTGTCAAACAGATATCCGAAGGTCGTCTGAAAACTGCTTTTTGCGTTTCAGACGACCTATATTTGCTTTGCGGCGCGAGTTTAGCGGAAGAAGTCGCCCATGCTCGGCGGGCAGGCCTTGCGCGATCGCGCCCTATGGTTTTGCTTGGTGGTTTCTTTCGGCTTTTTCAGAAAGCGGCGTTGATGGCGGCGAGCACCAAATCTTCCAGCATTTCTTTGTCGTCTGCGCTTCTCGAATCAGGTCGGGGCTGATTTTCGAGTTTGCTGACACGACGTGGGCGCAGGTCATCACAACCTTTAACCAAGCTGTTGCTCGCTTCGCCTTCTACTTCGGTCTCGGCAAGTTTTCGCTGCGCTTTTTCATGTTTTTCCTGCATTTGCTGCGCCTGTTTCATCAGGCCGCCTAATCCAGCTTTTTCCGGAACATATTTAAAAAACTCCTGTGGTTGAATCGTTAGCTGTTGCGTCATACCGTTTGAGGTGAAGGGTCGTCTGAAAGCGGGTTGACGGTTTTCAGACGACCTGAATGTTTATGTATCCGAAGGAAACGGAAATTTCGATTGCCGTTATTCTGCCTGCTCCGCCAGTTCCAAAGAATCGGGCTGCTATTGGGCTTCGAAAACCTTTAAAACCTGACGCGCGGTCGTCGGCTTTCGAGCAAATCCCGTGCTGCTGCCTGCCTCGAGCTGAGGCGTTGGCGGCGCATGGTCGGGTTTCCCAGCCCGCGTCGTCGCGCCACGGTTCGGTTTGTAATTTCAACGCAGGCCGTAGGCTTCGGCAAGCGTGCTTTTGATTTTGTCGAGCCGCTCTTTGTTGGCGGTGGCGCGGCCTTCGTCAGTCATCGACAGCATTATCAAGATGGCTGTCTCGCGTCAGTGCGTCCATGCGGCGTGTTGCGCCAGCACTTTGCGCGGCGCCGAGCTTGCGGGCGAAGCGTCGGACGATCGCCGCCCAGCTTTTCGTAGAGAACTCCGGGCAGCGGGGCGAACTGCGTGCTTCTTCGTCGTCGCCGTCTCTTCGGCTTCAGATTCTGCTTCTGCCGCATCGGCAGGGGACGGCGTGCTTCCCAATCCGGCGGCGGGGGCATTTTCCGCGCTATCCGCCACGGGTGGTAGCCGCGCTCGGGCGAACCGTAATCGCAGAAAGGCTCTTGCGGAAGCTTCATGCGCAAACGACTCTGCATCCACGGCTTTCATCAATCGTCGTCTGAATGGGCGTTTTCAGACGACGTCTCATGTGCAGAAAACCGGTTTCGTTGTTTGCTGCCTCGTTATCGAAACTTGGTTTTCAGACGACGTTTCGGCTTGAGGTCGTCTGGAAACGGCGTTTCCGCTTCGTTTGCGGACTTTGAATATTTGTCTCTGCTGCGTCAGAGGTCGCCCGAACGCTCGTATCCGCCTTTGCGCAGGCGTGTCCGATACGGTTTCCACATCGCTCGGCGCATCTTCCGAGGTCGGAACGTTTTCCTTGAGTCGAAAACCGGTTCGGCAACCTTGTTTTCAGGACGACGTCAGCAGGCGCAGGGTCGTCTGAACGGGCGGCTTGGCGGTACCAGACCGGGAAGTTTTACAAAGGCTTTTTGCGGTATGGACACTCGTTTCGGCAGAATGCAGCCCGGTATTTTCAATATGTCCGCCAACGTCATGCGCATCCGCGCCAGCGGCGCAAACGCAAGCATACGCAGCAGGGGTCATGACGAAGCCGGCGTATTCGTCGGGCGCAAGGCTCAAACCGTTTGCCATGGATAGTGCATTGATAATAAAGCTGGATCTGTATCGCCGCTGAGTGCCCGGCTCAGCTGCAACAGGGTTTCGCGCTCAGGGTCGTCGTGCGCCAGCGGAAGGAACCGCCTCGTATCAAGGCGAGGCGTTGCAACAGCATGGCAGTGTTCGCTCAACGCGCTGTCAAAACCGATGGCGCGCGCCGCCATTTCCTGCGCTTTCAGCAGGGGCTTCGCCGTCTTGGCTGACGATACCCGCCAGCAGCGTTCGTAGAGATATTGCTTGTCCACCGCGCCTATCATTTGGCGGACGTCTTAGCTCGGCAACGCCGCCCGAACCCATGGCAATGGCTTGGTCGAGCAGGCTCAGGCATCGCGCATCGAGCCTCAGGCGGCACTGCTGCGTGCTGCAGGACGCGCAGGTTCGTAGGCGATGTTTTCGTTGTTTTAAACATGGGCGCGGTGGTCGGCAACCTGTTGCGAAGTCAGGTTGCGCAAGACAAACTGCAGGCAGCGGCTCAAAACGGTAATGGGGACTTTGTGCGGATCGGTGGTCGCAGCGATGAATGTGACGTTCGGGCGGCTCTTCCAGCTGTTTTTCAGCATCGCGTTGAACGCGCCTTTTGAGAGCATATGTACACTTCGTCGATGATATAGACTTTGTATTGCCGGCGGTCGGCGCGTATTGGGCGTTTTCAATACTTCGCGGATGTTATCGATGCCGGTATTGGAGGCGGCGTCAATTTCCAGCAGGTCAACGTAGCATCCGGTGTCGATCTGCGTACAGCTTTGGCACACGCCGCAAGGCTCGCCGTGTTGCGCGTTTTCACAGTTCAGGCTTTTCGCCAGAATACGGGCGATGGTGGTTTTCCCACCCCGCGCGTACCGGTCAGCAGGTAGGCATGGCGCAGGCGGCTTTCGTCCAGCGCGTTGCGCAAGGCTTTGACGACGTTCCTGACCGACTCAAATCGGCAAAGGTTTTCGGACGCCATTTGCGGGCAAGAACCTGATAAAGCTCATAAGGTTTTCTGTTGAAATAAATCGGAAGGTCGTCTGAAAAGTGGTTGAACGCCTTTCAGACGACCTTGGAAGATGACGGGTATTTTAGCATTTTTTTGATTTTTATTAAGGATTTTCTGTCTGCATATCGGGAAAGGCGCGTGTATAATCGTTAGAATATTACAAAATCTAAAAATATCTTGAAGAACAAATCACTGCGTCTGAAATCATCTTACGCAATCATTCCGCATCCATGCAGATAAACACCCTGGGCGCATATGTGGACAATTTATTACACGGCCAGAAGTGTTATTTCCGAAAACCACCGTCCAAGTCGGTACTGACACAAAATTACGCGGCGGGATGCACGTCTGCCTCGCCGCAGTTCGAAGCCGGACAGTAAAAACCATTTGGCGCAACACGGTTTCGGCAGAACCTCAACTTGGCAAATCCGTTATCAAAACGAATCGGATGTCGGCTTGAGATCACTCGGTACGGCAAAGGCTACGAAAAACGTCGAATGGTTGCTGGATTAGCAGCCTGCCGAACGAAAACGAAGCAGTGCACACGCTGACGCTGTCTGCAATTACGGCGAGGCGCCCGTGCGTACTCGCCCGGTTTCTCATCCCTATTTCCCCGCCGTCGGCACCCAATTCGATTTCAACGGCGCGCCCTACGATGCCGACTATATCGCACACACGGAATTTTGTCGCCCGCTGTCGGATACACATGTTGCGTTTGACGGACTGAAACTCGACATCCGTGACGCAAAACCTCGCCCGTTTACGCGCTTTGGAGCAACCGCAACGGACAATACACTCTGCGCCGAGCTCACCGCAGAAGGTAACGCATTTTTATCGCCTGCGCGCGGTGGGCAGTTTGTACCGGGACATGGCAAAAGCGTTACGGCATGAAAAATCCGTTTGATTGCTGAGTTTGGCGTGATTTGTTTTCAGACTCAATAAAACCACCTTGAGAAGGTGTGTTTTAAACATTACAAACCGTTGTTGTTGATTGCATTCGCAATGTCGACGCACGGCGGTAACATACATCCGGCTGTTGTTATACTGCCAAACCGTAGTAGAAATTATTCAGACCGAGATACATTCAAATACGCCCGACTGGTTTCCAAGCTGAACAAAACGGCTTTTTCCGTTGTCGGCAACCGCTTTTGCGGAACCACGCCCATCGCTTTGAAATCGGCAACGGTACCGGTTCAATGCGGTTTCATCAATGATGGCTTTCAAGTCAGGCGTAATCGCCGGGGATTGACGGGAACAATCATTTTTGCCGCCTGTTTTCCAGCCGTGTTGTTTCATATAACTGGCAACAGAGGCGGCAACATCGCCGATATTGTTCCAAATATCGCGGTGTCCGTCGCCATCATAGTCTACCGCCCATTTGCGATAGCTCGAAGGCATGAATTGCGGCATACCCATTGCGCCCGCATAGCTGCCTTTGAAATCAAAAACATTCTCTTTTTCTTCTTTCGCCATCAGCAAAAGCTCAATCAGCTCGTTTTGGAAAAATTCGGCGCGACGCGGATAATCAAAACCCAAGGTACTCAAAGCATCTGGGCAACGCGGAAGCTGCCCGTGTTTTACCGTAGTGGTTTTCACGCCGATAATCGCCACAATCAGCTCGGCAGGCACGCTGTATTTGCGCCAGCATCATCGATGACGGCACGGTTGGCGGCGTAAAACTGTTTGCCGCCGTTAAATTTCGTCGCGCCGGAGTTGCCCGTGCGGAATTCATACCAAGGGCGGGAAGTTGACGGGCGGTACATGATATTGATGATACTGCCCTTGTAAACCACGCCATCGAAAAAGTTTTGCAGCTCGGCTTCTGTAAACTGCTTTTTCGCCACCTCGTAACGGATAAACTGGCGGACACAGATGGCATTAAAGCCGCTGCTGGCAACCGATTCGCAGCAGAATCAAAAAGCTAGGACGCTGGTTTTGCTTTGATTAATCGGTCTCAACCGTTTTAGCGGACTCAACGCTCGTTTTTGGTTGTACCACAAGCGGAAAAGCAGCAACGCGGTTGATATTCCGATGAAAGGGATAAGTCATATCTGAATTTATAGTCACTATGAAGCAGTCTTATTATGAGTGTCGTCTGAAAGACGGCAGGAACATATATTCCATTCCCTTTCAGACGACCTTAAGACTGTCTGGCTTACCGGCAGCCGAAACAACAGCAACGGTAATCGCAGCAACAGCGTCAGGTGCAGAGCCACTCAACTTCGTACTCGCCTACGGCTTTCAGAGCACCGTTAGGCAGGCGGACGTTGATTTTGCAGCTTCAACGCTCGAAGCAACAATCGCGGCAGCGATGTCGGCATTGGTAACGGAAACCGGAACAGACGACCGTCCGCTACCGGCTTTTGAGCGAGTAGTGATGGTTTGACTCGTCCAGTTTTTCTTGACGTGCTTTTAGCATCGGCCAAGATTTCGGCTTGTTTGCTTCCACCCGGCACGGCGTGCTTGAATTCTTTCATGTTGGCTTCAGTAGCGCGTTTGGCTTTTTGCCGAGCAGGAATCAGGAGTTGCGGAGCGCAACCGTTTTTACGGTAACGATGTCGCCCAGGCTGCCCAAACCGCCGATTTTCTCTAACAGAATAATTTGCTGATTTAAAACTCCAAAATCTATTTGGTGATCGGTGAGGCAACAGAGCCAGGAAAATGCGCGCGTTTGACCGCAGTCCAATTGCTGGTATCGCTTTGGTGCCTGTAATGCGGGCAGGGATGATCTTTGCTGTTTTCAGAAAGTAAGTCTTTCAGCAAATCAACTTGTTTGTAATCGACTTCTTCGATTTTTCAGCCGTAGCGGCAGAATTTTCTACGTTTGAATGATTGACTGAGCCATTGTCGTTTAACCTTTATATTCTTTAATGTTCTGTGTCGCGGAGTATCGGCCTTTGGGAAGCGTTTGCTTCGCTGTGCGAGAAAGTTTTCTGCTGTTTCAACCATCGTACTCGCCGATACTGCCATTCTTCAGCCTGCTTAACCCTAAAATACGCGCGAATTTTCAAACTGACCAGGCATTTTTGCCTGTTTCTCTTCCTGCCAGATTCAGTGCTTTAACATAATCATCCAAAACAGGGGATTTCTGCCGGCGATCATCCAAGGATTCAACCTTGTAAATCAGGGCGGTAAGCTTTTGCAAGATTATCCATCCCTATTCGGCTCGTTGCAACTCTTCAGCCGCACTGTTCAGCAAGCTTGCTTTTCGCCGCCCAGCATAGAGAGGCTTCGGTTACAGCATGTTTTGTTTTGATGGTCAGATGGCGCAGCACGGCATCGTTAAAGCGGAAAGCGGTTTCCATGCTCTTCAACTACTTCAGGAGTAGTTTTCGATGTTCATCAAAACATAGTGTGCTTTGTGGATTTTTGTTAATCGGGCTAAGCCAGCTGACGGCTCTCAGTCTTCCAGCGGTGGACTTTGCCGCCGGCTTCGGCAATCATGGTTTTGTAACGTTCAACCATAGCAGGCACTTGCTCAGCTTTGATCGGGATGAACGATAAACACGATCTCAGTTAATGACGCATGTTATCTCCTTATGGATGATTAAATAACAGCCTTTGCTGTGAAAGCAAAAGGCAAGGTTTGACAAAAACGATGAATTCTATCCCATTCTTGCTTTTTCTGCAATGGATGATATGTAAGAAGGGTTTTGAATAAAAAGTGGTGTCATGAAAAAGATTACGATTTGGTTTGACACAATGCCATTTCTGAATCTCTATCGAGAGAATAACAAAATGTTAGACATCCAACAGCTCCAGCACACACCGCAGCCGTCGCCGAACGTTTGCGCAGCGCGGTTACGAGTTTGATACCGCACGTTTCAATGCCTTGGAAGAGCAGCGCAAAGCCGTCCAAGTGAAAACCGAAGAACTGCAAGCCTCGCGCAACAGCATTTCCAAACAAATCGGCGCATTGAAAGGACAGGGCAAACACGAAGAGGCGCAGGCAGCCATGGATCAAGTCGCCCAAATCAAAACCGATTTGGAGCAGGCAGCCGCCGATTTGGATGCCGTTCAGAAAGAATTGGACGCATGGTTGTTGAGATTCTCAACCTGCCGCACGAAAGCGTGCCTGCTGGTAAAGACGAAACCGAAAAACGTCGAAGTCCGCAAAGTCGGCACCCGCGCGATTTGACTTTGAAATCAAAGACCATGTCGATTTGGGCGAACCTTTGGGCTTGGATTTCGAAGGCGGCGCGAAACTCTCCGGCGCGCGCTTTACCGTCATGAAAGGTCAAATCGCCCGTCTGCACCGCGCGCTGGCGCAATTCATGCTCGATACGCACACGCTGAAACACGGCTACACCGAGCATTACACGCCCTACATCGTGGACGACGACCGCCCTGCAGGTACAGGCCAACTGCCTAAATTTGCAGAAGATTTGTTCCATGTTACCCGTGGCGGCGACGAGAGCAAAAACGCAATCATCTGATTCCGACCGCCGAAGTGACGCTGACCAACACCGTTGCCGACAGCATTTGTGGCGGAAGGCGATTTTGCCGCTGAAACTGACCGCCCATTCCACGTGTTTTCCGCTCCGAAGCGGGCGCATACGGGCAAAGACGTGCGCGGTCTGATTCGCCAACACCATTCGACAAAGTGGAAATGGTGCAAATCGTTCATCCCTGAAAAATCATACGAAGCGCTGGAAGAAATGGTCAGTCATCGCCGAAAAACATCCTGAAAGGCTTTGGAACTGCCTACCGCGTGATTACCCTGTGTCACCCGGCGACATGGGCTTCGGCGCGACTAAGACCTATGATTTGAAGTCTGGGTTCCGCACGCATACCTACCGCGAAATCTCAAGCTGTTCCAACTGCGAAGATTTCCATGCTGCATGAAGGCGCGTTTTAAAAGACGAAACGGCTAAAAACCGCTTGGTACACATCTTTTAAACGGCTCCGGCTGGCAGTCGGTCGTACTTTTGGTCTGCTGTTTTGAAAACCATCAAAACTGACGGCAGCATCAATATTCCTGCTGCGCAGCCTTATATGGGCGAGTAGAAAAGATAGAGGTTAAGTAATTTTACTTGATGATATGAGACTTGAAGAGGGTATCCTGAGTAATCTTAGGATACTTTTTTATTGTTTTTCATTAAGTTTTTGTTTATTGATTTTTGATTATTTATAGAGGTGGGTGTAAGAGGGGATAAAAAGTCTCTTAATTTGTAGAGGAGAAAATAAAAATATAAGAAAACCCCGCAGAGGCGGGGTTTTGAATTAAAACAAATTTAGTTAAGGTTTGGCGTAACTGTACACCGTTGTAGGGAGAAGGAATCCAGCCTTCATCTACTGCAGGGACGCTCGCCTTGACCTTCGATTGTTTGACCAGGGGCAACTTGTTTGGTAACAGTGCTGCAGTTTTTCACGTCAACACGACGATCAGGTTCGATACATGCAATCAAAGCAGCACGTTTTTGGCTTTGGATACTTTTTGCCCAGTTTTGCTACTTCTGCTTCACAAGTGGCAGTCATTTGAGCTTGAGATTCGCCAAGACCTACAGCGGAAACTTTGCTGGAAGGAATACCACGGCCAACCAAGTAGTTGGCAACTACGTTTGCACGGCGTTCGGACAGAGCTTGGTTGGTACTCTTCTGAACCCATAAAAGTCGGTGTAGACCTTCGACACGCACAGTTTGAACATTTTCATTGTTCAGGCGTTGGGCTAATGCGTTCAGATTCTCTTGAGCTGCAGGGCGGAGGTTGTCTTTATCGAAGCCGAACAGTGTTTTTAGAAGACAGAGATCGGTTTCATCAACATATTCGGAGCTTTGTTGGACTGCAGCTAGCTGCTTTCGCGGTCGCCACATTCGACACGACCTGGGTCTCTTTGTCGAAATAGCTGGTTTTCCAGCATTCGCCGCCATATGTTGCGGACAACTTCTTGAGATTGGCTGCTTACGACGTAGCCGTGTTTGGTATGCGGTTCGCTTCGCCATTGCGGTGCCGGAGCAGCCAATGCAACGAACAATGCTTGCAATTTCAGCTGTTTGGTCATTTTATTCCCTCATCTAAATTGTTATGCGGCGGGTGTTTAAGAACCGCTGCAAATTACTAATATACAGGCCGCACGCATACTAAGCAGCGGCAAATCGGATATATCGGTTGCACTATAAAGCATGGTGCCTACTGATCAATACTCAATGCCTCATACATCGAAACTGCCTGCTTCCTAGCTTCGAATCATGCCTAAAAATCAAGTTTGTGTCATTTATTTATGGGTAAAATCGGGGTTTGTTGCCATTTGTTGTTGTATGAAGGATACAGTTTGTACTGAGGAAATGTTGGTTTCGATAATCGGTTTGTATAGTACTAGTTAAAACAAAGTTTTTATTTTGAGAAAGTGAGGGTGCTCGACAATTTAGGGAAAAATATGTTAAATTGTCCGCCATTTGTCGCACAAATCATGCAAATATATAGAACACGAGCCGTTTGTAAATTACAGCAATTACGGTATGCATTGGAGGTGTACCGGCATAATCTGAATGTGTCTGAAGCTGCTGAAGCCTTTTACCTCCCAGCCAGGTATTTCCAAGCAAATCAGGCTTTGAGGAGGAGTTAGGGCTACAGATTTTTATCCGCAGCGGCAAACCGCGTGGTTTTCTGTGTCGCAGCCGGCAAGGCTGTGTTGGAGTGTAGAACGGATTTTGCGCGATGTGCAGAATATTAAAAATATAGGGCAGTGAGTTTACTGATCATGACAGTGGTTCGTTGATTCGTTGCGACGACTCATACGCAGGCACGTTATGCCCTGCCTTTGATTGTGGCGGAATTTGTCAAACGTTATCCGAAGGTAACACTGACCATCAAGCAGGGCAGTCCTGCGGCCATCGCCCAGATGGTTAGTAACGGAGAGGCGGATATTGCGGTGTAACTGAGCGTATCGATGAGCATCCGAGTTGGGTAAATTAACTTGTTATGAATGGAATCATGCGGTTATCGTGCCGCATGAACATCCTTTGTTGGATTGTAAAAATCCTTTGAGTATTGAGGATTTGGCCTCTTTTCCTGATTACGTATGAATTTGCGTTCAATCAGGGGAGAGTATTGCCCGGGCTTTTAATAAAGCCAGATTAAAACAACCTGATGTCGTGTTGTCGGCAGCGGACACGGATGTTTTTAAAGACGTATGTCCGTTTGGGTCTTGGTGTCGGGTTGATGGCGAAGATGGCTTACGATCCTAGAGAATGACACGGATCTGGAATTGAGTGGACGCCTCACATTTGTTTGAGTCGTCTCCAACTTGGATTGCTGCAGGAAAGATACCTATCTTAGGGGGTATGCATATGATTTTATAGAATTGTTCGCGCCTAAGTTGACGCGTGAAGTGGTCGATAGAACGCTTTATACTCCAGTAGTCGAGGACTTTTCTATTTGATTGTTTAGTTGAAATACGCCTGATGGGGCAAGAGGTCGTCTGGAAACGGGCGGTTTTGATTTTGTCAGAACCGTGCTTTCAGACGACCTTTTAGTTTTGCCGTATGCTTGGTTTGAATATTTTCTATGTTTTTAAAGGTGTGTTTCTTGTAAGGATGCAGAGTTTGATAAACCCAAGGTGTCGAGGGTAGGCTGATTATTTAATCGGAACTGTTTTCAGAGCTAGAAACAAAAGTGTTCTGCACCTTCCGTTTAGATATTGTATTCTGCTGCAATCCTTGAGTATTTTTGAAAACTCCAGATTCGGATTCTACCTGCGCGGAAATGAAGGATATTGGGTGTTTTTTATTTTAATTGATTATAGAAGGTCGTCTGAAACCTGATTTGTCAGGAATTTCAGACGACCTTTACACGATGGGGAAGCGTTTGCCAAATATAGGAAGCTGCTGTTTTGTACTTATTGTCAGGCTCTCTCCAGCCATGCACTCAAGCCTCCTCCGTCGCGGTTTTTCAAGTTTCAACGTCAGGCCGTGGAGTTTGGCGATGTGTTCGGCGATGGACAAACCCAGTCCGCTGCTCTTTTGGGCATTTTTGTCCGGCAGGACGGTGGAAACGTTCTTTAATCCGCGACCAGGTGTTCGAGGGCGATGCCGGTGCCTCGGTCACGTACTTCGATACGGTCAGCGTGAAAATACAGTCCAACCTCGCTGTTTTCGGGCGAATAGCGCACAGCGTTGTCGAGCAGGTTGCGCAACATGAGTTGCAGTAGCGCGTCGTCGCCTTGCAGGAGGGGCGGCTCGGCAAGAAATTCGCGCTTGAGGCGGATGCGTTTTTCGCGGCGCGAGAGGTTGGTGTTTTTAGCAGCACTTGCTGCTGAGGCTCTCCCAATTGATGGGGGTGGTATTTTCAGGGCCTTGTTCGGGATCGAGCCGTGCCAGCGTGAGCAGTTGGTTGATTAGGTGTTCGGCGCGGTTGAGGCTTTGCTGGATTTGTTGCAGGTGGTAGGGCTGTTCGGCGGCGTCGCTGAGGGCGAGGACTTCCGGTCTGCACACTTTCAATGCGGCAAGCGGGCTGCGCACGATTCGTAAGGCGCATCGAGGTAAAGCGTTGTTCGCGTTCGATGCTGGTCTGAACGCGGCGAACAGGCGGTTGAGGGCGTCGACCAGGGTTTGAGTTTCCTGCGGTACGGCGCGGCTGACGGGGGCAAGGTTGTCGGCGCGGCGTTCGGACAATTTCTGATGCGAGCTCTTTCAGCGGGTAGATGCTGCGTTTGAGCCGCCAGATGCACGTGCAACACCATCAGCGGCAGAACAAGCAGCGAGGCGGCAAGGTGCGCCCAAACAATATTCCACAAAATTTCAAGGCGTTGCGCCAGGGTTGGGCGACGGCGACCTGTCTGTCCGGTTTTCCCGTCGTGGTAATAGATGACGCGTAAGCTTTTTCCTGCCAGGCTTCCCGATGTCGGTCGGCCGGAAATTTTCACGGAATGGAATTTCTTTTACCCTTTTGTCTGAGAGCAACAGTCTGCCGTCTGCATTCCAGACGGAAATGCCGTTTTGTTTGTCTTCTGCAAAACCGGTGTGGCCTTGCCCAGGCTTTTAACTTTAGGCAGCAGCACGGCTTTTTCCGGTTCGATGTGAGGCAGTGATTGGGCAAGGTCGCTCATCTGACTGTCGGCGGATTCTATTCAGTTCGTGTAACGCCATTGCCAGTGAAACAGCGTTGGCGGCGAACCATGCTTCAAAGAGCAGTCCGCTGCCGATATAGAGTATCAGGCGTTTGCGGATAGAAGTTTCAGGCGGAAGCTTTTAAACATGGAACGACCTTTTTGTGCAAGGGGGCTGTTTCTTCAATTTTTGCGTTTTCAGACGACCTTAAGGCATTTCTCCGAGTTGGTAACCCAATCCGCGCTTGGTTTGAATCACGGATGAACCGATGCGCAGGTTGTGGATATGCACTTCGACCGCGTTGCTTTCAACTTCATGATCCCAGCCGTATAGTTTGTCTTCGATATGGGCGCGGCTGATGATGTGTTTCGGATTGGCGACCAGCATTTCCAGCAGCCGCCATTCGCGCGCGGTCAGGTTCAGCGGCTTGCCGTCGAGTGTGGCGGTTTGGGCGGAGGTATCCAAATACAGGCTGCCGAAGGTCAGGCCGCTGTCGCTGCGTCCGTGGCTGCGGCGCACCGCGCATTCAGCCGTGCTTCAAGTTCTTCAATGCGAAGGGTTTGCACAGGTAATCGTCCGCGCCGCTGTTCAGCGGTCAGACGGTCGGGCAGCGCATCGCGTGCCGTCAGAATCAGCACGGGTAGCGTCAGACCTGTTTGCGCCAGTGCCGCAATATTTCTATGCCGTCGATGTTCGGCAGCCCCATCAACACCGCTGCATCATAAGGCGCAGCCAGTGGTGCGGACTGTCCTTGAGCGCCATCTGAAAACCCGGTCCACCGCCATACCGAGCTTTTTCAGCCCGGCGGCAATGCCGTCGCCGATGTGCGGGTCGTCTTCCACCAGCGATATGCATAAGATACTCCTGTTTGTTCGGATAAATGCAGTGAATTCAAATCAAGACGCTCTGCCCGCCATTTCCCGTCTTCGCAAGAAAAAGGCATGACGAAACCGGGTGCCTCTATTTTTAATTTGCTCTCATATGATATGGATTATATAGCGATTGGCTTGAAACTCGTTTTGTTACGCTGCCTTGTAAAACAATATTGTAAAAGGCAGGGTCGTCTGAAAACCAAAGTCGGGATGGCAATGGAACATCATGCAGACTGCCCGCTTTACCCTATGGTTTCAGGCTGGGGCCTGTCATTAAAACAGGCTGGGCTTTAATAGTAACTTAAGAAATTTTGGAGGAATAAATATAAAATAAAAACAATAATTTGAATAAAATTTATAGAAAAATCTTTTTCTTAAAGGTTCGCTTAGTTTGGCTTGTTTTAATACGCTCAATCCAGCAGACACTGTTGGCAGATTTCAAATACACAAACATTTTTATTTTTATCCGACAAAAAGGAAACATCATGAAATTCAGCAGGTCTCATTATCGCCGTCACCACTCACACTGACCATCGGTACTGCCAGTGTCGGTGCATATACTGAGGTGCCATACCCGGAACCAAAGCCGCCGCTTTCTCCAGTAGCAAAATCAGTGCCATCCCGCTGTCGATTACGCAGTGGCCAGAAAATTCCAGGTAGCGCCGTCCGAAAGTCGATTTTCCGCCACAAAAACGGCCAGAGCTACCTCAAAGTAGAAATACAGTTGCGATGACCAGAAACAAGAGTTTTCGTCGATGCAGCTAACATCATCGAAAGCCGCCAGACTACGACAAAGCCGCTCAACCTCTGCCGAACACCAATGTCACTGAAACAGGCGATTGCCGCCGCAGCGAAGCCAAAACAGGCGGCCGCGCGAAGGGATGCCGATTTGAGCTATAAAAAGCTCCGTCGGTTTATAAAGTGGAAACCGTCAACAACATCACCACGGTACGCGTCGATGCCAACAGCGGTCAGGTACTGTCTTCACACATCGATTTATAAAGTAAAAACCGATTCGTAGTGACCTGTCAAAAGGTCGTCTGAGCAAATCAGGTTTCAGACGACCTTTTACATCTTTTGATTCTGCAAAAACGTCCTGAGCTGCCCAAATAGATTTAAAATCCTTATCTTTTGATGACAGAGGTCGTCTGAAAAACCGCTCGATAAATAATCAGGAGCAAAACATGCGCGAAACACCTTCATCAAAACCCTTTCTGCTGCTGCGCTCGCCGTTGTGTTGGCAGCCTGCGGCGGTCAAAAAGACAGCGCACCTGCCGCACCTGCCGCATCCGCCGCATCGCCGGCCGCCAGACAACGGCGCGGGCGAAAAAACGAAATCGTTCGGCACAACCGTCGGCGACTTTGGCGACATGGTCAAAGATCAAATCCAACCTGCGCTGGAGAAAAAGGCTACACCGTCAAACTGGTCGGGTTTACCGCGACTACGTCCGTCCCCAATCTCTCGCTTTGGCCGAAGGCGAACTGGACATCAATATTTTTCCAACACAAAGCCTTTATTTGGACGACTTCAAAAGAACACAAATTAGACATTACTGAAACTTTTCCAAGCGCCGACTGCGCCTTTTGGAGTCTGTATCCGGGCAACTGAAATCTTTGGACGAAGTCAAAGACGGCAGCAGTGTTTCCGCGCCTAACGACCCGTCCAACTTCGCCCGTGCGCTGGTCGATGTTGAACGAATTGGGCTGGGTTAAGTTGAAAGACGGCGTTAATCCGCTGACTGCTTCCAAAGCAGACATCGCCGAAAAATCCGAAAAACATCAAAATCGTAGAACTTGAAGCCGCGCAACTGCCACGCAGCCGCGCCGATGTTGATTTCGCCATCGTAAATGGCAACTATGCCATGAGCAGCGGTATGAAGCTGACCGAAGCCCTGTTCCAAGAACGAGCTTTGCCTATAGTTAACTGGGCAGCAGTCAAAACTGCCGATAAAGACAGCCAATGGCTCAAAGATGTAACCGAAGCCTATAACTCCGATGAGTTCCAAAGCCTATGCGCTGCAAACGCTTCGAAGGCTATAAATATCCTGCTGCATGGGTGTAAGATGCAGCTGTCGGTGCAAAAGCCGAAGCAGCCTCTACGGCTTCGGCAGCAAAATAAGCAGTAAACTTCAGAAAAGTAAAGGTCGTCTGAAAACCCAAATAGGTTTCAGACGACCTTTTAGATTGGTTTTTATAAACAATGTGCGTGAATTGAAAATCTTGTTGTGCTGCCAATTGAAAGAAAATTTAATGCTGTTCTTTCTATCTCAGTATGTTTTTGTGTAGGCAGGGTAGAATGAACAGGTTAATGAATAAAATATAGTGGATTAAATTTAAATCAGGACAAGGCGACGAAGCCGCAGACGGTACAAATAGTACGGCAAGGCGAGGCAACGCCGTACTGGTTTAAATTTAAAGCCACTATATCCGTAAATGAAGTGGGATGTTATTTGTCCCAAACCTGCGTTGATAGGGGTATTACATATTTCCTGGAACTCATAAAAACGCACTTTGTTTAAAGGTGCGTTTTTGATCGGATATCATAGCGTTCTTGAACAAATCAGAATGGCGCCTGATTGGTTTTGCCATGTAGTCGACCGCTGCTGACTTCATCGTCGCTCAGGGCCAGCGTTGCCGCCTTTGCAGGCATGGCGTTGAAGCCTTCGATTGCGTGTTTGTGCAGGGTTTCTTTACCTTGTTTGATACGCGAAGCCCATTCGTCTTTTTACCTATGCCGGGAATGCCGGGGACTGCGCCGCCGTGACATGCCCTGACAGGGTTGCTTCAAAAACTTTTTACCGTCTGCGCCGGAGGCTGCAGGAGCAGCTGCGCCTTTGTCTTCGGCTGAGGTGCATCGGCTGCGGGGCAGAGCCGGCAGCGGCCGGTGCGAGGCGGCTGCATTGCCTGAAGCGGCGATCGGCAGGCGCTGCGGCATCCGGATCAGGAAAGGTGCCGCCGCTCTTGTTCGCCATGTAGTGATGACGCGTTTGAGTTCTTGGTCGGTCAAATCGGCTGCGCCGCCTTTGCAGGCATGGCGTTAAAGCCGTTCAGAGCGTGTTGGAAAAGGGTATCGAAGCCTTGTGCGATACGGGAGCCCAGTCGCTGTTGTGTTCAACTTTTCCGGTGCGTTGGGTACAGAGCTGTCTGTGCCGTGACACTGGATACAGATTTTGTTGAAAATCTGATCGCCTTTTCGTTCGCCTACCGGAATGCCGTCTCCCAAGGTAAGCTGTCCTACCGGGCTGGATGCGGGTTTGGGTGGCGGTTTCGGAAAGATTGGGCAACGTCTGCATACGAGCCGCTGCCCGCCAATTTGATGAGAAGTAAATGACTGCAATGGCAATAACGATACCGCTCACAAGGGTAAACAATGCAGAGCCTTGGGCTTTGGAGTCGTGAGTTGTTTCATTTGGTAGGCCTCGCCGTTAGGTTAGGTTGTGCTTTTGAGTTATAGTTTGGTGTGTTAAACGCAGTTAACAATATTTTGCTGGATTATACTGAATTCACAAGGGCTTTCCAATCGCTCTTGTGGAAAAATATACTACAAAGGCGGCGGTTTTTGCTGCCTGTTAGGGGTGGGTTTTGTATGTTGTTGATTATTTTATGGGATTTTTCTTCAAATTTGTCTTGTTTGCGCCATCCTGCATAATAGGCTTTGCCAACAGGCGGGATTTGCGTTAATCTTACGCCTTCTTCGCACCCATAGCTCAGTTGGAAGAGTGTCAGTTTCCGAAGCTGGAGGTCACAGGGTTCGATCCCTGTTGGGTGCGCCAATTATAGAGAGGCCGTCTGAAAGATGAAAATTTTTCGGGCGGCCTTTTGACTTACTTCAAATAAAACTACATCAGGTTTCAGACGACCTTTTACTTTTTGCGCTTTATTTCAACACTTCGGCAAACGCATCGGCAACATAGGCGATATTCGATGCGTTCAGTCCGGCGACGCACATCCTGCCGGAATCCAGCAGGTAAACGGCAAATTCGTCGCGCAACCTGCGGACTTGTTCCACGCTCAATCCCCGTGTAGCTGAACATGCCGCTGTTTGATGAAATAAGTGAAATCGCGGTCAGGGATTTGGACGGTCAATACGTCGTAAAGTTTCTGCCGCATGGCGCGGATGCGGTCGCGCATGACATAGACTTCGTTTTGCCACAAGGCGTAAAGTTCGGGATTGTTCATCACGTCGGCGGCGATATAGGCACCGTGTGCGGGCGGGCTGGAGTAGATGCGGCGGACAGTGAAATTTTGAGTTGTCCGAACACCACTCTGCTTCTTCTTTATTCGGGCAAACCACGCTCAGGCCGCCGACGCGCTCGCCGTAGAGCGACAGGTTTTTCGAGAATGAATTGCTGACGAACAGCGGCAATTCCATTTCCACCGCTTTGCGGATGGCGTAGGCATCGCTGTCCAAATCGCCGCCGAAGCCTTGGTAGGCGATGTCCATAAACGGAATCAGTTTGCGCGTTTTGATGATTTGCAACACTTCGTCCCATTGCTGTTCCGACATATCCACGCCGGTCGGATTGTGGCAGCAGGGGTGCAGGATTAAGACGCTGTGTTCGGGCAGGGTGTTGAAAAACGCGGTCATTTCGTCGAATTTCACGCCGACGGTGGCGGGGTCGTAATAAGGATAAGTGCCGACCTCGAAACCTGCGCCTTCAAAAATGCCGCGGTGGTTGTCCCAAGTCGGGTCGCTGACGTAGGCGCGCGCTGCGGGGAACCAGCGGTGCAGGAAATCCGCCCCGACTTTGAGCGCGCCCGAGCCGCCCAAGGTTTGTACGGTAACGATGCGCCCTTGCGCAAGCGCGGGGTTGTCTTTGCCGAACAACAAATGCTGCACCGCGCCGCGGTAAGTATCCAAACCTTCCATCGGCAGGTAGGGCGACGGCGCAGGCACGGCGGCGCGGGCGGTTTCTGCACGGCTCACGGATTCCAATACGGGCATTTTGCCTTCGTCGTCGAAATAAATGCCTATGCTCAAATTCGACTTTTTCAGGGGCGCGGGTCGTTTTTGAAGGTTTCGACCAAACTTAAAATCAGGGTCGCCGGGGTAGTATTCGATGTGTCGGTACATGATGCTTCCTTTTGTCAGACGGATGGTGGCGGAAAACCCTGATTTTTGCATTAAACGGCAGGATTTGCAAAACAGGGTCGTCTGAAAGCTGCATGATGTTTTCGAGACGACCTATAGTCGTCTTCATTATTTTACGGAACACCATCACGACCACGCGCATCTGGCGGGCAGGCAGGGTTTGAAATCGGTTTGGACAAACCGAAAATCCATGCGTATCGTCAACTGACGCGATTCTTTTTCCGACGGCGGCTGTATTCGCAAAAATGCCCAAACAGCCTTGGCACACGCCGAACAGCTTTTTGAAAGAGAGCGCGGACATTCTCGACATCGGCGGCAATCGACGCGACCGGGTGCGGATTATGTTTCGCCTGAAGAAGAATGGGCGCGGTTGAGCCTGTATTGGCAGAGTGGCGGGTGGGGTGTTCCATCAGATTTGGACACGCGCCGCACGGCGATTGTGGAAAAAGCGTTGGCGCTCGGTGGTATCGATATTATTAATGATGTGGCGGCGTTGACTGACGAGGGGCGGTCGAGTGCTGGCGCGTCAATCGGACACGGGTATTTGTCTGATGCACGTGAGGGTTTGCCCGAAAACATGCAGATTAATCCGAAATATCAAAGATGTGGTCGGCGAAGTGGCGCGGTATTTGAAAGAGGGCGGCGGAATGTATCGCGGCAGGCATCGCTCCGCAACGCATCACGCTCGATCCGGGTTTCGGTTTTCGGTAAAAACCTCGCAACACAATATCGCGCTGATGCGGCATTTGCCCGAATTGATGGCGGAAACGGGTTTCCCGCTGCTGATCGGCGTGTCGCGCAAACGCATGATAGGCGAGCTGACCGGCGAGGCAAATGCGGTGGAACGCGTACACGGCAGCGTGGCGGCAGGCGCTGGCTTCCGTGGCGCGCGGCGCGCAAATTGTGCGGGTGCATGATGTGAAGGCGACCGCGGATGCGTTGAAGGTGTGGGACGCCTTGGGCATTACCGGCATTTAATGGCTTCTGCTTTGCAAACAAAAACGCTTGAAAATGAAATGTCGGCAGCACCCGAAGTGGTGATAAAGAGGTCGTCTGAAAACAAGTTTGACGGTTTCAGACGACCCTTTTGTTTAATCCGGTTAACTTGTTTCGGGTTTTGATAAGATAAGAAACTATACCGCTCAGGCTCAATCTAATTACGCTAAACATAAATCCCAACAGTTTTGCATAAAATCCCCTATACTGCCCGTTATGACATTTACGGGTAACCCCGATTCTAAAAACATCCTCATGGAGTAAACTCATGGCAAAAATATTTCGGCACGGACGGCGTGCGCGGCGAAGTCGGTCAATTTCCGATTACTCCGATTTCGTATTGAAACTCGGTTATGCGGCGGGGCAGGTGTTGGTGCAGCATGACGGCGGGCAGAAGCCGACTGTCTTGATCGGCAAAGACACGCGCATTTCCGGCTATATGCTCGAAGCCGCGCGCTGGTGGCGGGTTTTACCGCCGCAGGTGTCAACGTCATCAAACCGGCCGCTGCCTACGCCGGGCGTGGCTTATCGACCCGCGCGCTGCGTTTGTCCGCCGGCGTGATGATTTCCGCGTCGCACAACGTCTATTCCGACAACGGCATCAAATTCTTCGCCGAAAGGCGGCGTGAAACTGAGCGGTGAAATTGAGGTTGAAATCGAAGCCAAAATCGACGAGGAAATGAAAGCCCAGCCGTCCGCCCGCCTCGGACGCGCCCGCCGTATCAACAGCGCAGACGACCATTACATCGAATTTTTGCAAAATCCACCTTCCCAGCCATTTGGATTTGCGCGGTCTGAAAGTCGGTGGTCGATACCGCACATGGCGCAGGCTATGACGTTGCGCCCAAAGTGTTCCCGACGAACTCGGCGCACAAGTCGTCAGCATCGGCGACGAACCGCAACGGCTACAACATCAACGAAAAATGCGGCGCAACCCATCCCAAAGCCCTTGCAAGCCGCCGTATTGCAAAAACAGAAAGCCGACTACGGCATCGCATTGGATGGCGATGGGCGACCGCCTGATGATGGTCGACCGCAACGGCAAAGTGTACGACGGCGACAGCCTGATTTACGTCATTGCCAAAGCACGCGCCTGCGAAGGCATCAACATCGGCGGCGTGGTCGGTACGGTCATGACCAATATGGCGATGGAAATTGCCCTGAAAGAGCAGGGCGTCGATTTCTGCCGCGCCAAAGTCGGCGACCGCTATGTCTGGAACAACTGAACCAACGCGGCTGGCTCATCGGCGGCGAAAGCCAGCGGCCATATTTTGTGTATGGACAAACACAACACCGGCGACGGCATCATCTCCGCGCTGCAAGTTTTGGCGGCGCTGCAACCCTGAACCAAGACCTCGCCACCGTTTGCGCCGACTGGCAGCCATATCCGCAAACCATGATCAACGTGCGCATCCAAAAAGGTCAGAAATGGCAGGGAAGCCTCGAAAGACGTGTTGGCAGAAGTGGAAGAACTCGAAGGCAAAGGCCGACGTCGTGTTGCGCGCATCGGGTACCGAACCGGTCGTGCGCGTCATGGTAGAAGCGCGTCAGGCGGACTGGGCGAAAAAGGCGCGGAACGCATCGCAGCAGCCATCACGCGGCAAGCAGTAATGCCGTCGAAAAATCAATAGGTTTTTAGCAAACCTTGAAACTGCCGTCATTTCGCACAAGCGGAAATGACGGTAGCAGTGAATTAATTTTGAATCAGAAGCAAGGCGGGGGAACGCCATGCCGGTTTAAGGATTAATCCACTGTGTTTTTAGGATTCGAGGTCGTCTGAAAAGCATCAAACAATATTGCTGACGCCTATTTTTCATAACCTGCCTTGTTATTTCTTTCAGACGACCCTATCTTTTGGTAAAATACAACATTCAGTTCAAATGAATTTCCCTCCACATTACAACCGACGGATACGCCATGTTTGCCTTTTTGAAAGCCCTTTTTCCCATTACGGCTAGTGCGGCCGTGTTTTTCGTTTTGGTCATTTGCGGCTGGCGTACCGATTCCCGAAGATTTGACGCTGGTGACAGGCGGCGTGATTTCCGGCTTGGGTTATACCAATTCGCATTGGATGGTTGTCGTCGGTATGCTCGGCGTGTTGGCGGGCGACGGATTTATGTTTGTCGCCGGACGCGTGTGGGGACAGAAAATTCTCAAGTTCAAACCCATTGCCCGCGTGATGACGCCGAAGCGTTACGCGCAGGTGCAGGAAAAATTCGACAACATACGGCAACTGGGTATTGTTCGTCGCCCGCTTCCCTACCGGTTTGCGTACCGCCGTTTTCGTGACCGCGGGCATCAGCCGCAAAGTTTCCTATACCCGCTTCATCCTGATGGACGGGCTTGCCGCGTTGATTTCCGTACCGGTGTGGATTTATTTGGGCGAATACGGCGCGAACAACATTGATTGGCTGATGGCAAAAATGCACAGCCTGCAATCCGGCATCTTCGTTGTTTTGGGCGTATTGGCAGTAGTTTTGGCATGGTTCTGGTGGAAAAAACGCCAACGCCTGCTGTTTACCGTACCAAATTGAGCGAAAAGCGGGCGGAGCGCAAAGCCGCCAGGCAGCCAAAAAGCCGCGCAAAAGCGAACAATAAAATCAAGCAGCCCTGAAGGGCTGCCGATATTCAATAGTTTCCGTGTCTTTTTATCCTCAAAGCGGTATCTTCTGCCTTGAATCTTCTGCTTCGTGAATAAAAATCTACTTGGAAAATTAAATATCGACAGCCCTTGGAGTCTTTTCATTAAGGTCGTCTGAAAACCGTCCGCGCCGCCAAATTGCCAGCCTGCCTGAAATATAGTTAAATAAGCCGCATCATTATTTTCAGACGACCCGATGATGTCCATGAAACAAAAATCTTCGTCCTCTACACAGGCGGCACCATAGGCATGACGCAGCAGCGAAGGGCCTGCGCCCCGATACCGCGCTGGTCAGCCAAGCCCTTTCCCCTTTTCAGACGACCTCGACTTCGAGTGGCTCGTCTGCAATCCGTTGATTGACTCCTCATCCGTCACGCCGCAACACTGGCGCGACTGGCTGGACATCATCGCCGCCAAACTGCCTTCCTGCGACGGCATCCTGATACTGCACGGCACGGACGGCATGGCGTATACCGCCAACCTCCTCGCGCTCTCCTGCAAGGTTTGGGCAAGCCGATCGTCCTGACCGGTTCCCAATGGCCTTATGCTGCCGAAAAATAGCGATGCCCCGCGCAACCTCTCACCGCCGTTGCCGCCTTCAGCCTCAAGCTCAAACAAACCGTCATCGCTGCTGACGGCAAACTGTATCCGCCGTCGGCGGCAGCAAAGTCAGCACCGAAAACCGCCGCAGGCTTTCGACAATCCGCATTTTCGGCGCCATCGCCGAATGGGATGAAACCCAAGGCTGGCTACATCTCCGTATGTCCTCCAAGATGCGGCGGATGTTTCAGACGACCTCAAAAATCCGCTATCCCGACCCGCAGGCAAAAATCGCCGTCCGCACGCTTATCCTCGGCTTTGCCGTCCAAGAACTTTGCGGACGGACTCGGACAGCTTCCGCCCAAGCCTTATCCTGCAAAGCTACGGACACGGCAATACTCCCGCAGACGAAGGCTTCATCCGCGCCGTCCAAGATTTCACGCGCAAGGCAAACTGCATGCTCAACATCAGCCAAGTCCAACAAGGCAGAACAGCCGCCGTTTATGCACAAGCAACGCGTTCCGCAATTCGGGCATCATCAGCGGCGGCAAATGCAGCCTCGAAACCGCCACTGCACTCATGACCCTCGCCGTATCGCAGGCTGGGGCGCGGAAGATGTTCACAAAGAATTGGTAAGACTAAAAATTAGTGTGAAATCGATGAACCTCGCCGACACCCATTGTCATCTCGCCGATCCCGCCTTACGCGAAAACCTGCCGCACGTTTTTGATCGCCGCGCGAGGCAGGGAGTAGGAGCGGTTTATCGTTCCCGCGACCCGGCCGCAGGATTAGCAGGACGTGACGGATTTGGCGGAAAGGTCGTCTGAAAATCCGCTTTGAGGCAATATCCATATCGCGCTCGGCATCCATCCTTGGTTTTCAGACGACGTTTCGAGCCGGATTTCCAGAGTTTGGAACAAACATTGCGCGCGTCCGGCGGCATGGGTCGGCGAAATCGACTGGATTTTTACGACAAAACCCAAACGCCGCCGCAGCGGGAACGAGCAAATTCAAGTCTTCAGCCGCCAGCTTGAAATCGCAAAAACTGCGCCGCCGCGTGATTATCCATAATCTCAAAGCCACCGCCGACATTGCCGTCGCCGTCAGGAAGACAGGCTTTGCCCACAGCAGGGATTGTCCATGCGTTTTCAGGCAGCGCGGAAGAAGCGCGCGTGTTGACGAAAGTGGGTTTCAAAATCGGCATCGGTTCGCTGTTCGCTCAACCCGAACGCGCGAAAAATACGCGAAAACCCTCAAAACCTTGAATGACACCCTGATTTCGTCTTGGAAACCGACAGCCCGTTTATGCTGAAAAACGAAACCAACACGCCCGCCAACATCGTCAAATCGCCGCCATCGCCGCTGAAATTCGCGGCGTTGCCGTTGAAGAGATAGCCGAAGCGACCGAGCGGAATGTGGAAATATTGCTGGCAGCAGAAAGGTCGTCTGAAAACGTTCCTTCCTATCGGAATCATGTTTTCAGACGACCCTTTGGACATAATTTTGTGATAATGCAACGAACATCGCTATTTATAAAGAGATGTCTTGCCGGACAGTTTCCTGTAATGTAAAACGAGGTTGACAATTTTTACGCTAAATGACAGAATTTGACTTTATTAGACAGTTTTTGCAAAAACAGCAGGCGGAAGGTTTGGTGTTGGGTATCGGGGACGATGCAGCTATTATCCGTCAAGTATCGGATTTGATTTGTGTTTTTAGTTCCGATATGTTGATTAAGGACAAACATCAGATGTTTCTCTGAAGATTTGGCATGGAAAAATGCTTGCAGTTAACATATCCGATATGGCGGCGATGGTAGCGTTCCAAAATGGGTTCTGCTCAGTGCGGGATTGCCCGATTTGGACGAAAAATGGCTGACGCAGTTTTGCGAAAGTTTTTCTCGCTGGCACAACGTTTCGGCATCACGCTTATCGGCGGCGATACGACCAAAGGCGATTTGGTATTCAACATCGCCCATCGTCGGCGAACTGCCCCAAGAGGCCAAAGCCCTGCTGCGCGATGCGGCGAAGAAGGGATGATATTTGGGTGTCCGGGCAAATCGGTATGGCTGCGGCAGCATTAAAACCATCGTCTGAAAAAAACTGCTCACTGCCGCCGAAGTCTTCGGACTTTGCGAAGATAAACTCCTCAGGCCGGAGCCAAGGGTAGATTTGGGTTTGGCACTTTTGCCGCTTGCCCATGCCGCCCAAGATATTTCGGACGGGCTGGCGCAGGATTTGGGGCACATTTTGACCGCGTCGTCGTTGGGAGGGCGGAGATTTCGACAGATGTGTTGCCGGTTCCCGACGAATTGAGAACATCGCTGTCTGAAGAACAATGGACGGCTTTCGCCTTATCGGGCGGCGACGATTACGAATTGGTATTTACCGCTTCCGCAGACCGTCGCAGTGAAATCCTTGCCGCAGCAGCGCAATGCGGTGTGGCGGTAACGAGGATAGGGAAAACAAACAACTCAGGCCGTCTGAAAATAAAAAGGATAAAAAGGCGGCGAGTGTATTGCTTACTTCACGGGGGTTCGATCATTTTGGCTGAATTTAAAACCTACTTTCGCATGGCTCAAAGAGCGTCCTTTATGTTTCTTAGGCTTCGGTTTCGGCAGCGGTCTTTTCTCCCTGTCGCGCCGGGAACGGCCGAGTACTGGCGGCTTTGCCTTTGGCGTTTGTCCTTCATTTGATCGGAATCGGCGGCTGGGTTTTGGCATTGTTGTGTATCGCCATGTTTGTTTGAGGGAATCCGCATTTGCGGGTATACCGAAAAGAGCTGGGCATACAGGATTACGGGGTATCGTTTGGGGATGAAATCATTAGCAATGATTTTGGTTTTTGTCTTTCGTGCCTTTCCGCTGGAGCTGGTGGCTTGCGGCTTTTTATCGTGTTCCGATTATTCGACATGCTCAAGCCTTGGCCGATTAAATGGTTCGACAGCCGCATCCACGGTGGGCTGGGTATTATGCTTGACGATCTGATCGCCGCACTGATGACCGGACTGGTATTAGGGGCTGGCATCTTGGATTTTTAAACACACACAATTAAATATATGACTGCTGATAAAAATATAAGGCAGGCACACTTTCACTCACTTTTAAATAAAAATAGAACCGCACTCATCACGGGGAAGCAAAATGAATAGTATAGAAATCGAGTGTAAAAGCCGCGTTATATCGCCGGAAAAAGCGATGTTTATCGTGACCGCTATGCTTTTTAATTATCAAATCGCCCATCTGCAGCCGCAGCAATGAAGTCATCACATTGCGCCAGCGGTTTTGGGGAAGTTACCGACGGGCACGGGGAAATCGGGCGAGGTCGGACACGGCGGTTTGATCGAAGGCAGACTGTCCTGTATCCGGGTGAGGAATACGAGGTACAACAGCGGTTCGCAAATCAGCACGCCTTAGGGGCAGTATCGAAGGCGCATACGAGTTTGAAGACGAGTATCGGCGAGCGTTTTATCATCGGCGTGCCGAAGCTGGATTCAGCAGGCTTTACCCTGCAATAAAATGCCGAAAAACAATACAAAGCGGGGAATTCAGAGTCGTCTGAAAGAGATAAGGGGCTTTCAGACGACCTTTTTGCCTGTTCGTTTGATTTAAATGTTGGGTGATGGTTTTTAGCGGTAAGAGGTCGTCTGAGTAATCGTGAATCAAAAATAGAAAGACCTCGTTTTTTATGCTTGTGCAGATAGGGCAGGTATTTTTCAGTCGCCGATATTTATCGAGCTTTTATCATGTTGAAATACAGATTTCCATTTGCGCAGGCTGATGTCAGACGGGTATTTTTATTTTTTAATGTTTTCCACATTGAGATCTGACGTTATGAATTTGGATTTATGGAAAAATAAGGGCATATCATCAGACCGTTGCATTTTTTAAACGCTTTATGCTGAAATGACCGAACACTAAAAACACAATGAGGAGAAAAATATGCAATTATTTTTGGAGAATTTAAAAGCGTTTTTGAAACAGTCAGCGGCTGGGTCTGGGGACCTATTATGCTGGTGTTATTGGTCGGAACGGGCGTTTTGTTGACCGTTATGCTCAAAGGCCTGCAATTTTCTATGCTCGGCTACGCGCTCAAGCAGGCGTTTATGCCGCAGAAAACAACGGATGACGGCGAAGACCACGAAGGCGATATTTCCCATTTCGCTGCTTTGATGACCGCTCTGTCCGCCACCATCGGTACAGGCAACATTGCCGGTGTGGCGACCGCCGTGGTTACCGGCGGTCCGGGTGCGGTATTTTGGATGTGGATGACTGCCATTTTCGGTATGGCGACCAACTACGCCGAGGGTGTGTTGGCGGTGAAATACCGCGTCACCAACTCCAAAGGCGAGATGTCCGGCGGGCCGATGTATTACATCGAAAAAGGCTTTAGGGCAGAAACTCGAAATGGATGGCGTTAGCGTTTGCTTTATTCGGCACATTCGCTTCGTTCGGTATCAGCAGTTCGGTGCAGTCTAACTCGGTTGCGCAGGCCGTTCAGACGAGTTTCGGCGTAGAACCGGGCTATACCGGCGTCGTCCTGACTATTCTGACAGCTATCGTCGTTTTAGGGCGGTATCAAAAGGTATCGCTAAAGCTGCTTCGTTTATCGTACCTGCGATGGCGGTGTTTTACGTTTTAGGTGGCATTGCCATTATTGCTGTCAATGCGGACTTACTGGCACCCGCTGTCAAGCTGATTTTCTCTGATGCGTTCAGCGCGCAGGCTGTGGCAGGTGGCGCAATCGGTACGGTGATCCGCTACGGCGTGGCGCGCGGCGTGTTTTTCTAACGAGGCGGGTATGGGTTCCGCACCGATTGCCGCCGCAGCCGCGAAAACCGATCATCCCGTCCGTCAGGCATTGGTTTCGAGACCGGGACGTTTTTGGACACCATCATCGTCTGCTCGATTACAGGGATCGTATTGGTGATGGGTTTGCTCGGTGCAGGCGGTGAGTTCGTCAAACCGGAATTGAGCGGCGCGGCGCTGACCACCGTTACCTTCAAAAAATGCTGCCAGGCTTTGGCGGATGGATCGTTACCATCGGTTTGATTTTCTTTGCTTATTCGACCATTTTGGGCTGGTATTACTACGGTGAGGAAATGTGCGGCATATGTATTCGGCGAAAAATCTGCGAATCTCTACCGTGTCGTTTACGTTGCCTCGGTCATGCTGGGAACTGTCTTGAGCCTCGATTTGGTATGGCTTGCTTCTGATACGTTCAACGGATTGATGGCTTTGCCCAACTTAATCGCCCTCTTTCACTGATGGCGAAAGTAATTGTCAGAAAACGCAGGATTTCAAACAGAAAATCCGCAGCGCTGATTGCCCTCATTAATTTGAATGAATAAAGGTCGTCTGAAAACCAAGATTCTGGTTTTCAGACGACCTTTTTATTTGTCTGATGGGCATTATTTCGCAGGGCTGCGGCTGACTTGCTTCATCCAGGCAAACAGTTCGTCCAAGTCATAATCGCCGCCGTGTCCGACATCCCAAGGTAGGGCGTAATTGACGGTGTAGCCGTTGTTTTGCAGCTTGCGGCTAATATGGCGGAGAACTGCCAATGAGTATCGCGGTCGTTGGTGCCGACGCGGATGCGCCAGTTTTGCGGCAGGTTTTGCACCCTGTTTGCCGATGTAGTTGAGCGGGTTCATGATTTTGACGGTTTCTTCGTCCGCGATTTCGGCGTTGGCGGCGGTGTTATGTTGCATGGAGAACGCGGTGAGTGGCGTTTATCGACGGTATTGTTGCCCGAGCTGGTTTTCGCCCGTGCTCAAATCCACACCGTCAAAGGCGGGCGGTGTTTTTGGCGACCGGCGGCTTTGGCGTAGGGCATCGAAATCGACGGAGATGACTTTGCCGTTGCGTACGGTCAACCATGTGCGGTCGCTCAAGTCTTTGCCCGCGTCAAAGCTGGGCTTGTGCGGATGGGCGAGCAGGCCGGCAATATGGTTTTTAAAGCTGCCGTTGCCTTGGGCATCCAGCGTCAGGGGTTTGCCTTCGGAGGATTTCAGGTTCAGGCTGTTGAGATAGGCGGGGTATAGCGGTTTGAGGAGGTCGGACAGTTTTTCTCGTCATCGGTCAGCGTGCCGGCGACCAGCTCGCGTTTGACGCGGTAGTCGAGCATGGAAATGTTCATTTTTGATAGTCGTTAATGCCGTTGAACTGCCATTCGTAAGCCATATCGGCATGGTCCAGATCGGTAATCGGGCAATAGGCGGATACGGCGAAAAACCTTGTCGCTGCCTTCCGCCGCGCCCAATGCTTTCAGATAGTTTTTCGTAATCTTTTTGGTCGGCTGTCGCGCCTAGAGGGCGGACATCGCGCCGCCCGCGCTTATGCCGTTGAAAATGATTTTTCGGCATCGCCGGGCATGGCTTTGTCGTTGGCTTTCAGATAGCGGACGGCGGCTTTCAAATCGATAATGGCGGCAGGTGCTTACCGGTGGGTTCCGTTCTGCCGCGCGCGCCAGGGGAGGCAACGACATAGCCTTTTGAAAGGGCGGTCAGCGCGGCGTTCGGCGATTTTTGACCGTCTTCAGGTTCGCCGCGTTTGCCTTCTAAAGCAGGCTTGCCCGGTTCGGCGAGGCATATAGCCGCCGATTTGGTTGGGCAGGAAAATCGGTGCGGTTTCAGCGGTAAAAGCCGTCTATCTCGCCGCCGTTGTAATAGGCTTCGGGGACGTAAATATTGATGATTTCGTAGCGGGTGTCGACAGGGATTGCGGACGTAAACCACATTTTCATAAGCGCGGAATTTAACCTCCTGACCGTTCATTTCGATGCTTTGTTCGGTGTATTTCTGTTTGGAAAAGTCCAAGTCGTATGTTTTGGCGGTTTGGACGTTGGCGCAGGCGTTTAGCCCAGCGCGACGGGAAACGGATAACAGGGTTTTGTTCAGCGTATTCATGATGTGCTTTCTGAAAGGGTAACGGAGCGAGTTATAAGCAGACAAAGGTCGTCTGAAAACGTTTTATCCTGTTTCAGACGACCTTTGCGTTTCTAAACCTTTTCAATACCAATCTATTCAAGACTCGGCGCAATCTTTCAGCGTATCTTTATAAGTATAAAGGTACGATGCGCCGACAAATGATGCCCCGCCAAAGGTATTTCCTAAAAATACAGGGAATCATGTTGAAGAAAAAATTGCCCCCATGTAATATCTGCGCCCGCCAAAATACCGGCGGGGATGATGAACATATTGGCGACAAGGTGTTGGAAGCCGTTTAATACGAAAATCATGACGGGAAACCAAATCGCCAACATCCGCCCTGCCGTATGCTTGGCGGCAAAGTGCAGCCAAGCGCCCATACACACCATCCAGTTACACGCGACCGCCGAGACGAAAAGCTCTGCCGAAATCCATATGGACTTTGGCTTCCGCCACCGCAATCGTTTTTCCGCCACGCCCTCGGTCATGCCGACATAGTGTCCGAGGAAAAACGCCATCGCCAGCGTGCCCGCCAAATTGCCCAGACACACGACGACCCAGTTGCGCAGCAGCATTTTTCGTGGAAATCCGCCCCTGCCAAACGTCCCAAAGACATAATCATCATATTGTTTCGTCACTCAGCTCGCCGCCGCCGAGCAGGATGCGAATCAAGGCGATGGGGAACATCGATGCGCCGAGCAAAGTTGCCAAAGCCCGCCCCATTCGTGCGGAATGCCGCTGACCACTTTCAAATAGGCAAGATAACCGAAGCCAATGTATCCGCCCGCCAAAACGCTCAGAACTGCCAGCGTGGAAACACTGGATTGTGCCTTGCACAGCTTTTATCGAGGACGACCTGTAAAAATTTCTGTAGGGTATAAATCGCGCGAAGCCATGATTTTTCCTAAAGTGGATTGAGGTGGGAACGCCGTTTTAAAAAGCAGCAAAACTGTCGCGGTAGGGCAGTGTTGAGGGATGCCGGTGTACGGTCTTATCGGATAAAAACAATAGTATGTAAACCTAAAATGCGGTCGCGCCGCCTTGCTTTTGGCTCAAAAGAAAGATTATTACATGAGGGGTAATTGAGATAAGGCAGGAAGTATATATGTTTCAGATGCGTTTGAAGGAACCTGCCGTATCCGGTTTCAAATGCCCGCCGATACGGTCTCCCGATTTGTCAAACCCGCCCGATTTGTGGGAAAATCGCACGATTGAATTTAACGAAGGGCGACACCGTGTTAGACAGAGAAGGCTATCGCTCCCAATGTCGGTATCATCTTAATCAACAACCGCAACGAAGTCTTTTAGGGGCAAGCGTGTGCGCGAACATTCTTGGCAGTTCCGCAAAGGCGGCATCAAGTCAGCTGAAAGTCCCGAAACCGCTATGTACCGCGAGCTGCACGAAGAAGTCGGCTGTTGCCGCAACACATCAAAATCGTCAGCCGTACACGCGACTGGCTGCGTTACGACGTACCGAGCCACTCGGGTACGCCGCGAATGGCGCGGTTCGTATCGCGGGCAGAAGCAGATTTCGGTATCTTTTGCGGCTGGTCGGACGCGACAGCGACATCAATCTGCGCGCCTGCCACCATCCCGAATTTGACGGCTGGCGTTGGCACCAATATTGGGCTCCCGTTGACGAAGTGATTGATTTCAAACGCGATGTTTGCTCGGGGGCATTAAAAGAACTCTCCTCCCGCTTCCTGCGCGGCATGGAAAGCTACGAAGACTTTACCGCGCGCCTGCCTTTTGACAACCGATAAAATAACGAGAACGCATACGCTTTCAGGGTCGTCTGAAAGCGTTGTTCTTCCTTTCAGACGACCTCTTCCCCTATGACTAAAAACAACCAATACAGCGATCCAGCATCACCGTCCTCAAAGGCTTGGAGCCGGTCAGAACGTCCAGCATGTACACCCGCACCGACAGTCCGACCCACATCTGCCAGAAGTCATCGACAACGCGGCGGACGAGGCGTTGGGCGGTTTCGCTACTGAAATCGACGTGCGCATCCACGACGACGGTTCGCTTTCCGTGTGCGACAACGGACGCGGCATTCCCGTCGGGCCGCATCCTGTCGAAGGCGTGCCTGTGGTCGAACTCGTGTTTACCCGTCTGCACGCGGGCGGCAAGTTCAACAAAAAAGACGGCGGCAGCGCGTATGCCTTTTTCAGGCGGCCTGCACGGCGTGGGCGTATCCATCACTCAACGCCCTTCCACCCGCCTTGAGGTCACCGTCAAACGCGAAGGCAAAATCCACCGCATCGTGTTTGCCGGCGGCGATGTGGTCGAACCGTTGGCGAGTGGGCAAATGCGCCGTCAAAGACAGCGGCACCGAAGTGCGCGTCTGGCCGGACGGCAAATATTTTGAAAGCCCGAATTACAGCATTCCCGAACTCGAACGCCTGCTGCGCGCCAAAGCCGTGCTGCTGCCGGGCGTGCGCGTTTCCCTGACCCGTCCGGTCAAAGGCGAAGACGAAGCGCACACCCAAACCTGGCACTACCCCGACGGTCTGAAAAGCTACCTGACCGACCTGATTGCCGACGCGCAGGAAGCCGTGCGCTGTTCTCCTGCGAAAACTACATTTCAGACGACCACAGCGGCGATTTCAGCATCGGCGAAGGCGCCGCGTTTGCCTGACCCTGGCTGGAAGAAGGCTCGTGCGCCAACGAAAAGCTACGTCAACCCTCATCCCCACCCGCTGGGCGGCACACACGAAGCAGGCTTGGAAACAAGCCGTTCAACGCCGTCAACAACTTCATCAATCTGCACAACCTTTTACCGCGCGGCGTAAAGTGCAAAGCGACGACGTGTTCAGCAAAAACCGCCTTCGTCCTCTCCGCCCGCGTCCTCGACCCGCAGTTCCAAGGTCAGACCAAAGACAAGCTGACCAACCGCGACGCGTTGAAACTCGTCGCCGCCGTATCGGGCGACCCTTTGGAATTGATGGCTGAACCAAAACTGGACTTCGGCAAAAAATCGCCGAACTCGCCATCCGTCAGGCGACAGGCGCGGATGCGTTCGGTTAAAATCGAAAAGAAAAAGGCAGCGGCGTCGCCGTCCTGCCCGGCAACTGACCGACTGCGAAAGCGAAGACATCCGCGAAAAACGAACTCTTCCTCGTCGAAGGCGATTCCGCCGGCGGCTCCGCCAAACTCGCCCGCGACAAAGCCACACAAGCCATCCTGCCCCTGCGCGGCAAAGTGCTCAACAGCTTTGAAGTCCACCCCGACCAGCTCTTTCGGCAATGCCGAATCCACGACATTTCCGTCGCCATCGGCGTCGATCCGCACGGCATCAACGACAATCCTGATTTGAAGCGGCCTGCGCTACGGCAAAATCGCCATCCTGTCCGATGCCGACGTGGACGGCTCGCATATTCAAGTTTTGCTGTTGACCCTGTTCTACCGCCACTTCCCGAAACTGGTCGCCGACGGACACATCTACGTCGCCCAGCCGCCGCTGTTCCGCGTCGATGTCAACGCACAAGGCAAAAGCAAACCTGCCCGCAAATTCTACGCCCTCGACCAAAACGAACTCGACAGCATTTTTGGAGCGGCTGCAAAAGAAGGGCGTCAAAGAAACCGCCTATTCCATCAGCCGTTTCAAAAGGCTTAGGCGAGATGAACTCGACCAGCTCAAAGACACCACCATGCACCCTGACACCCGCCGCCTGTTGCAGGTACAAATCCCCGAAGGTGCGGATGACGAAACACACAATATCTTCGTCAAACTGATCGGGCAAAAGTGCGGCTGCTGCCCGCCGCGCATGGATGGAACGCGAAGGCGATACGGCTCAATTGGATATCTGACGCCGTTGGTTTACAAAGCAAAAAGGTCGTCTGAAAAGCGAACTCACCTCAAATCTGACACTCATAAAAAGCCTATTCAGGCGCTCTCTGCAAGCTGGGTTCTGTATGCGATAGGACTCCAGCTTTTTCAATTTCAAACTGCAACGCTCCGGTTGTAGTAATCCATATAGTCATCTATCTGCTTCATCAATTCATCTACCGTCAATTCACCTGCGTTATGAAACACTCCGTCTTCAACACCGCAAAGAAGCTTTCCATCGGCGCATTGTCCAACAGTTCGCCTTTTCGCGACATAGCTTTTTGAACCATGCGAATGTCCGCGACAATTTCCCTATACCCGCCGTACGGTACAGCACACCTTAGTCGGAATGCAGCATCGTTCCTTTATCAGTCAGACGGGGTGCGGCTTTTCGAGCATTTCCTTCCGCCCATTTCGCTGTCGGCTCTGCGGCTCATGGCGTAGGCGACGATCTCGCAGTTGAACAAGTCCAAGATTGGCGAGAGGTACAGTTTGCCGTCCTTCCCTTTTGAGTTCGGTAACGTCGGTCAGCCATTTTTCGTTGGGCTTCGGGCTTTGAACCGGCGTTTGAGGAGGTGTTCCGATATTTCGCCCACTGGCGGGATGGCGGTAGACTTTTTCGCCCGTATGAGGGGCTTTCAGTTCCATGCTTCATCAACCGCGCCACTTTTTGCGGTTCCAATCTAATGCTGCGGCAATGCGCCTTTGTCCGTAGCGCCCTTTTATGCCGCCGGTAGGTTTCGACAAGGAGGGCTTTGTCGGCTTCGTCAGGGATTGTTGGTCTTGGACGATGAGTAGTAAAAGCTGCTTTTTAGCGCAGGTTTGCGATGCAGCAGGTATTTGAGCGGGTGTTGCGCCCTCAGTGTTTGGACGGTTTAGCTTTTGTCGCTTTCATTCGCTTTGGCTGAGGGCTTTTGAACTCCTTTAGGTAGGCGACCCTGCAGCGCATATAGCACAACTCTTCGATAAGCTCTGCCTGTGTCTGGTCGGTTTATCTGCGATGGAAGCGGGTTTTGCGGTGTTAGGGCACGGTTTTGATTAGGGGATGTTCGAGTGCGCCGATACCGCCTTCGTGATAGGCGCGTATCCATCGTCTCAGGTGGGTTCGGAAATGCCGTAGGGTCTGCGGTACGCTGTTAGTCTGCGTATATGCAGGTAGGAGTACGGCTTGGTATTTGAAGTGTAATGTATATTTGCTCTACTGCACCCTTGTGAGTTGGAGGATGTCCAACTTTGAGGTGCAGTTCAAACTGATTCAGGTTTTCAGACGACCTTTAGTTTTTGGGAGTTTACAGACCGAATAGGGCGGTGTCGCCTTTGCCTTGGCGGATGAGTTCTGTGCCGTCGGTCATGTCGATGACGGTGGTCGGCTCGGTACCGCACCAGCCGCCGTCAATGACCAAATCGACGCTGTGTTCGAGGCGGTCGCGGATTTCGTAAGGATCGGTCAGCGGCTCGTCGTCTTCGGGCAGCATCAGGGTGCAACTGAGCAGCGGTTCGCCCAATTCCCGCAACAGGCTCAAGGCGATGTTGTTTGTCGGGAACGCGCAGGCCTATGGTTTTGCGTTTCGGGTGCAGCGTGCGGTTCGGGACTTCTTTGGTGGCTTGCAGGATGAAGGTGTAGCTGCCGGGAGTGGCGGCTTTGAGCTGGCGGAACTGGGCGTTGTCGACTTTGGCGTAAGTGCCCAATTCGCTCAAATCGGCGCACATGAGGGTCAGGTGGTGTTTCAAAGTCGATTTTGCGGATGGCGAGGATGCGTTCCATCGCGGCTTTGTCGCCGAGTTTGCAGCCGAGCGCGTAGCAGGAGTCGGTGGGGTCACGATGACCCCGCCGCTGCGGACGATGTCGGCGGCTTGTTTGATCAGGCGTTCCTGCGGGTTGTCGGGGTGGATGACGAAGAATTGTGCCATGACGGCTTTTCCTTTTGACGGTTTAGTGTTGCCGATATTTTTAAAAACCGATGCTTTTGAAATGACAAAAGGTCGTCTGAAAATACGGTTTCCGGAACAAAGCTACGTTTTCAGACGACCTTATGTTTGAGATACGACTCAGGGTTCGGGGACGCAGCCACATCCAGACGGCGACGCAGCCGCAGCCCAATGTGGATGCCGCGCCTATCCACCATTTTTCGGGGAAAGCGCCAAAACATGAAGATGCAGGATAGGGCTCATCATGCTGATGGCGAAGATTTTTGGCTTTGCGCGGGACGGCGCCGTTGTTTTCCCAGTTTTGCATCATGGGGCCGAAATAGCGGTGTTGGTGCAGCCAGCGGTGGAAACGGGGCGAGGCTCTTGCCCAGCAGGCGGCGGCAAGGATGATGAAAGGGGGTGGTGGGCAGTAATCGGCAGAAAAATGCCGATGATGCCTAAGAGAAAGGAAAACTGCGCCGCAAAAGATGAGTAAGTAGCGAATCATGTTGTTTTGTTGGAAATCTTATTCGGATGCTTTGGTTTTGCCGTGATCAAACGGGCAGCGGGGAATATCGAGCTTGTCCCAGCCTTCGTGTCCCATTTTTTTCAAGTAGGGCGATGTTGCGCTCGAAAATGGCGGAGGCGTCGAGGGAAGGCTTGTGCGGCTTTGGCGATGCTGTCTTCGCGGATGAGGTGCAGGGTGGGGTAGGGCGAGCGGTTGGTGTAGTTGCCGATGTCGTCTGAATCCGTGCCTTCAAATTGGAAATCGGATGAAACGGGGCGATTTGGACAATACCTTCCAAACCGTTGTCCACAACAGCGGCATCGGCAATGTCGAGCATTTGGTTGAAAGTGTCGAAGTCGGGGAAAAAGGGTCAGGGTGGACAAGCAGGGTGGTTTCCAGCTCGTCGGCGGGCGTGTCGCCCAAAAGCTGCAATTCGCGGTCGAGGTCTTCGAGGAAACCGTCCAGATGGCGGGCTTGGCTGACGCTGATGCGTCACGAGGTTTTTGACGTGCGGCGCTTTGGCGAAGGGGACAGAGGTTGAGTCCGATGACGGCTTTTTCGAGCCATTGGCGGGTGTGTCGGTTACGGTGGCGGAGTCAGGGTAGTCATGCAGGGATTCGGATTTGGATTTAATTAAAAATAGTTCTCAAAAAGTATAGCAAACTAACATGGGTTTTAGGCAAAGGGCATAGGGTGTGCGGATAGGGAAAATTTATGTGTGTCAGTATGTAACAGGTCGTCTGAATATTTTGTTTATGAAGAAAACCATAGCGGAAAAACAATGAAAAACGAAGAAATTTTCCATCTAAAACTATTGCACCGACAGGGATTTTTGCCGTTTAATGCGAACCTGCTGAATCAAACGCCTGAGGCATATGCCGGCCGCCCCACAGTTAACCTTTGTATGCGGACAGTCTGCGCTGACTGACCGCCGCCGCTGCAACTATTTCCTCTTCCACAAAAAGGACCGTACCCATGAAAAAAACTTCAATGGCGGCGGCACTCATCGGCCTCGTCTTGACTGCATGTAGCGGCGGCCAACAAACCGCCGCAGAATCTTCCGCACCCTCTTCCCATACCGCCTCCGACAAGCTCAATATCTACAACTGGTCGGACTACGTCGACCCCGCCACGCTTGAAGCGTTCGAAAAAAATACGCATATCAACGTCCGCTACGACTACTACGACAGCAACGAAGCCCTCGAAGCCGCTTTTGACCGGCAAATCCGGTTACGACCTCGTTGCACCGTCCATTGCCAACGTCGGACGCCAAATCAAAGCCGGCGCGTATCAAAAAATCGACAAAAGCCAAATCCCGAACTACGCCAATATCGATGCCGACCTGCTTGCCATGATGGCAAAAGTCGATCCGGGCAACCAATACGCCGTCCCTTATTTCTGGGGCATCAACACGCTCGCCATCAACAAAAAACTGGTCCAAAAAGCCTTGGGAACGGAGCAGCTGCCCGAAAACGAATGGATTTGGTGTTCAATCCCGAATACACCAAAAGCTGAAATCCTGCGGCATCAGCTATTTTGACAGCGCCATCGAACAAATCCCGCTCGCGCTGCATTATTTGGGCAAAGACCCGAATACCGAAAACCCTGACGACATCAAAGCCGCCGTCAACATGATGAAAAAGTGCGTCCCGACATCAAACGCTTCACTCGTCAGGCTATATTGACGATATGGCGGCGGGCAACCTTTGCGTTTCAGTCGGTTACGGTGGCGATTTGAACATCGCCAAAACACGCGCGCAAGAAGCGAAGAACGGCGTCGAAATCGAAGTGTTAGCACCCAAAAGCGGCGTCGGCATCTGGGTGGATTCCCTGATGATTCCGCGCGATGCCCAAAATACCGCCAATGCGCACAAATACATCAACCACACGCTCGATCCCGAAGTCGCGGCACAAAACGGCAATTTCGTTACCTACGCCCCCGCCAGCCGCCCTGCCCGTGCATTGATGGACGAAAAATATACCGGCGATGCGTCTATCTTCCCGACCAAGGAATTGATGGATAAAAGTTTCATCGTATCGCCCAAATCAACAGATGCAAGCCGCCTGAGCGTCCGCTCAGTGGCAATCGCTGAAAGCAGGCAAATAGCCGTTTTGATGCGTTGAAGTAAGGTCGTCTGAAAACCCACAATCGGGTTTTCAGACGACCTTTCACTTTTCTCAACTCAACATCAGAATTTTCGCTTGCAGCCTCAACCAAGCGGTACGGCCGGGTTCGTTGACGCGCAAGGTTTGCGTGCCTGCTGAAGGGTCGCCGCCTTTTGCTGACGAATTCGGCATAGGTTTTGTTGAACACGTTGTCTATGCCGGCCTGCAAGGTAGCGTATTTGCTGAATTTCCAGCCGGCATTGAGCGAGAGTACGCCGAAGCCGGAAGAGGCGCCGATGTCCTGTCCGACGATATTGCCTTGACCTTTTGCTGTAACGGTTTTTGTTTTCGCCACGACACGCCATAACGCGCCTGCGCTGTATTTGCCGTTGTCAAAGGCGAGGGTGTTGTTCCACTCGAGCGGCGGGGTTTGTGCCAAAGGTTTGCCGTCGGTACGGTTTTTGCCGTGGGTGTAGGCGAGGCTGCTGCCGATTTCCCAATTGGGTGCAAACGTCCATTTAACTTCGGCTTCGCCGCCGAAACGCGAGGCTTTAACGTTGCGTACGCCTAAATCCGTGCCTTGGCGTTCGAGTATGATGAAGTTTTAACATCGCTGCCGAATACGGATACAGAGGCATGGAGGTTAGACGTTTCCAGATGATGCCCGCATCGATTTGGCGGTTTTTGTTCGGGATGGATGATTTTTCTTTTTGGCGCGCAGACGTTCCCAGTAGTCAGGCGAGCGTTCGGCGATACCGAATCCGGCGTAGTATTTCAAGCCGTTGTCCGTATCACGTTCCCAACGTAAGAAACCGGAATTCAAGTTGAATTTCGATGTTTCAAAGCGGATCGGTAACATCTGCGGAATCATAATCCGCTTTGACACGGTCGTGGCGCAAGCTCGCTACCCAACGTTGTTTGTCGGTTTGCTGCCGAGCGGCTTCGGTGAAAACGCCCCATTGTTTGAAACTTTGGTTGGGCATAAAAAGGGCTTGTGGTTGTAACTCGTCGCCGCCGCGCTCCATGCGGGCGACGTGTACGTCGTCCATATAATCTACGCCGGTTTGCAGGTTGAGATTATCCCAATCGAAGGTGGCTTTCAGACGGCCTGTGTCGGTGTTGCGTTTGGGGTTGTTGGCGTTTTTAATCTGTTTGCCTGCGGGTTGCGGATGGTGCGCAGGCTGTATGTGTCCATGACGTGGTCGATTTCGCTTTCGCGTAGCGCAATTCGAGTTCGCTGAACCAAGGGCTGAGGTTGCGTTGGGTAAAGCGGACATTCCATGCATCGCGGTCGAATTTGCTGCCGTCCATCATGCGGTCGGCGTAGGCGACCTAGCCCTGCTGCGTTCGTATGTGCCGGCGATGGTGGTGTTTTCGGTCGAGTGACACCCAGTTGCAGCATTTGGCTGTCGCGTTTGAAATGGGAGTGGACGCGTTTGCCTGAGCCGTCTTTGTAGTCGTCGGCTTCGTTATGGGAAATATTGCTGCGGACGTAGGGCGTATTTGCCGCCGAACTCGGCTTCAAGCGAGCCATCGCGGCGATCGTTGCTGCCCGCGGTCAGGGAGGCGTTGATGTTGTAGGGTTTTTCGCTGAAATCAGGGTCTTTGCGGATGAATTGCACCGAGCCGCTGACCAAACCCATGCCTTGGGTTACGGTTTGATGACCTTTGGTAACGACGACTTTGTCGAAAAGAGTTCGGGATGAATAGGCAGTCGGCGGGATCCATACGCATACCGCAACCGCCGTAAATAAACTGGTCGTCGGCGTTAATCGATAGGCGCGAACCGCCCAAACCCTGCGGAACAACGGATCGCCCGAGCTACCGCCTTTTGCGGATGATGCTCATGTTGGGGACAGACTGTAAAAGGTCTGCCCCCTGTCTCCGGCAGGGAAGGGGTTGCAAAGCAGCTTTGGGGTTGAAAGTAACGCTATTGGCTTTTTGTTGTTGTGTGCCGGTGACGCTGACAGGGGAAAGGGTAACAGTTTCTTCGGGAATTGGGTCTGTATCTGCCTAAGCTTGGGATACAGCTACGGCAAGCGGCAGAAGGAGTAACTGATGTTTCATCCTTAGAGTCTCCTTTTATTGGTTTAGTTCATAGGTTGTAGTTAAATACTACTTTGGTAGTATAAAAGAATGTCAGATAGTTTGTGACAAGAAAAACGATTTTTGTTTTAATTTAAGTCAATATTTTCAGTGCATAGCCAAATTATTTTAAGAACGGTAATAACTGTATTGATTAATTGCCTGTTTCCAGTCTGTCAGGAAGAAAGGGATAAGGTTGTTAGGGGATGAAAGAAGATCGTGTTTAGGAGCGGGTGGATGCTTCGTTTTGGCGTGTTGTTACTGCGTTTCTCTTTGGTGTTCCGTTCGCAGTCATTACGATATTTCAAATAGCAAAAGGTCGTCTGAAAAATTTTTCAGACGACCTTTGCTTTACTGGGAAAACTCCTGACAACCGATGCAGACGGTTTATTTAAACCAACCCCTGACGCGTTCCAGTCCGCCGAAGTTGATGCAGGCATCGGCGACCGCCTGCGCTTTTGGTTTGGCGCGGTAAGCCACGCCTATGCCGGCTTCTTTGAGCATCGGAATATCGTTCGCACCGTCGCCCATCGCCAAAACCTGATGCGGCTGCAATCCGAGGCGGCTGCGGTATTCGCGCAATAAATCCGCCTTTGCCTGCGCGTCAATGATTCTGCCTTTCAGACGACCCGTCAGCTTGCCGTTTTCAATTTCCAAAACATTGGCGTGTTGGTATTCGAAGCCGAGGCGTTGTTGCAGCTTTTCGCTGAAAAACGTGAACCCGCCCGACACCAGCATGAATTTCACGCCGTGCGCCTTGCACTCGTCCAGCAAAAATTCCGCACCGGGCGAGAGCCGCAAAACATTTTCATAAACATCCGCCAAAACCCGTTCGTCCAATCCCGCCAACAGAGCGACGCGGCTGCGCAAAGACTGCTCGAAATCCAATTCGCCGCGCATCGAGCGTTCGGTAATTTCCGCCACGCGGTCTTTCGCCGACGCCCGCCGCAATTTCATCGACGCATTCAATGGTAATCAGCGTCGAATCCATATCGCCGACAATCAGCCCGAGTTCGCCGAACGCCCTATCGGGCAAAACGGCGTGGTCGATTTGACGGCTGTCCAGTAACGCCGCGTCTGCCCTGCTTAAAGAAAAACCCTTCTTCAACGATAAAAACGCATACGCTTTTCATCGGCGTAATCAGGCTCGGGCAGGCGGGAGAGGAGGAAGGCAGGGCTTGGCGGAGGGAAATTGGAGGACGAGGGCGTGCGGCATGGCGGTGGCTCAAAAAATGCGGATTGCGGATTATAGCAAAGCCTGAAGATTTCATATCGGGAAGGTCGTCTGAAAACGGAATTCTGATGAAAGCCGTATGCGTGCGGCGATGCGATGAAGCGGTTTTCAGATGACCTTTGAGGGCGAAATGATTCTTCTGAATCAAAACAGAACGCCTATTCGCCGTCATGGCTGCTTTTGTGTGTATGGGCATGACGGCAGCGGTACGGTTTGGTTTACCTGTCAAGATTGTGCGCAGACAGGTTGCTTGAAATTTTCGGTAAATTTGCGGATAAAACCTACACGACGGAATTCTGTAAAGGCATGGCATGTGGCGTCGGCGAGTTTGTCCCAATATCCAAACTTGGCCTTTAAAACGTCTCAAACCCTTTTTGAAATGCTCCCAAACCGGTTTGCAGTTTTCCGGCAATTCGGGACACGCGCCGAGGATGCCGCCGCTGAAGTCGTTTAAGCGGTGGAAAGTCTGCTGCCGCGCTGGCGAGCATGCCGAAGCGTTCTGCCAAACAGCGCGTAGTTGAGGTGGTCGTTTTTGCAGCAGTTGCCGCTGTGGACTTCGATGCCCACGCCGCCGAGGTTTTTGAAATTCTTCAAACAGATTGCGCTTGGCGGTGGCGGACAAGTCGTAGCGCATGGGGTGGGCGATGATAGCCATGCCGCCCGCACCGTTGACGGCGGAGACGCAGTCTGCCAGCGTCGCCCATTCGTGGCGGACGGCGCAGGGTTTGCCGTCGCCCAAGTATTTGGTGAACGCCTGCTGCTTGTTTTTGACGTGTCCCGCTTGGATGAGGAACTCGGCGATGTGGGTGCGGCTGACCATTTCTTTGTTTGCCGCCAGCGCGAGCGCGCCGTCGTATGCGCCGCCGATGCCTTTCTTTTTCGAGCTTGGCGGCGATGGCTTCAAGGCGTTTCAGACGACCTTGCCGCACTTGTGCCAATAGGTTTTGCAGGTTTTCGTCCTGTTCGTTGAAATCCAAACCGACGACGTGTATGGTGCGCCCGCGCCAAGTTACGGAGATTTCCACGCCGTTGACGAAACGCAGCCCGAGCTTGTTGGCTTCGGCACGCGCTTCGGCGATGCCGCCGTGTGGTCGTGGTCGGTCAGCGCCAGCAACGTGCAGCCGTTTTGATGCGCAAGGCGCACAACTTCAGCGGGGGAGAGCATACCGTCGGAAACGGTGGAATGGCAGTGCAGGTCTATCATGGGGCGTTATGTGAGTGAGTGAACGAGTGGGCGGGTGCAATATTGTCGGGCGGTGTGGCGACGGGGCAATTTTAAAAACGGTGTATGGTAAATTCAAAGAAAAAGTATCTATGCCGTCATTCCCGCGCAGGCGGGAATCCAGACTTTGATTTGTCGGAAATGTTTAAGGTTAACCGCTATTTCAAACTTCTGGATTCTCGCCTGCGCGGGAATGACGATATGAACGTTTTCAATTTTATCTACTATAACAGGCCGTCTGAAAACACGGTTTGATCAAGCCGAAATGTTTTCAGACGACCTTCCGCTGTCTTCATCGTCCGTCCAACCCGCTTCTTTTTCAATTTCCGCCGTTGCGTCGTAGTTTGGCTTTTATCCGTCCAATAAATCGTCTGGATGCAGGCATCGCCGCAGTCGCCGCCGCAGCATTCCCACGATTCAGGGGCGGACGGTTCGTCTGAAGCGGCTCGCCCAAGAGGGCTTCGGCTTTATTCTTCAGGGTCGTATCCATCGGCAATTTCAAGCGCGCACCGTCAAACTCGATGACTTCGCCGCCACGTATTTTGGCGGTTTTGCGGGTTTCGGTTTCGCCGTTGCGCAACACCAGCCCTTCGGCGATAAACGCCTTCGCCTGTCCGCCGCTTTCGGCAAGTCCGGCGAGCTTCAAGAGGTCGCATAAGGCGATGTATTCGTTGTCTTCGAGATCAGACGGTGGCTTCCACGAGGTTTCCTGTAATGGGGACGGTTTGAATGTATGAATTGAGCATAGGTCGTCTGAAAGCTCAGACGACCTTAAATCTTCATGCGGATGTTGTTTATCAAAAATAGCAGAAGTACGGAAAATCATGAAATAGCTCACCAACATTAGTTATTAAATCACAAATCATGTTTATTAATGTAAAATATAACCATTATTATTTATAAAGTTGGTTTGACTGACAAACCTAAGAGATTACGCATGAAAACCTTTAAAACCCTCGCCCTCATTGTTGCTGCATTGCCTTATACTGCTTTTGCCGAGAATGTCCCAGCCTGTACAGACTTCGAGTTGCAAACCGTCAACGTAACCGGCAAAAACCGTTCCACCCGCACCGAAAAACCGCGACCTTACACAACCTCAGCCATGCGCACCACCACCGGCTTGCTCTTGTCTCCGAAAGAAACGCCGCAGTCGGTAAGCGTGATTACCAAGACACAAATCAACGAGCAGGGGATTACCAACTTGGTTGATGCCCTAAAACCACCACTGGCGTCAAACGTCATCCGTGATGCTGGCATTCCGCGCTTCCAATCGCGCGGGTTCTATATCGACCAAATCGAAGAGGACGGAATCTCATCTACCGTCCCCGGCGCCATCAACAATCCGATGTATGACGCGCAAAGCATGAACGACATCGCCGTTTACGACCATATCGAAGTCGTGCGCGGGTGCGACCGGGCTGACGCAGGCAAACGGCGAGCCGGGCGGTACGGTGAACGCCGTACGCAAACGCCCCACCGGCGAACGCATTATTCAGGGCGAAGTCCAAATCGACCGCTTCGGTAAAGTCCGCACCACGGGGAGACTTTTCAGGTCGTCTGAACGATGAAAGCACTTTGCGCGGTCGCGCCGTCGTCGCATTGGAACGCGACAAAAATTTTCAAAAGACCGCGTCAGAGGCGGCACGCCACACTTTTACGGCGTGATGGACGCATCCGTCGGCGACAACACCAAAATCACTTGGGGCGGCCTCTATCAGCGCAAACACACCAAGCCCGACGACTGGGGCGTGGCATTGAACCCGCCGCGCGATACCCTATCTGGGCTACAACTGGAACAAAGGTATTTACGACAAGGGAACGCATTCGCCGAAGTAGAACACTATTTCAACGACAACTGGCGTTATACCGGCAAGCTGGATTACAACTACAACGAAAAATATCAAGAAAAAACAGTGGCATTTTACAATACGTCCACGTCCCTACGCAGGCTACACGCCCGGCAGCACATTGGCTTCGGGGCTGGTTGAGCCGTTACGACAATGACGAAAAACAACTGACCTTTCAAAAACAATTTGAACGGCAAATTTGAAATTGCGGGCGTGCCGCAGGAAATCTTTACCGAATACACTTACACGCACACCAAAAACAACGGCAGCCGCCGTCAATACAACCCGGGCGTTTCTTCGACCCGATGACCTTTACCGGCAACGAAATCGCCGAACCCACCGACTGGTACGCCACACCTTATCAGATGTATTGGGAAACCCATTCCAAACGCACCACCCACGCGCTGCTTTTGGGCTTCCGTTTCAATATGTTGAAAGAAAACTGCACATCATGGCAGGTACGCGTGGAACCACATCAAATCGAAATATATAACCGACTATTTCTACACGGGCGGCAAGATAGACAACGATCCTGATTCGGTTACCGACCGCAAAACCGTCCGTTTCAATCCCTTATTTCGCCGTTACCTACGATTTGACGCCGAACCAAAGCCTGTATGCCAGCTACACATCCATCTTCAAACCGAACAGCAATCAGCGCAAAGACAAACTTATCTCGACCCTGTTACCGGCGCGAACTACGAAATCGGCTGGAAGGGCGAATGGTTTGACCGCAAGCTGAATACCTCGCTTGCCCTGTTTGACATCGAACAGAAAAACTCGCGCGGTGCAGGTTTGGGATACGGCAGACCAAAAATGGTATTGGGGAACCCGTCGGCAAAGTCCGCAGCCGAGGCATCGAAGCCGAAATATCCGGCAACCTGAGCGAAGATTGGAAACTGTTTGCAGGGTTATACGTTCAACTCAGTCCAAATATCTTGAAGCGGAAAGCAAAGGCACCGTCCCCGCAGGCACCAATTTCAGCCTGCACACGCCCAAAACACATGCTGCGCCTCCACACCAGCTACAACCCTGCCGTTTGACGGCAAAAATGGACCATCGGCGGCGGCGTAACCGCACAAAGCAAAAACCGCCAGCCTCTACGGCGTGAAGCGCGGCGGTCATGCGGTACTCAATGCCAACATTGATTATCAGGCATCGAAAAACCTGAAACTTGCACTGATTTCGACCAACCTGTTCAACCGTTACTACTACGAGAACAACAAAGTCAGCAGCAAAGGCGCGAACAACTACTATGGCGAACCGCGTAACGTCATGTTCAAAGTCGATTACAAAGTTCTAATCCTGCCTTCGATGCAAAGCGTCGTCTGAAAACTGATTTTCGACTCCTGCTATCAGACGGCCTTTTCACAGTTCGCAAGAAAAATGAGCTATGGGATTAAATTTAAATCAGGACAAGCGAAAGCAACAGCTACAGATAGTACCGACTGATTCAGAGCTCAAACACCTAGAAAATCGTTTCTCAGCTAAGGAAGCAACGCCGTACTGGTTTAGTTAATCACTGTACGATATACAGTTACCCCTTTACCATAGAAGAGGGGTATTTTGATACTACCAGTCAGTATCTGAGCTTATGGCATGAGTATGTGACCAAACTAGGTCGTCTGCCAACGGCTCCCTTTTTCACGGATGGCTTTATACTCTTTTGACCTGATGGTCGGCAAATTCTGATATCTATCTTTGAACTCGAAAGTATGCATTGGGATCTCCGGCGGCAACTTTTTATCGCGATTGATAAAATCCGCCGTTTTATCGACACAAACGGTCGTCTGAAGAACACGACTCAATTTTTAAAACAGATATTGCTGCTCAATATCTAAAATAAAAACAGACATTTTTCTGATCAAGCTGATCTGGAATCCACCAAATGAACAATACATTCAAAGAGAAAACTATTCAAACTCGAGCACCTTGGCGTTCTGCCTTGCCGCGCTGCCCGCAAGCCGTTCAAGCTGCGGAAGAAGTACAACAGGTGGAATTAAAGCAGGTCAATGTGGTCGGCAAAAACCGCAGCCTGCGTACCGAAAATCGAAATGACTATACGACTTCGGCTATGAGTTCTACCACAGGACTGGCATTGACTCCGCGTGAGACGCCGCAATCCGTCAGCGTTATTACAAAAAACCAAATTAACGATCAAGGTATTACTACGCTTGCAGATGCGTTGAAAACAACGACTGGCGTAAATGTCGTTCGCCAAGGGAACCGCACCCATTTCCAAAGCCGCGGATTCTATATTGAAAAATTGGAAGAAGACGGCATGGCTACCACGATTGGCGCGCCGGGCATATTTGGCAGCCCTGTCAGAGACGGGCACAACATCACCGACCTTGCCATGTATGACCACATTGAAGTTGTACGCGGTGCGGCCGGGCTGACCCAATCCAACAGTGCGCCCGGCGGTACGATTAATGCCGTACGCAAAAAACCGACGGCTAAAAAACAAATCAGTATGAATGGTTTGGCCGACCGTTTCGGCAAACGGCATATCGAATTGGATGCCTCGGGCACTTTAAGCTCAGAAAACCAACTCCGCGGGCGTATTGTCGGCAGTTTTGATCATGACAAAACATTTCAGGATAAGGTGAAAGGGCAAAACAGCCTTCTTTATGGCATTTTGGAAAAAGACATCGGAGAAAACAGCAAGGTTTCTGTCGGTGCGTACCGTATCGCCCAGCGCAACACCCCCAATCTCAACGGCTTGCCTTTATGGGAAGACGGAAGCAGTCTGCCGCGCGACAGCTATTTCGGTGCCGATTGGAATCATGGGCGATTCATCAAAAACGGTGTTTTTGCAGAATTTGACCACTACTTCAACGACAACTGGAAATGGAACAGCAAAATTCGATTGGCGAAACAGCCACTCCGACCAAAGGTATGCTTTCTTAATGGCAGACAAAAGCGGGTTGAAAGCCAATCAATCCATCGGTATTGAAGACCAACAGGCTTTCCGCTATCAGCACGACAGCAAACATCTGCATATTCAAAACAACCTGCGCGGCAAGTTTGAAGCCTTGGGTCAAACCCACGACATCTTCCTGACTCATAATTATTCGAAAGAGCGCAATACCCTGCACCATACCCGTATGCAGGCAACCGGCAGCTACGATCCATTTTCTGCCGTTATCCCCCAGCCGGACTGGGCTGCCGAACCATACAGCATTATGGACAGCAACAACCATTTCTATACGCACGCCCTTGCAGCAGGTACCCGCATCAATCCTACGGAAAAACTGCATCTGTTGGTAGGCGGACGTTATACCCATTGGAAACGCGACTTCGATTACAACTGGTCCCGTTATGCAGGCGCTCCGGACAACGATGCAAAAACCTATTCGGTCAAAAACAGCAAATTCATTCCATACATCGGCATCACTTACGATTTCATGCCGGGGCAAAGCCTCTATGCAAGCTATACATCCATCTACAAACCGACTCTGAAAACAAATGCAGACAACAGCTATCTCGCGCCCGAAGTCGGTAAAAACTACGAATTGGGTTGGAAAGGCGAATGGATGCAGAGCAAACTCAATACGGCCGTTTCCCTGTTCCAAACCGATAACACCAACGTCGGCGTGCGTGTCAACGTTCCGGCCAGCGGCAACAGGAAACAGACTTTCTACTACGTTCCCGCAAAAGAACGCAGCCGCGGTGTAGATGCGGAAATTTCCGGAGCAATCGGCGCAAATTGGAAACTGTTTGCCGGCTATACCTACAATATCCGCAAAACAGAAAACCATCCCCATACCGAGGGCGATTTTGCCAACTGGACCCCAAAACACATTTTCCGCGCTTACAGCAGCTATACGCCGCCGTTTGCAAACGGTAAGTTAAGTATCGGTATGGGCTTGTCCAGTCAAAGCAAAACCGGCAGTAAGCTGCCACAAGGCGGCTATACCGTTTGGAATGCCGGTTTGCAATACCGTCCGACCGACAATTTTGCAACTGGGGCTGGCAGTCAACAACCTGACTGACAAACGCTACTATGAAAACAACAGCAACCGTACAAAAAACTACGGCAACTTCTACGGCGAACCGCGCAATGCCGTGTTCAGCCTGAAGTGGAAAATGTAATATAGATAGTAGTACCGTCATTCTCGGCTTGCATGGGAATGACGGTATATAAGTTTTTATTCATATTGTTTTTAAATTCATAAGATTTTTGTGCACTATTATGGAAGTGTTAAAAGAATTTTCAAATTTTTGAAAGCACAGGAAGAAAAATAAAACTTCCTACATTTGTTACGTTTTTAATTGTCTTAGTGTTTAAAATCTGGATTTATTGGAAACCAATTAGTATTTTTCTCCTTTCTAAGGAAGATATAGAAACTAGAATTATTAAGATAGATAATCAAATTAATTTGATTGAAAAATTTCAGTATTTCTTCTTGGTGGCAAAGTATTCTATTTTCTATTTTTATAACTACTATATACGATTTTATTTCCATATATACAACTAAAAAGTTAATTATATAATTTCTTCATTTAAGAAAAAGAATTTTTAATATTCAAGCGGAGTTTGAATCTGAATGTAGGAAAACAAAACTAAAAAGAGAAATAGAAGAACGAGAATATAGAAATTTACAAAATCAAAATACTATTGATAGAAGTTTTGCTGATCAATTACGCGATAGGGATGATGAGTTGCGTAATTTATTAGAAGAGATGAGTAGGCTTTCAAAAACTATAATAATAGAATAGAGGAAATGAACAAATCACATAGTGATGAAATAGGAAGTATTCATTCGGATTATCAGAAAAATTGAAAATTTGAATAAGGAAATAGCTGAACTACAAGAGAGGATTGAATATATTTCGTATCAAGCCCAACAAGTAGAAAAATGATATGCGACAAGAAAGGGAAAAAGAATTTCATTTACAGCGGGAACAAGAAAAACTTGGAATATAACAGGCTATTTGAGGAAAATAAAAACTTCGCTGGGAATTGGAACAGCTTAGATCTAAGGATTCTTCATAATTCAATGAATTTTGGGTTGTCTATTATGTGTCTAACCAAAATCTTATCTTGCACACATAGATTTTCAGACGACCTCCGTTATTTGTACCAACACCATCCATGAACATCCTCAAAAATTCTCCCGACTCGCCCGTCCTTTCTGGACGAGGGGCACGAGACGCATCCAATGGCTGATGCTCGCCGTCCTCATCGGCTTTCACCCTTTGTTCCATCACCATCAGCGTTTGGATCGCCGCGTGGGACAAACGCTTTCTACGACGCGCTCGCCGCGTTTGACGGCGCGTCCATGCCCGCGCTCATCGTCGAATACCTCGGCTACATGGCGATGATAATCGGCTGCACTGTCTGCGGCGACTGGCTGCAAAAACGCCTCATCTTCGCTGGCGCACCCACCTGACCGAACAATTCCAGCAAAACTGGCTCGAAGGCCACAAACACTACCGCCTGCGCCTGACCGGCGAACCCGACAACCCCGACCAGCGCATCGCCGAAGACATCTACCTCCTCGCCGACAAAAGCATCGGACTGTTCCGCTCCTTCATCAATAATATTGCCAAATTCAGCGCGTTCGTCGCCGTATTGTGGACGCTCTCCGGCGTGCAAACCTTCAACATCGGCGGGCGCGACATCACCATACACGGCTACCTCGTCTGGGCTGCCCTGATTTATTCCGTCATCAGCACCCTGATTGCCCACCTCGTCGGCCGCAAACTCAAAAACCTCAACATCGACCGCCAGCACCGCGAAGCCGACTACCGCGCCGCCCTCCTGCGCGTGCGCGACCACGCCGAACAAATCGCCTTCTACAACGGCAGCGAAGCCGAAAACAGGTCGTCTGAAACAACGCTACCTCCGCATCCGCGACAACTGGCGGCGGCTCACCAACTGCGAATTCCGCCAAGAAACCTTCTGGGCGGCCTATGTGCGCATCAGCATCTTCATCCCCATCCTCGCCACCCTGCCCATGTACCTCGCCAAAACCATGACCTTTCGGCGACATGATGCAGACCCGTACATCGTTTGCCCGCGTCCAAGACAGCTTCGGCTGGTTTACCGATTCCTACCGCCGCCTCATCGAATGGGCGGCAGTCGTCGAACGCCTCTCCGGTTTTCAGACGGCCTTGGAACAAGTAGAACAAGAAGGAATAAGCACCGCCCGCCCAGCACCCGCCCCTGACTTTAAACAAACACCGCCAAGGCGGCATCCTCGTCCTGCAAAACCTCACCGTCCACACCCAAAACCGGCAGCCCCTGCTCACCGACATCAACCTCGAAGCCCACGCTCCCGAATGGGTATTGCTCGAAGGCAGAAGCGGCATCGGCAATCCACCCTGCTGCGCGCCCTCGCAGGCTTATGGCCGTATTACCAAGGCAGCTTCGCCCTCGACGGCAGCCTCTTTTCCTGCCCCAACGCCCCTACCTCCCCGCCGACACCCTGCGCCACACCGTCAGCTATCCCCACCCGCCTGCCAAGACGACCGACTTATTCAGACGACCTTGGAACAAGTCGGACTCAGACCGCCTGAAAAATAATTTAGACGAACCATACGAATGGCACGGCATCCTCTCCGGCGGCGAACAGCAACGCCTCAGCCTCGCCCGCGCGCTGCTGCACAAACCGCAAATCCTGTTCCTCGACGAAGCTACCAACCAGCTCGACGGCGAATCCGCATTGGCGGCTGATGCAGAGTTCTCAAGCAAAACCTTCCGACACCCTCGTCGTCGGTATCAGCCACCAACCCGAAATCCAAGCCTTGTTCGGACGTAAAGTTAATTGAAAACCACTCGACGAACTTGCAAACCGTTCAGATTAGTAATATAGTTCTTTCTGACTCAGTTTCATAGTTCTTTAGGGTTACTGAAAACTCCTGGATAGCCTCCGCCAGCTCCCGGCAGGAGGCGTTTTTGCCCTGTCTGCGCTTAAAACAAATTAAATTTCAGGGCGTTGGATAGGTATAGTGGATTAAATTTGAATCAGGACAAGGCAACGAAGCCGCAGACAGTAGCAGATAGTACGGCAAGGCGAGGCAACGCCGTGCTGGTTTAAAAGTTAATCCACTATATAAATATCGGCATTTGAATAGGTTTAATTTCAGACAAATCTTGTTGTATGGGCTTAATGTGTAAAACAAGAAATGAGAAAGGTCGTCTGAAAACCTTGCATTCAGGTTTTTCAGACGACCTTCGTGCATGAACTTATATCAGCAAGAAGGATTAGCCGCCGAAGTATTCATGCTCTAATCTGAGAAGTGTTGAATGTTTACCAGTCCTGCGCCCTGCTTAAGTCGTTCTGCGCCAGCGTGTCGGCGTGTTCGTTGCGGCTTTTGGTATTCCCTGTTTTTGCAAGATGCTGTTGGCGACGTAGTTTAAGTGTATTTTGGCGGCTTCGGCGGCATCGGCGGGCGGCGTTCGAGTATGGCTTCGTAGATGGCGCGGTGTTGCGCGATCAGCTTGGGGGCGCGGGTCTTCGGTTTGGTTGGAATAGATGATGCTGCTGCGCGTCTGGCGGTAGAGCATTTTGAGCAGGCCGCCGGAGAGGTGGCTGAAGAGGATGTTGTGCGCGGCATCGGCGATGGTTTGGTGAAAGCTACGTCGGCTTCGCTTTGATGTTCCAGATGGCCGCTTTCGCAGGCGGATTCGAATTTTTGCCGCCAAAAAAATCAATCCGCTTTCAAATCGGCATCGGTGCGCCTCTCGGCAGCCAGCGACGCCATGCAGCCTTCGATGTAGCAGCTGAAATCGAAAACGTCGGTTTCCCAGTTGGAATGTTTGCCGAGCAATTCTTGCCAGCTTTGGAGGAAATCCTGCTGCGGTTTTGACGGAAACGTAATAGCCGTCGCCCTGACGCGCTTCCAAAACCTGCCGCGCAATCAGGATGTTCAGCGCGACCCTGACCGACGGGCGCGATACGCCGAATTCTTCCGCCAACGTGCGCTCGGGCGGGATTTTGCCGCCTTCTTCGTAAACGCCCGTCGCAATCCGTTCTTCTAATATCGACAATATTTGGTCGCTGATTTTTTTGTGGCCGAACCAGTTTTGTCATTTGTAATTCCTCTTTTCCCTCATGTTTTCTTTTATGAGGAAGACTCAAATCCGATAATGTGATGCGGCAGGTCGTCCGAAAATGGGCACTCTGCGTCAAAAATTGGCATGACCAAATTGGTATGCCCAATGTCGCGGTATTCTAATTAACCGGCCATATCCCGTCAATATGAAAAGCTTGTTCTACCCGAATATGGTTTAAAACTATATCGGGTTACATTTTTACAATTCATATAATGTTTTGTTTTATTTAAAAATTAAATAACAATTTTGCACTTATGCAGCAAGGGTTGTTTAAAAATAATTGACTGCCATATTAAAGTTTCGTAAAGTGTCCTCCGTTCAAAAATTGGTTTTACCAATTTAGGAAAAGTATATTAGAAAAATATTCGGAGATTTTCCCTATGGAAACTTGGATTCAAAATTATACCGCAGTGGGCGGCAGCCTGTATTTGACGGCAGCCGTCGCCCTCCTGCCCATTATCTTTTTCTTTGTCGCACTGACCGTCCTGAAGCTTAAAGGCTATCAGGCGGGGCTTTATACGCTGCTGATTGCGCTTGGCGTTGCCGTATTAGGTTTCGGAATGCCTGCGGGCATGGCGGTTTCTTCCGCGCTGTACGGCTTTGCCTACGGTTTGTGGCCGATTGCATGGATTATCGTTACTGCTGTGTTCCTGTATAAAATTACCGTGAAAACAGGGCAGTTCGACATCATCCGCGCTTCCGTGATTTCGATTACCGAAGACCAACGCCTGCAAATGCTGCTGGTCGGCTTCTCCTTCGGCGCATTCCTCGAAGGCGCGGCAGGCTTCGGCGCGCCGGTGGCGATTACCGCCTCGTTGTTGGTGGGCTTGGGCTTTAATCCGCTCTACGCCGCCGGTTTGTGTTTGATTGCCAATACCGCGCCCGTGGCTTTTCGGCGCGATGGGTATTCAATCTTGGTTGCCGGTCAGTGTCCAACCTCGACCCTTACCACATCGGTCAGGTCGCCGGCCGCCAACTGCCGATCCTGTCGATTATCGTTCCTTTCTGGTTGGTCGCCATGATGGACGGTATGCGCGGCATACGCCAAACTTGGCCTGCCGTATTGGTGGCGGGCGTATCTTTCGCCACTACCCAGTTCATTACCGCCAACTTCATCGGCTCGAATTGCCCGACGTGACCTCCGCATTGGTCAGCCTGGTCTGCCTGTCTGCCTTCCTGAAAAATGGCAGCCTAAAGAAATCTTCACCTTCAACGGCATGAAAAACCGGCCGAACGCAAAGCGGGCGAATACACTGCCGGACAAATCATCAAAAGCCTGGTCGCCTTTCGCCATCCTGACCGTTTTCGTCAGCGTGTGGACGATTAGAGGCGTTAAAGAGGCTTTGGGCGTTGCCACCATCAAATTCGACTGGCCGATGCTGCACAACTTGGTACAAAAAGCCGCGCCCATCGTCAGCGAACCGACACCATACGCCGCCGTGTTCAAAATTGACCTCCTCGGCGCAGTCGGTACGGCAATCCTGTTTGCTTCCATCGTTTCCGCCGCTTTGCTGAAAATGAAACCTTCCGAAGCCGTCAGCACTTTCTTTGAAACGCTCAAAGAACTGCGTCTGTCCATCCTGTCTATCGGCTTGGTACTCGGCTTTGCATTCGTGGCAAACTATTCAGGCCTGTCGTCCACATTGGCACTCGTCCTCGCCGCTACCGGTACCGTATTCCGTTCTTCTCGCCGTTCCTCGGCTGGCTGGGCGTATTCCTGACCGGTTCGGACACTTCCGCCAACGCGCTCTTCGGTTCGCTGCAAGCCAGCACCGCGCATCAAATCAACGTCGTACCCGAGCTGACCGTCGCTGCCAACACCACCGGCGGCGTGACCGGCAAAATGATTTCGCCGCAATCCATCGCCATCGCCTGCGCGGCGGTCGGTCTGGAAGGCAAAAGAATCCAACCTGTTCCGCTTCACCGTGAAACACAGCTGATTTTTCTGTACCTTCGTCGGCCTGCTGACCCTGCTGCAAGCTTATGTCTTGCCGTGGACGCTGGTTTTCTTCAACAAATAAAGCCAACCGGCTGAAATAAAAGGTCGTCTGAAAATCAATTTGGGTTTCAGACGACCTTCGTTGGGCTGCAAATACGGATATGCAGAAGGTTTTTTATTTGAATCTGTGATAGCTAAATTACTTTTATTTTTCGATACGCAACTTACTGATATCGTCATTCCCGCGTAGGCGGAATCCATTTTTGAAATTCAGAAACTGTTTTTCAAATCGAGGTTTCTTTAGATTGTATGATGGATTACCGCCTGAGCGGGAATGACGGAATTTGATGACTTACTGTATTTAAAGTTAAGTATGTTTGCAATAGTCTCGGGTTTTCAGACGACCTTAATCCACTATACGATAAAAATTTGATAGAAGGCTTGAATTGAGGTCGTCTGAAACGTTATGCTTACCGTCTGTATTCCCTATTTTTACCCGAAAAGCAAAACCATGAGCAAAACCGTCCGTTATCTGAAAGATTACCAAACGCCTGCCTACCGCATTCTCGAAACCGACCTGCATTTTGACATTGCCGAACCGCAAACCGTCGTGAAATCCCGTTTGACGGTTGAGCCGCAGAGGGTGGGGAGCCGCTGGTGTTGGACGGTTCGGCGAAACTTTGTCCGTCAAAATCAACGGGGCGGCTGTGGATTATGTGTTGGAAGGCGAGACGCTGACGATTGCAGGCGTGCCGTCCGAACGCTTCACCGTCGAAGTGGAAACCGAAATCCTGCCGGCGGAAAACAAATCGCTGATGGGGCTGTATGCTTCAGGCGGCAATCTGTTTACCCAGTGCGAGCCGGAGGGTTCTGCAAAATCACGTTCTACATCGACCGTCCGGATGTGATGTCCAAGTTCACGACCACCATCGTCGCGGACAAAAAAACGCTATCCCGTTTTACTTTTCCAAACGGCAACAAAATCGACGGCGGCGAGTTTTCAGACGGCCGCCATTAGCGTAAATGGGAAGACCCGTTTGCCAAACCGAGCTATCTGTTTGCTTTTGGTCGCGGGCGACTTTGGCGGTCACGGAAGATCGTTTCTACCACCATGAGCGGCAGAAACGTCAAAATCGAGTTTTACACCACCGAAGCGGACAAGCCCGCGTCGGCTTTTGCCGTGGAATCCTTGAAAAACGCAATGAAGTGGGACGAAACGCGCTTCGGTTTGGAATACGACTTGGATATTTTCATGGTCGTCGCCGTGGGCGATTTCAATATGGGCGCGATGGAAAACAAGGGTTTGAACATTTTTAACACCAAGTTCGTCCTCGCTGACAGCCGCACCGCCACCGATACCGATTTCGAAGGCATCGAATCTGTGGTCGACACGAATATTTCCACAACTGGACGGGCAACCGCAACCTGCCGCGACTGGTTCCAGCTTTCGCTGAAGGAAGGGCTGACCGTGTTCCGCGACCAAGAATTTTCCGGCGACCGCGCCAGCCGTGCCGTGCGCCGCATTGAAAACATCCGCCTGCTGCGCCAGCACCAGTTTCCCCGAAGACGCGGGCTCAACCGCCCATCCGGTGCGCCCCGCCAGCTGCGAGGAGATGAACAACTTTCTACACCATGACCGTTTATGAAAAAGGCGCGGAAGTGGTGCGGATGTATCACACCCTGCTCGGCGAAGAAGGCTTCCAAAAAGGCATGAAGCTCTATTTCAACGCCACGACGGGCAGGCTCGTGACCTGCGACGATTTCCGCGCGGCGATGGCGGACGCGAACGGCATCAATCTCGACCAGTTCGCCTTGTGGTACAGCCAGGCGGGCACGCCCGTTTTGGAAGCGGAAGGTCGTCTGAAAAACAATATTTTCGAGTTAACCATTAAACAAACCGTACCGCCCTACGCCCGATATGGCGGACAAGCAGCCGATGATGATTCCGGTTAAACGTCGAGTTGCTGAACCGCAACGGCGAAGCGGTGGCATCTCGATTATCAGGGCAAACGCGTAACCGAAGCCGTGTTGCTGACCGAAGCCGAACAGACCTTCCCGCTCGAAGGCGTAACGGAAGCCGTCGTTCCTCGTTGCTGCGCGGGTTCAGCGCGCGGTGCATCTGAACCATCCGTACAGCGACGACGACCTGCTGCTCCTGCTCGCCCACGACAGCGACGCCTTCACGCGCTGGGAAGCCGCCCAAACGCTCTACCGCTGCGCTGTCGCCGCCAACCTCGCCGCGCTTTCAGACGGCGTTGAGCTGCGAAACACGAAAACTGCTTGCCGCCGTCGAAAAAGTCATTTCAGACGACCTCTTGACAACGCCTTCAAAGCCCTGCTTTTGGGCGTGCCGTCTGAAGCCGAACTGTGGGACGGCGCGGAAAACATCGACCCGCTGCGCTACCATCAGGCGCGCGAAGCCTTGTTGGATACGCTTGCCGTCCGCTTCCCGCCGAAATGGCACGAATTGAACCGTCAGGCGGCGAAGCAGGAAAACCAAAGCTACGAATACAGCCCTGAAACCGCTGGCTGGCGCACGCTGCGCAATGTCTGCCGCGCCTTTCGTCCTGCGCGCCGACCCCGCGCACATCGGAAAACCGTTGCCGAAAAATACAGCGAAATGGCGCAAAACATGACCCACGAATGGGGCATCCTGTCCGCCGTCAACGGCAACGAAAGCGATACGCGCAACCACCTGCTGGCGCAGTTTGCCGACAAGTTTTCAGACGACGCGCTGGGCGATGGACAAATATTTCGCCTCGTTGGCTTGCCGCCGCAGCGACACCCTGCAACAGGTTCAAACCGCCTTGCAGCATCCGAAATTCAGCCTCGAAAACCCCAACAAAAGCCCTGTTCGCTCATCGGCAGCTTCAGCCGCAACGTCCCGCATTTCCACGCAGAAGACGGCAGCGGCTACCGCTTTCATCGCCGACAAAGTCATCGAAATCGACCGCTTCAACCCGCAGGTCTCCGCCCGCCTGGTGCAGGCGTTCAACCTCTGCAACAAGCTCGAACCGCACCGCAAAAACTTAGTGAACAAGAATTGCAGCGCATTCGGGCGCAGGAAGGATTGTCGAAAGACGGGGCGAAATCGTCGGCAGATTTTGGATTGAGACCGTCTGCAAATTATGGCGATAAGTTATTGTATCGTGATAGTAGGTCGTCTGAAACTGTCATTTCAGACGACCTTTTTGAAGACTCTGCCTATTCCGCACCAAAATGCGAAAGCGGCAGGGAGGTGGTGGTCTTGATTTCTTTCAATACGAAGCTTTGAGTTTGCGCGTCCTGTACTGCCGTGGTGGGAAAGGAGTGTATCCAAGACGAAATGGGAAAAAGCATTCATATCGGTAAAAATGCGTGGAGCAGGTAGTCGGTTTTACCGGCAAGGGCGAAGCAGCTCAATACTTCCGGCCATCCTTGCACTGATTGCGCGAAATCTTCGCGTGCGTCTTTTGCTTTTGCTGATGGAAACGCGGATAAACGCTGCAAGCCCAAATCGACGGCTGCGGAGAAGAGGCGGCATAGCGGCGGATGATGCCTGCGTCTTCCAGTTGTTTGAGGCGGCGTAAGCAGGGCGAGGGGAGAGGGAGATGCGTTCCGCCAGCTCGACATTGGTCAAACGTCCGTTTTCCTGTAAAACCTGTAAAATTTTCAAATCGGTTTTATCCAAAAGTAATCTGCTGGGTCATTACGTTCTTTCTCCGAACCCTTTGCCGGGTCAGTTGGTTAAGTTGGTAGCATTATATCCCAAATAAAGTTGTTTTTAACTATATTATCCTCTAATGACAGCGATTTGTCGGTATAATCTGTAGTTAAATGGTTTGTGATTTTGGAGGTTTTCTCACAACGGCTTTATTTCAAAAGAGACGGCTTGCCCAAACTGTCTTTTTCAAGCCTATAATCGCGCCATGTGCAGGAGAGAGCTACATCAGGTTACGCGTAGCCGCCGAAGGCTGAGATGCCTTAAATCGCTCAGGCAACAGGGGACTGCACATTGAAATAAAACATCTGGAGAGCGGTGCGCTCGCGCCACCGAAGGGGAGAAGGCCGTCTGAACCACCATTCAGACAACCGCGCAAAAGCAGTGAGCAGACTGGTTTGCCATCAAGCGGGATACGGCCGAAAATCTCAGGTTCAAGGACAGATAGGGTCTTCCGCGCTTATGTGCGGACGGCATCTGAACAATAAATCCGGAGAAGCTGAGAATGACTGCCCTGAAAACCACCCCGTTTCACCAAGCCCATCAAGATGCAGGCGCGAAGCTGGTCGATTTTGCCGGCTGGGAGCTGCCCATCCATTATGGTTCGCAAATCGCCGAACACGAAGCCGTGCGCACCGACGCCGGTATGTTCGACGTATCCCACATGCTCGTTACCGACGTCGCCGGCGCGAACGCCAAAGCCTTTTTCCGCAAACTGATTGCCAACGACGTTGCCAAACTCGCCTTCGTCGGCAAAGCCCTTTATTCCGCGCTGCTCAACGACAACGGCGGCGTGATTGACGACTTGATCGTTTACCGCACCAACGAAGCCGAAACCCAATACCGCATCGTATCCAACGGCGCGACCCGCGAGAAAGACACCGCCCAGTTCCACAAAGTCGGACAAGAGTTCGGCGTCGCCTTCAACCCGCGCTACGACCTCGGTATGCTTGCCGTACAAGGCCCTAAAGCCATCGAAAAACTCCTGACCGTCAAACCCGAATGGGCGGATGTCGTCCATAACCTCAAACCATTCCAAGGCGCGGATTTGGGCAACGACTGGTTTGTCGCCCGCACCGGCTACACCGGCGAAGACGGCGTCGAAGTCATCCTGCCCGGCACCGAAGCCGTCGCATTCTTCAAAGCCCTGCAAGCAAGCGGGCGTACAGCCCTGCGGCCTCGGCGCGCGCGACACCCTGCGCATGGAAGCCGGTATGAACCTCTACGGCAACGATATGGACGACAATACCAGCCCGCTCGAAGCGAGGCATGGTTGGACCGTTGATTTGAAAGACGAAAGCCGCGATTTCGTCGGTAAAGCCGCCTTGTTGGCATTGAAAGAAAAAGGCGTTGCCGTCGAAACAGGTCGGTTTGTTGCTCGACAAAAGGCGGCATCCTGCGCGCGCATATGGAAGTGTTGACCGACAAAGGCAAAGGCGAAACCACCAGCGGCGTATTCTCGCCAAGCCTGAAACAATCCATCGCCATCGCCCGCGTACCGAAAAGATTTTTGACGGCGATACCGCCAAAGTGCTGATACGCGGCAAAAGAAGTGGACGTGCGCGTACTGAAGCTGCCGTTCGTCCGCAACGGTCAAAAACAGTTTGATTGATCGTCAGACGGCCTTTAGTCGATTTTTGGGGCCGTCTGAAAGCAGGTTTTTAATTGTCGTCCGATACGGACGTTTTAGAAAGTATTGAAACAAGCATCTGTGGATCATTGATCACGAAGGCTGCCTCTAATAAGCCATCAATGGAGTATCAAACCATGAGCACAACATCCCAGCAGAACTGAAATACGTTGCCAGCCACGAATGGCTGCGCCTTTGAAGAAGACGGTACCATCACCGTCGGCATTACCCATCACGCGCAAGAGCTGTTGGGCGACATCGTGTTTGTCGAGCTGCCAGAAGTCGGCGCAAACCTGGCCGCCGAAGAACAAGCCGGTGTGGTTGAGTCTGTAAAAGCCGCATCTGACGTGTACGCGCCGATTGCAGGCGAAAGTCGTTGCCGTCAACGAAGATTTGCCCAAGCGCCCGGGAAACCGCCAACAGCGATCCCTTACGGCGCAGGCTGGTTCTTCAAAATCAAACCTGCCAATCCTGCCGATTACGACGGTCTGCTGACCGCCGAACAATACGCAGGGCGAAGTGATTGATTTTTGAAACATCGCGACAGGTTTTTGCCGCCTGCTCTGATTTGCTGAAAGGTCGTCTGAAACCCCGATATAGGCTTTTCAGACGGCCTTTGTTTCGATTTTTACGCTAGCAAACATGAATTACTGCGAATTTGTCGCCACGCTCTCGAACGATACGGACAATCCCCAACAAACATTACCACGATACAGCAATACGGTTTTTCCGATTTGAGGACGACAATGAGTTGTTCGGAGCGGCTGGTGTTGGAAATCAATCAGGCAGGGATTTGAGTTGGACGCTGATGCTGGAAGAAGCAGCAGGCATTTCAGAGCGGCATTTAAAGATTTCGACATCGACGCTGTCGCCGCATTTCGACGAAAGCTGATATTGAGCGCCTGCTTGCCGATGCAGGCATCGTCCGCAACCGCCTGAAAAATCAACGCAGCCATTTACAACGCCCGACAAATCAAACAAATGCAGCAGAGAATACGGCTCATTCAAACACTGGCTGGATACGAACCATCCGCTCGATAAAGCTGAATGGGTGAAAGCTGTTTAAGAAACATTTTCAAATTTGTCGGCGGCGAAATCGTCGGCGAATTTTCTAATGAGTACCGGCTACTTGTCCGGCGCGCATATTGAAAGCTGTCCGGTTTATCAAGAAGTTTTAGAATGCCGCCCGAAATGGGCAGAGGTCGTCTGAAAACGGGTTTGGGCAAAATCTGTTTCCAGACGGTCTTTAAAGAAGAAATGTGATACAAATCTTGTATGGCGGGGCATAAGTGTTTAAAGTAAATGTCATTTGCACAGTTTACGAAGAAAAATTATGGAACATTCACTAGAAGAAGATTTCAATCCTTATCGGGCTTATAGGCGCCAATTTGATATGGGGATTGCCGATGTTTATCATTGATTTGTTGCTGATTTTGTTTCTTTGCCCTGTTCTAGGAGTAGATATTTCCGTCTTGCTGGGGGTGTATTTTACTTTTTGAAATTTGCTTTTTCCATTTTCTCTATTGATTGTGAGGGTAATCTTGCTGGCTATTGTATTCCCTGGTTATTTTTGTCGGTTATACCGCTAGAAGATGAATTTGAAATGCAATAGGAAAAGATAAGATGAAGGCGACGGGTTTGACGGCACTTTATTATTGGATTTTTCTTCCTTTCTTCTTCAGATGATAGGCTGAATTGGAAAAACGTTCCCCTTTCAGCATTCGGGCTGTTCAGCCTGTGTGTTGCTGCAGCCAGGGCATTATCTTCCACCCGATTCGTCCAACATGCTGCCTAAAAATGGAAAAACGAGCTTTGTAAAATGCTGATGAAATGGTTGAATATTTCAGGTATTTGGTTAATGGCCATTCCTGAATTCGGCGTGATTCTTTATGCTGTCGGTCATATTAATGCCTTCCTGAGCCGCAACAGCGGGAAGTTGCAGAGTCGGTTGACTCGAGATGTTTGTTTGTTTTTTGAGATTGTATTTTTGGAAATATTTTAATCAGCTTAATTTGGACGGTAATTTTTCCTGAGAAAGGATGATGAACGCCGTAAAACACCTGCTAAATAATTTCAGATGACCTCCGAATCCAAACGTCGTCTGAAACATCAAAACTACCTGCCCAACGGCAGATTCCTACAACAAAAAGGAGTAGAAATGAAACTATCCGAACTGTTCAACTAACGAATTTGCCGCGCGTCATTTGAGTTTCGGCGACGAGGCTGCGCTTTTGGAAGCGCTCGGCGAGAAGAGCATGGACGACTTTTGTCGGCAACACCGTGCCACAAAGCATCCGTATGCCGTCCGGACTCGACCTGCCCGAAGCCCTGACCGAGGCGGACGCTTTGGCGAAGCTGAAAAGCCATTGCGGCGAAAAACGTGATCAACAAATCCTATATCGGCTTGGGCTATTACCCGACCCGTGTGCCGAACGTGATTTTGCGCAACGTGTTGGAAAATCCGGGCTGGTACACCGCCTACACGCCGTATCAGGCGGAAATCGCGCAGGGGCGTTTGGAAGCGCTGTTGAACTTCCAACAGGTGTGCATCGATTTGACCGGTTTCCCCGTGGCGGGCGCGTCTTTGCTGGACGAGGCAACTGCCGCCGCTGAAGCGATGGCGATGGCGCACCGCGTGAGGCAAGTGAAATCCGAGCGCTTTCTTTCGTGGACGAGCGCGTTTATCCGCAGACTTTGGACGTGATGAAAACCCGCGCCAAATATTTTCTGGCTTTGAATTGGTGGTCGGCGATTTTGCCAAAAGCGGATGAAGGCGAATACTTCGGCGCGCTGTTCCAATACGTCGGCAAAGACGGCGACGTACAAGACTTGCAAAGCGTTATAGGGTCGTCTGAAAAACCAAAGGCACGATTGTCGCCGTTGCCTCCGACATCATGAGCTTGGTCTTGCTGAAATCGCCTGCCGAATTGGGTGCGGACATCGCGTTGGGCAACACGCAACGCTTCGGCGTACCGATGGGCTTCGGCGGTACCGCACGCCGCTTATTTCGCGTTTAAGACGAGTTCAAACGCTCCGCCCCAGGTCGAATCATCGGCGTATCCAAAGACGCATCAGGCAAACCTCGCGCTGCGCATGGCGTTTGTCCACCCGCGAACAACACATCCGCCGCGAAAAAGCCACGTCCAATATTTGTACTGCGCAGGCATTGCTGGCGAACTTGGCGGGCATGTACGCCGTTTATCACGGCCCGAAGGCGTGAAACGCATCGCCAACCGCATTCACGCGCTGGCTTCCGCCTCTTGCCGACGCGCTGGTTTCAGACGGCCTGAAAGTGGTTCACGAAGTCTTCTTCGATACCGTTACCGTCGATTTCGGCAGCAAAGAAAAAGCGGACAAAGCGTTCCAAACCGCTTTGGAACTGGGCTACAACCTGCGCCGCGTCAGCGACACCCAAATAGCCGCCGCCTTCCACGAAACGTCCGTGCGCGAAGACCTTGCTGTGTTGTACTACGCCTTCACCGGCAACAACACTTTCACGCTTTCAGACGACGTCAAAGGTCGTCTGAAAAACCGAAATCCTGCGCCAAGACAATATCATGCAACATCCCGTGTTCAACCGTTACCACACCGAACACGAAATGCTGCGCTACCTGAAAAACTCGAAGACCGCGATTTGGCGATGAACCGCAGCATGATTTCGCTGGGCAGTTGTACCATGAAGCTCAACGCCACCGCCGAAATGCTGCCGATTACTTGGGCGGAGTTTCTCCGACATCCACCCTACGCCCCTCGAAAGCCCAAACCGCATGGCTACCGCGAACTCCTGACCGACATGGAGAAACAGCCTGAAAGCCATCACCGGTTTTGACGCGATTTCCTTCCAGCCCAACTCCGGCGCGCGGGGCGAATACAGCGGTATGCTCTGCCATCCGCCGCTATCAGGAAGCCAAGGCGAAGCGCACCGCAACATCTGCCTGATTCCCAAATCCGCCCACGGCACTAACCCCCGCCACCGCCGCCATGCTCGGTTTGAAAGTTGTCGTTGTCGATACCGACGAACACGGCAACGTCAACATCGACGATTTGAAAGCCAAAGCCGAACAACACCGCGACGCTTTGTCCGCCATCATGATTACCTATCCGTCCACCCACGGCGTGTACGAAGAAGGCATCCGCGACATCTGCCGCATCATCCATGAAAACGGCGGACAGGGTTTACATGGACGGCGCCAACTCAACGCCCAAATCGGCATCATGCAGCCTGCCGAAGTCGGCGCGGACGTGTTGCACATGAACCTGCACAAGACCTTCTGCATCCCTCACGGCGGCGGCGGCCCGGGCATGGGCCCGATCGGCCTGAAAGCCCATTTGGCTCCATTCGCACCAGGCCATGTGCTGACCGACACGCACAGCGCCAGTGCCGGGCAAACCGCCGTAGCCGCCGCAGCGTTCGGTTCCGCGTCCATCCTGCCGATTACTTGGATGTACCTGACCATGATGGGCAAACAAGGCATGGAACAGGCAACGCGCTGGGCATTGCTCAACGCCAACTACGTCGCCAAACGCCTGGGCGAAGACTATCCTGTTCTCTACACAGGCAAAAACGGTCGCGTCGCGCACTGAATGCATCGTCGATTTGCGTCCGCTCAAAAGCCGAAAGCGGCATCACCGAAAACCGACATCGCCAAACGCCTGATGGACTACGGCTTCCACGCCCCGACCGTTTCCTTCCCCGTTGCCGGCACGCTGATGATCGAGCCGACCGAAAGCGAGAGCAAAGCCGAACTCGACCGCTTCATCGCCGCCCTGAAACAAATCAAACAGGAAGTGTTGAAAGTCGAACGCGGCGAATGGCCGAAAGACGACAACCCGCTGGTCAACGCCCCGCACACCGCCGCCGACGTAACCGGCGAATGGGCGCATCCGTATTCCCGTGAAGAAGCTGTCTTCCCGCTGCCTTTCGTGCGCGAAAACAAATTCTGGCCGAGCGTCAACCGCGTGGACGACTGTACGGCGACCGGAATCTGGTCTGCACCTGCCCGCCGATGGAAGCGTATGAAGATTAAGGTTTGATATGAAGAAAGGTCGTCTGAAAATTTCAGACGACCTTTGTTTTAAAAACGTTCATTCAGAAGGTAGCGTGGTTACGCCTTATCTGTTTGTCAGTTTTATTTTTCTTGCCAAAAATCAGGGACAACACTGACAAAATCAGGAAAACCGACAAACAGGATTTTAGCGATACCTGCCGCGCTGCTCGGCAATACCGCCGAAGCCCAGTACGGCTGCAATAATGGCGATAACAAAGAAAACAACTGCATAATGAAGCATGGTTTTTCCTTTCTGTTTGGTGTGCAAACGGTTTGATGTCAAACGGTCGAGGGAGAGCCTCCGTTTGTTGTGAGATGTAACAGTTTTATATTGAATCAACTATCTTATTGATTAATTTTATACTCACGGATGTAACCGCTTGTAGTACACCTTTATCAGATAACTTCCTACTAGCAAAACCGCAGCAATATCGATTTTCAACCAATACGCCTATTCATGAAACTAACTAAACAAAGAATTAATGGCATATATGCAGACGTTAAGTTTTGAAAACATTTATATTTATCGATTAAAGATTGCAGAGATTTTGCTATTCAATCAATATGAAAAATAAGGATATATTAATATCGAAGGAATAGTTTTGAAACCGTTTATTTGGATATTTTAGAAGAAACGGAGCAGGAAAGGAAAAAGGTCGTCTGAAAGTTTTTCAGACGATCTCATGATTATTTGATGACCCGAGCCAGCAAGGCTTTTTCTTTGCACTGCATATTCGGGATTTTTGACTTGGATGCCGTTGCCCGGGAGCGACTTCGACGGCTGCGTCTCTGCGGTCATTTGTTCCAGCGTAATGGTTTTGGTTGCCTTCCGGGTGGATGATTTCCAGAAAGTGTCGCCGACGGCGAAAGCGGTTTTGACTTCCACCGTTGCCCAGCCTTCGGCGTCGATTTCGAGCCAACGTGGCCGACGTATTGGCTTTGTTTGGCGGTGGAATGGCCGCTGAGGTAGTTTTGATAGTCTTGGGTTTGGTGGCGTTCGAGGAAGCCGCTGGTGTAGCCGCGGTTGGCGAGGCCTTCGAGTTCGCTCAGCAAACTGTAGTCGAACGGACGGCCTGCAACGGCGTCGTCAATCGCTTTGCGGTAGGACTGGGAGACGCGGGCGACGTAGTAGAGCGACTTTGGTGCGGCCTTCGACTTTGAGGGCTGTCCACGCCGATTTTGGCGAGTTTTCGACGACTTCGATACCGCTGCGGGTCGGCGAATTCATGATGTAGGGTAGCCGTGTTCGTCTTCCATAATCGGCATCATTTCGCCTGGGCGGTTGGACTCTTCAATCAGGAAGACTTTGTCGGCGTAGGGGTGGCGTTTCTGACCGTTGATGCCTTCAAAGAGTTTTGGTTGGCTTCTTCTTGGGCTTTTCAAAGTTGAAGCCTTGCAGAAGCTGAGGCGTCGCCCGCATCGCTTTCAGTGGCGTTGTGAACTTTGTAGTCCCAACGGCAGGAGTTGAGTGCAGGTACCTTGGTTGGGGTCGCGGTGGTTGAAATAGCCCGACAATGCAACGGCAGCCTGAGTAGGCGATGCACAATGCGCCGTGGATGAAGACTTCGAGTTCGATGTCGGGGCATTCTTGGCGGATTTCGGCAATTTCTTCCATGCTCAATTCGCGCGACAGGATGATGCGTTCGACGCCGATGTTCTGCCAGAATTTCACGCCCCAATAGTTGGTGGTGTTGGCTTGTACGGACAGGTGGATCGGCATTTCCGGCCATTTTTCGCGCACGGTCATAATCAAACCCGGATCCGCCATAATCAGCGCGTCGGGTTTCATGGCAATCAGCGGCTCCATGTCGGCGACGAAGGTTTTGAGTTTGGAATTGTGCGGCAGGGTGTTGACGGTCAAAAAGAATTTTTTGTTGCGCTCGTGCGCTTCTTTAATGCCTTGTTCGAGGACGTCGAGTTTGGCAAATTCGTTGTTGCGGGCGCGCAGGGGTAACGCCGGGCTGCCGGCATAAACGGCGTCTGCGCCGTAGTCGTAGGCGGCGCGCATACGTTCGAGGCCGCCGGCGGGAAGGAGGAGTTCGGGTGCTTTCATGTTTGAGCTTTATAAAAGGTTTCAGACGACCTTTTGAATCACGGGGAAAGGTCGTCTGAAAAAGGTGTTTTAGGATGGGCGGATTATCCGCCTTTTTGTCGAGGACGGTCAATTTTGCGGCGGTATGTCGGGATTGTTTTGCGTTGTTTTTCAGAGAAAAACAGGTTTCAGAGTGATAATAAGCTGATAGGCGCAACGGGAGGGAAATGTAAAAACGGATGGCAACCCGATTAATTTAACAAAAAGGCATTCAAAGAATGTATTTTCTTGTAAAATATCGAGTTTCATTTTTCCAATGTTCGGGAATCGGGCGGCTGCCGCAAACCGTTTCCAGAGTTTTAGAACAGGCGGACGAGTATGGATTTTTCGGTTTGACATTATTTACGAATACCGCTGGATGTTTTTCTACGGCGCGCTGACGACGCTGGGCTTGACCGTAGTGGCGACGGCGGGCGGCTCCGTATTGGGTCTGCTGCTCGCGCTGGCGCGCTTGATTCATCTGGAAAAGGCGGGTGCGCCCATGCGCGCGCTGGCTTGGGTTTTGCGTAAGGTTTCGCTGCTGTATGTAACGCTGTTCCGCGGTACGCCGCTGTTTGTGCAGATTGTGATTTGGTCTTACGTTTGGTTCCCGTTTTTCGTCCATCCTACCGACGGTTTGCTGATCAACGGCGACGAGGCGGTGGAAATCCGACGCTCTTACGGCGCGCTGATTGCCAGTTCGCTTGCCTTGATTGCCAACTCCGGCGCGTATATCTGCGAGATTTTCCGCGCGGGCATCCAGTCCATCGACCGCGGTCAGATGGAAGCGGCGCGTTCGCTGGGGCTGACTTATCCGCAGGCTATGCGCTATGTGATTCTTCCGCAGGCTTTGCGCCGTATGCTGCCGCCGCTTGCCAGCGAATTTATTACGCTTTTGAAAGACAGCTCGCTGTTGTCTGTTATCGCCGTGGCGGAGCTGGCTTATGTGCAAAGTACGATTAGCGGCCGCTATTCCGTTTATGAAGAACCGCTCTATACCGTCGCGCTGATTTATCTCATGATGACAACTTTCTTGGGCTGGGTGTTCCTGCGCTTGGAAAACCGCTACACCCGCAGCATCGTTGATTTTTCGAATAAGCCGATTGTTTTTCGGCTGAGACAATGTCAAAGGTCGTCTGAAAACCGATTTGGGTTTTCAGACGACCTTTGAACCCCAGGGGCTTACAGACCGAATAGGGCGATTCGCCTTTGCCTTTGTTGAAATCTCATTCAACTTGAACAACTGACGCAAACTGGAATGCTGCCTTCGGGCGGCGGTTCGGCAAGGTCGGCGAACTCTGCCTGTTCGTCAAAGGGACGGGCGAGGCAGCGGCGCAGGCGTTCGATTTCGCAGTAGTCGCCGTTTCGGGCTTGGGCGATGGCTTGTTCGGCAAGGTAGTTGCGCAGGATGTAGAGCGGGTTGGTCAGGTTCATGCGTATTGCGCGTTCGGCAGGATTGCTGTTTTTCGGCGCGCAGGCGTTGGCGGTAGCGTCCGAGCCAGCGGATGAAGGTGGGCGGAACGCCGTTTTTGAAGGTTTGTTCGAGTTTGGGCGGGAGGGTTCGCCGTGTATTGCTGACTTCGGACAGGTTCCTGAAAAACAGGGTGAAGTCGGTTTTTGATCTTGCAGGGGCAGTGAAGAGGTCGGCGATAAAGGCTTTCGTCGTCTCTTTTGTCTGCTTGCTGCAAAACCGAGTTTTCGGCGCATTTTCTCTAAATAGGTCGTCTGAAAAACTTCTGTCCAGCCGTCGATGAGGTTGCTCGAGGGCGTCGTGTGGACGAGGGTGTCAAAGCAGGAGGCGAGGGCGGAGAAATTCCAATGGGCGACGAAGGGCTGGGCATTGTAGGCGTAGCGGCCTTGGGTGTCGGAGTGGTTGCAGACGTGGCGGCGGTCGTAATCGTCGAGGAAGCCGAAAGAGCCGTAGTCTATGAGTGAGTCCCAGTGCAGACATGTTGTCGGTATTCATTACGCCGTGGCGGAAGCCGACGCTTTGCCATGCGGCGACGGTATCGGCGGTGCGGTTGCGGATTTGTTCCAACAGGGTGGCATAGGGATTGTCGGCATCTCGGCAGTCGGGGTAGTAATGCCGGATGAGGTAGTCGGCAGGTTGTTGGATTTCGGCTTCGCGGCCGGTGTAATAGAAGTATTCGAAATGGCCGAAACGCAGAAAGCTCGGGGCGATGCGGGTTAGGACGGCGGCGGTTTCGACAGTTTCCCGATAAACGGGGTCGTCGCTGCCGCACAGGGGCGAGGGCGCGGGTCGTGGGGATGCCGAGACCGTGCATGGCTTCGGAACAGAGGTATTCGCGGATGGAGGAGCGCAAGACGGCGCGCCCGTCGGCAAAGCGGGAATAGGGCGTTTTGCCTGCGCCTTTGAGCTGCCACTCTTGGCGTTGTCCCGTGGCATCGACGGAGTCGCTCAATCAGATCGCGCGCCCGTCGCCAAGGCGCCGGGGTATGAACGCCGAACGATGGCCGCTGTAAACGCCGGCAATGGGTGCGGGCGCGTATTGCGGCGCGTTACCGCTGAGGTAGGCAAGGTTGGAGGTCGTCTGAAAAATCTGTATCCAGATTCAACTCTGCCGCCAAATCGGTGTTGAAGGCGACCCAATAGGGCGCGGTCAGCGGCTCAGGGAAACGCGGGAATGGAAAAACGGCGAGAGTTCGGCGAACTGTTGGGTAAGCAGGGAGTGTGTGCATGGGATTCCTGACGGGCGCGGGAGGGTTTGTATAACGCGCGGGTATGTTTATTGTGTTTTAGAGTTGGATGCTGCCTGTTTGGTTTTCAAGCATTTTTAAAACAATGCCTGCTGCCGTTGTTTCAAATAATCTGCCAGCGGTTTGGGTAAGCCGCATCCGCCAGATTTTCGGGTTTTACCCAGAAGCGGTTATCTTTTGATGCGTTTTCAGAACGGGGCAGCGTGTCGGGCGAACTGATTTGCGCTTCAAACGGCGTAATTATCAATAAACGATGCGTCAGGCGGTGGGTGAGGGCGGGTTGCTCGGAAAGGTCGTCTGAAAAATGCCGAGCTTTTCGGCGCAATCGTATGTTTTCGTTCAGGGTTTTCAAAACACGGCACGCATACAGCCCGCCCCAAATGCCTTTGGCAGGGACGTTTTTCCAGTAGATTGCGCCGTCTTGATTGCGGACAATCAGCCAGTAAAGCGGCAGGGGTTTTGCACTCGGGGGCGGTTTTTGCGTGGCAGCTCGGCGATGCGGTTTTGCTTTTTCGCTTCGCAGATGTCCGCCATCGGGCATTGATGGCACAAGGGTTTTGTCCGTTTGCACACGGTTGCGCCTAAGTCCATCAAGCCCTGCGTGTAGGCGGGCATATCGGCGTTTTTCAGACGGCAGCAGGCTTTCGGCAAGCGTCCAGAGCGAGTTTTCAAATTTTTTTGTCCTGCGGATTGCCGTCGCGGGCGAACACGCGGCAGAGAACGCGTTTGACGTTGCCGTCCAAAAATGGTTTCGCGGCGGTTGAAGGCGAAGGCGCAAATAGCGGCGGCGGTGCTTCTGCCGACGCCGCAGAGGGTTTCCAAGTCTTTGCGTTCGGATGGAAACGTGCCGCCGAGTGTTCGACGACTTGTTGCGCGGCTTTGTGCAGATTGCGTGCGCGGCTGTAATAGCCCAAGCCCGCCCACAGCGACAACACTTCGTCTTGCGGCGCGGCGGCAAGTGCCTGAACGGTCGGGGAATTTTTCCAAGAAACGCGGATAGTAGTCTAAAACGGTGGCAACCTGCGTCTGCTGGAGCATGATTTCGGAAAGCCAGACGCAATAAGGGTTTTTGACCTGCCAAGGCAGGTGGTGCCTGCCAGTGTTGTTTTTGCCAGCGGATGAGCCGTTCGGAGAAGGGGATGGGTGTGTTCATTAATATCAATCAGTGGTTTTTATTTTATATTGAAAACAAAATGTTATGGTATAACATTGTGAAAAATAATTCTTATTGACTTATTTAGGGTATATAACTCATATAAAGAAACTTTATTGCAGTATTGAAGTAGTTTATCAACAAAGCAAGGAGTATCAGCACGAAAGCAATGGTTTATCACGGCGCAAACGACATCCGTTTTGAAGAAAAACCCGTCCGCAGATTATCGATCCGACCGATGCTGTGGTAAAATCGTCAAAACCACGATTTGCGGGTACCGACTTGGGTATTTGAAAGGCAAAAACCCCTGAAGTCGCCGACGGCCGTATTCTCGGCCAGCGAAGGCATCGGTATTGTAGAAGAAGTCGGCGAGGCTGTAAAAACATCAAAGTCGGCGATAAAGTCATTATTTCATGCGTCAGCAAATGCTGTACTTGCGACAACTGCAAAAATCCAACTCTATTCACACTGCCGCAACGGCGGCTGGATTTTGGGCTACATGATTGACGGCACGCAAGCCGAATACGTCCGCACGCCTTATGCCGACAACAGCCTTGTTCCGCTGCCTGACAACGTCAATGAAGAAGTCGCCCTGTTGTTGAGCGACGCCTTGCCGACCGCCCACGAAATCGGCGTGCAATACGGCGATGTCAAACCTGGCGACACCGTCTTCATCGCAGGCGCAGGCCCTGTCGGCATGTCCGCCCTGCTGACCGCCCAACTGTACAGTCCCGCCGCCATCATCGTCTGCGATATGGACGAAAACCGTTTGAAACTGGCGAAAGAGCTGGGTGCAACCCATACCATCAGCCCCGCTTCAGGCGACGTATCCAAACAGGTCTTTGCCATCGTCGGCGACGACGGCGTGGATTGCGCCATCGAAGCCGTCGGCATCCCCGCTACATGGAATATGTGTCAAGACATCGTCAAACCGGGCGGTCATATCGCCGTTGTCGGCGTACACGGTCAATCCGTTGATTTCAAACTCGAAAAACTCTGGATTAAAAACCTCGCCATCACAACCGGTTTGGTCAACGCCAATACCACCGAAATGCTGATGAAGGCAATTTCCAGCAGCTCCGTCGATTACACCAAAATGTTGACCCACCGTTTCAAATTCAGCGAATTGGAAAAAGCCTACGACGTGTTCAAACACGCCGCCGAAAACAAGCCATGAAAGTGGTTTTTGGAAGCGGATTGATTTGAAGCGGATTATTGAGTTTTTAAAAAGATAGGGGTCGTCTGAAAACTGGTTTTCAGACGACCTTATATATTGCCACCCGAAAGGGACGACCTTTTTGTTTATGGGGCTGATTGAATTGGGATGGCGTGGCGTTAACCTTTTAGCCATATGCAACCGGGCAGTGTGGCTTTATGGCATTTGTAAAGAGTCTGTCAAAAATAAGCGGTAATATCGTAATGAATGACGATTGCTTGAGCTAAATCTAGCCCGCACGTTATCGGATTGTGTTAACCTTCGCTGAAGGCTTGATAATAGTTAACATTCTAGGGTTTTGGTTCCCTTGTTTTGATGAATTATCTCAAGCCAGGGTTTCCCCACCATCATCCTTCATCTTCCATAAATGCTTCGGGATGCAGTTTGTCCCGCAACAATAAGAACCCGAACATTCTCACTCTTGTATTTTAAGGATTAAACAATGAAATCGCTCAAAACGTTCCTTATTTGGGGCATTGTGGTTTTGGTCGGCGTAGCGTCCTTTACCACTGGCCCTCAGTCGGGCGAGCAGGTCAGTGCGGTATGGATGGTCACCGCCGCCGTGTCGGTGTACTGCATCGCTTACCGTTTTTACAGTCTCTACATCGCCAAATATGTGATGCAGCTTGATCCGAACCGCCTCACGCCCGCCGAGCGGCACAATGACGGTTTGGACTATGTGCCGACACAAAAAGGCGTATTGTTCGGACACCACTTGCCGCGATTGCGGGCGCAGGACCTACTGGCTCGATTCCGTGCTGGCTGCGCAAATGGGTTATCTGCCGGGTACGCTGTGGATTATCTTCGGCGTAGTGTTTTGCCGGCGGCGGTACAAGACATGATGGTCTTGTTCGTCTCCATGCGCCGCGACGGTAAGTCTTTGGGCGATATCGTAAAACAAGAACTCGGCACCGTCCCCGGCGTGATCGCGTCCATCGGTATTTTGATGATTATGGTCATCATCATGGCGGTGTTGGCGCTGATTGTGGTGAAAGCACTGGTTCACAGCCTCGGGGTACGTTTACGATTGCCGCCACCATGCCGATTGCGCTGTTTATGGTATTTACACCCGCCATATCCGTCCGGGCAAAATCGGCGAGATTTCCATCGTCGGCTTTATCTGCTGATGCTGGCGGTCATTTGACGGCGACAATGTGGCGCAGCTCCATCGGTCATTGGTTTGACCTTTGACGGCATCCAACTCACCTGGGCGATTATGATTTTTACGGTTTCGTGGCTTCGGTATTGCCGGTATGGCTGCTGCTGACTCCGCGCGACTATCTCTACCTTCCTGAAAAATCGGTACGATTGTCGCCCTCGCCATCGGCATCCTCATCGTCAGCCCTGCGCTGCAAATGCCTGCCGTGACCCACTTCATCGACGGTTCCGACCTCTTGTTCTCAGGCGCATTGTTCCCGTTCCTCTTCATTACCATCGCCTGTGGTGCGGTTTCAGGCTTCCACGCGCTGATTTCTTCCGGTACTACGCCGAAAATGCTGGAAAACGAAACCCACGTCCGCATGATCGGTTACGGCGGTATGTTGATGGAAAGTTTCGTGGCCATTATGGCAGCCCGGCTGCCGCATCGCTTGATCCCGGCGTGTGCCGCCATAGAACAGTCCTGCCGCCCTAATCCGGGTACAGATGCCAATACCGCCGCCGAAGTGAGTTTACCACCAAGCTGCAATTCCCCGTTGATGCCGCAACCCTGTTGCACACCGCTAAGGAAGTGGGCGAAAACACCATCCTTTCCCGTGCGGGCGGTGCGCCAACCCTCGCAGTCGGTATGGCACACATCATGAGCCGCCTGATTCCGGGCGAAGCCATGATGGCATTCTGGTATCACTTTGCCCTGTTGTTTGAAGCCTTGTTCATCCTGACCGCCGTCGATGCCGGTACGCGCGTCGCACGTTTCATGATTCAAGACTTGGGCGGTATCTTCTACAAACCTTTCGGCAACACCGACTCCATCCCCTGCCAACCTGATTGCGACCTTCTTCGCCGTGGCATTGTGGGCTACTACCCTCTACACCGGCGTGACCGACCCCTGGGCGGCATCAACTCGCTCTGGCCTTTGTTCGGCATCGCCAACCAAATGCTGGCAGGCGTAGCGATTGATTATGTGCCGTTGTATTGATTAAGATGAAACGCGACCGTTATGTCTGGGTGGCACTCGTTTCCTGCCGTCGGCGTACTGTTTGTCGCCTGCTATGCCGGTCTGCAAAAACTGTTCCACAGCGACCCGCGCGTCAGCTTCCTTGCCCATGCCGGCAAATACAGCGAAGCATTGGCTAAAAACGAAGTCCTCGCGCCCGCTAAAGACATCGGTGAAATGTCGCAAATCATCTTCAACGACCAGGTCAATGCCGGTCTGACCGCATTGTTCCTCTCCGTCGTCGTTGTCGTTGCCATCTACGGCGTGCGTACCGCTATGAAAGCACGCAAAGTCGGCTGGTCAACCGCCAAAGAAATCCCGGCGGTTTACCGCGACGGCAAACAACCGGAGGCACAAAGTGAGCGTAAACTCGCCGCCCGGTGGAAAACCACCAAACCTTACCGCCAACCTCATGGCAGGTGTGCCCGATTATGAAAACTACGTTGCTCAACAACGTAAACATAATCCCAACGCCCCTGTCATGACCGAGCTGCAATTTCAAGACTACTGTCGCAAACGCCGCTGCGGTGCAAACGGCGGAAGATGTTGCTAATCGCTTGAACGGGTGAAAAAAGGTCGTCTGAAAGTTTGAACTGCACCCCAAAAGTTGGACATCCCCTCCAACTCACAAGGTGCAGTCTATGAAACAAATATACATTACACTTCAAATACCAAGCCGTACTCCACTACCTGCATATACGCAGCCAACAGCGTACCGCAGACCACTACGGCATTTCCCGAACCCACCTGAGACGATGGATACGCGCCTATCAGAAGGCGGTATCGACGCACTCGAACATCCCCAATCCAAAAACCATGCCCCAACACCGCAAAAACCCTCTCATCGCAGATAAACCCGACCAAGAAAAAACACAGGCAGAGCTTATCGAAGAGTTGTACTATATGCGCGCAGAGGTCGCCTACCTAAAGGAGGTTAAAAGCCCTCAGCCAAAAGCGGACCGAAAAAGGACAAAGCCAAACCGTCCAAACACTGAGGGCGCAACACCCGCTCAAATACCTGCTGCACATCGCAAACCTGCCCAAAAAGCAGCTTTACTACCATCACCAAGACCCGACCTATCCGACGAAGCAAACAAAGCCCTCCTTGTCGAAACCTCACCGGCGGCATAAAGGGCGCTACGGACAAGAGCGCTGCCGCAGCATTAGACTGGAACCGCAAAAAGTGGCGCGGTTGATGAAGCAATTGGAACTGAAAGCCCTCATACGGCGCGAAAAGCCTACCGCCATCCCGCCATGGAGCGAAATATCGAACACCTCTCAAACGCTGGTTCAAGCCCGAAAGCCCAACGAAAAATGGCTGACCGACGTTACCGAACCAAAAGGGAAGCGACGGCAAACTGTACCTCTCGCCAATCTTTGGACTTGTTCAACTGCGAGATCGTCGCCTACGCCATGAGCCACAGAGCCGAAACAGCGAAATGTCGAAGGAAATGCTCGAAAAAGCCGCACCCCGTCTGACTGATAAAAGGAACGATGCTGCATTCCGACCAAGGTGTGCTGTACCGTACGGCGGGGTATAGGGAATTGCTTGCGGAGCATTCCATGGTTCAAAGCATGTCGCGAAAGGCGAACTGTTGGGACAATGCGCCGATGGAAAGCTTCTTTGCGGTGTTGAAGACGGAGTGTTTCTACTAACGCAGCGTAATTGACGGTGACGAATTGATGAAGCAGATAGATGACTATATGGATTACTACAACCGGGAGCGTTGCAGTTGAATTGAAAAAGCTGAGTCCTGTCGCATACAGAACCCAGCTTGCACAGAGCGCCTGAATAGGCTTTTATGAGTGTCCAAGATTTGGGAGCCAGTTCAAGTTTTCAGACGACCTTTTTATATTAATGCTGCTTGAAAAAGAACGGGTTAGTATTCGCCCAATAGCTGCTCTGCGGGTCAGCAAGAATACAAATCCGTCGCCGCTCAGTGTCCGCCAAGTGAATGGCACACGGATAGGCGGCTTTCCAATACATCGCGGTTGTGTCCGATTTCGACCAGCAGTACGCCTTTGGGATTCAGGTATTTGGCGGCGTGCAGCAGGATTTGGCGGTGGCGTCCGCCCGTCTCGCCGCCCAGCGAGTTCGTTCGTGCAGGTATTCGTCCGGGCAACATATCGACCGATTCGGCATCGACGTGAGGGCGGGTTGGAAACGATCAGGGTCGTATGTGCCTGTCCAACCTTCGAACAAGTCGGCGTGAATCAGTTGATGCGCTCTTCCAAACCATAATCTTCAACGTTGATGGCGGCTACTCTCCAGCGCATCAGAACTCCAAATCGACGGCGTCAATTTCGGCGGCGGTAGTGGTGTGCCATTTGATGGCGAGGCAGCCGCCGCCGGGTACACAAGTCCAATGCGCGCGAACCAATTCGGTGTTCGGTCCAAGGGGTAAGGTTGTCGCCGAGCAGCTCGTAAATAAACGAGCGCGGTACGATGACGCGTTCGTCAACACAGAATCGAAATCGCCTTGCCATGCCTGATGGGTGAGTAGGCGGCGGGGATGTGTCGGACTGCGCGGCGTTCCAGTACTGCCAACACTTTCTTCTTTCGCCTTTGCAGCAGCTTGGCATCGAGGTAGGCTCCAGCGTGTCCAAAGGCAGGTTGAGGGTATGCAGGATGAGGTGGCGGCTTTCGTCGTGCGCGTTGTCCGAGCCATGCCCGGCAAAAACAAAACCGGCATCGTTGAAACGGCTGACGGCGAACGCAAGATGTCGCGGACGGTGGTCAATTCTGGGCTGCTTGGGTATATATTCATCAAACATCCCACGAGTCGAGCACCGTCCTCGGGCGGCAGAATCGGGAAGTCATTTGTTGCAGCGGAGCTGATACAGAGGTCGTCTCGAGCATGGTTTCAGACGACCCTTGGGTCGCGGGAAAGCAGTTATTTTGCCTTTTGCCGCTTTCACATCTTTTTCGCGATAGTGCCGCCGCCGTTATCAAAATGCATTCATAATGGGGTCGAAACTGCTGCTACGTCCGCTTCGTTGATGGCTGTTGCGCATGAAGCCGTTGTAGGGTTTGCCGTTAACTCGAGTCAGTCGTTGATGCCTTTGAGCATGCTGTTCAACAGTACCCGCGGTTTTTCATGATGTAGTCGAACGGAACAGGGGCGGAACATTGCTCCTCTGCCTTTCGCCTTTTTGTACCGTGGCAGGCGGCGCAGTTGGTTTCGTAAATCGCCCTTGCGGCCATCTGTGCGGCGATCGGCGGCGAAGGTTGGGGCGGGAGACAGGAGGAGTGCGGCAAGAGTCTCAGGATGTGGATGGTTTCTCGGTTTGTCCTCGGCAGATGGTCGGGATGTGTTTTAAAGGAATAGGGCACGATAGCAATGAAGGTCGTCTGAAAACCCATCCTGCCAGAAGCTTTTCAGACGACCTTATGAATTTAAAGTCAAAGAAACAACGGGGATGCTTTCAAAACCCATCCGTACTGACTGCGCCGCACCAAATCTGCCAGTGCGTCATCCATTCTGCGCTGTCGTTCAGGCAGGGGGATAGCGGTATTCTTTGCACCGCCGGCGGCATGAAATTGTTCGCGCCCCATCAAAGCGATTTCTTCCATCGTTTCCAGCCAGTCTGCCACGAAGCCCGGACAGAAAACGTCCACTTTCGTTATGCCTTGTTTTCGGCAGTTCGTCAAACAGAACCTGCGTACTCGGTTTAACCCATTTCGCTTGCCGAACTGGCTTTGGAAGGAGACGATATATTCCTGCTCAGTCGGTCCAAGGCTTCGGCAGCAGTTTGGCCGTATGGCGGCATTCGTCAGGACAAGGGTCGCCCTCGTCGTACTGTTTCTGCGGTATGCCGTGAAAACTCAGCATCAGTTTTTCGCCGCGTCCGTGTTCCGTCCAATATGCCTGAATATGTTTTTTCATGGCTTCGATATAACCTGCATCCTCGTAGAAACGGGACACCGTGCGTATGCTGAGTTGGTTGCGCTGGCGCAGTAGTGCAAGAATACTTTATCCAAAGCCGCACCTGTGCTCGATGCCGCGATATTGCGGGTAGAGTGGGACTACCAAAAGATTACCGATGCCTTGCGATTTCAATTCCGCCAAGACGTCGTCAACGCCCGGGTTGCCGTAAGTCATGGCGTAGCGGACGGTTATATCCGGCAGTAGTTTGCCCAAGGTTTCGGCTTGGCGTGCGGTATAAACCAATAAGGGTGAGCCGTCTTTAAACCAGATTTTTCTATAGGCGTGCGCGCTTTTCGGGCGCAGCGTCAGTATCAGGCCGCGCAAGATCGGCTTGCACAATAGCTTCGGCGGTTCCACCACGCGTTGGTCGGACAAAAAGTCGAGCAGGTGAGGGTTTGACGGCTGGTGCGGTCGGAGCATCCGGTGTGCCGAGGTTAAGCAGTAGGACTGGCGGTACGGTTTTGTTCGGTATAGGGAGGAGGCTCTGGCAGGAAACAGGGGGCATGGTTTGTTTCTTTTTAATATTGAATGATTTTTATGTGAAAAGGTCATCTGAAAAACAAAGGAATAATCAGATTAAACGTTTTCAGACGACCTCAATAAGCATAGTTCATCTCAATCTACACCGCGGGCGCGGTTTTCATGGAATTGAGCCTGCCAATCGGCAAAATTTTCCTTGCTCGATGGCTTCGCGCATTTCTGCCATGATGACTTGGTAGAAATGCAGGTTGTGGATGGTGTTGAGTTGCGCGCTCAAGATTTCGCCGGCGCGGTGCAGATGGTGCAGGTAGGCGCGGCTGAAGTTTTGGCAGGCGTAGCAGGTGCAGCTTTCGTCTATCGGGCGCTTTGTCGAGCTTGTGTTTGGCGTTTTGATTTTCAAATCGCCGGGAAACGGGTGAACAGCCAGCCGTTTGCGCGCATTGCGGGTGGGCATGACGCAGTCGAACATGTCCACGCTGTGCGCCACGCCGTAAACGAGGTCTTCGGGTGCTGACGCCCATCAGGTAATGCGGTTTGTGTTCGGGCAGTCGGTCCGACGGCGCGCAGCATGCGGTACATTTCGGGCTTGGGTTCGCTGACGGACAAGCCCGCCGATAGCGAGGCCGGGGAAGTCGAGTTGTTCCAGCCGCGCAGCGACTGTTCGCGCAGGTCTTCGTACATGCGCCTGCACGATGCCGAACAGGGCATTCGGGGTTTTTGAAGTCTTCAAAGGCTTTTTGCTGCGTTCCGCCCAGCGCAGGCTCATTTGCAGCGATTTTTCGCGCCTGTTCGTGCGTGGCTTTCGCCTGGGGGTGCATTCGTCGAGCTGCATGGCGATGTCGGAGTTGAGCACGGTTTGGATTTTCATTGAGATTTCGGGCGAGAGGAAGAGTTTGTCGCCGTTAATCGGGCTTTTGAAGGTGCAGCCTTCTTCAGTGAGTTTGCGCATATCGGATGAGCGAAAACATTGGAAACCGCCCGAGTCGGTCAAGATGGGTTTGTTCCAGCCGATAAAATCGTGCAGGCCGCCGAAATTGTTCGATGACTTCCAAACCGGGACGCAGCCATAAATGGTAGGGTGTTGCCCAAAATAATTTGTGCCTTGATATCGTGCAGGGTTTTGCGGATTCATTGCTCAACCGAGCCGTAAGTGCCAGACCGGCATGAATACGGGTGTTTCGATTTTTGCCGTGGTTCAGTTCCAGCGTGCCGCGTCGGGCATGACCGTCTTTTGTGTGTGTGCAAATTTGAGCATAGGGTCGTATCTATATCGAGAAAACGGCGAGCGAAGCCGCCGTGCAGTCAAACGATTGAGGTAAAAACGCGATTATAAAGGATTTTCATCACAATAGCGGTGTTTGAATATTTCAGACGACCTTATTCGTATCGAGATGTTCACTGTTGAAAATGTTTCAAAAATCACACGTTCCGACAATGTCGTCTGAAACCTCGTTTTCATACTTGCCATTGCGTCAAAGTATCGTCTATAATCCGAACCCCTGTTAAACAGGCACGTAGCTCAGTTGGTTAGAGCACCACCTTGACATGGTGGGGGTCGTTGGTTCGAACTAATCGTGCCTACCAAATTTTCCCAAACGGCATTTATGCCGTTATTTTTAATGTTTTGAGCTTTTTGATGTTGAACATTACCTTGCCGGACGGCTCAGTCCGCCAATACGAATCGCCCGTTACCGTGGCACAGATTGCCGCGTCTATCGGAGCAGGTTTGGCGAAGGCGAGTGGCGGGTAAGGTAAACGGCAAATTGGTCGATGCGTGCGATCCGATTACCGAAGATTCAACCGTCCAAATCATTACCCGAAAGACCAAGAAGGCGTTGAAATCATCCGCCACTTTTGCGCCCACCTTGTCGGTCACGCAGTCGAGCTAGCTCTATCCTAATGCAAAAATGGTTATCGGCCCTGTCATTGAAGAGGGCTTTTATTACGATATTGCTACGGAAAAACCGTTTACGCCTGAAGATGTCGCTGCCATCGAAGCGCGCATGAAAGAATTGATTGCTCAGGATTATGATGTAATCAAAAGTCATGACCTGCGTGCCGAAACCATCAAAATTTTTCCAAGATCGCGGCGAAGAATACAAACCGCGCCTCGATTGAAGATATGCCCGAAGTTGAAGCAATGGGTATGTATCATCATCAGGAATATGTCGATATGTGCCGCGGTCCGCACGTTCCGAACACCCGCTTCTGAAAAACTTCTGCTGACCAAGTTGGCAGGCGCATACCGCGCGGCGACAGCAATAATGAAATGCTGCAACGTATCTACGGTACCGCTTGAGCGACAAAAGACGAATTAAAAAGCCCTATATCCAACGCATTGAAGAAGCAGAAAACGCGACCATCGCAAATTGGGTAAAGCAACTGATTTGTTCCACTTGCAAGACGAAGCGCCGGGTATGGTGTTTTGGCATCCCTAAGGTTGGGCTTTGTGGCAGACTATCGAGCAGCATATGCGTAAAGAGCTGAATGCCGCCGGTTATAAAGAAGTCAAAACTCCCCAAATCATGGATAAAACCTTTTTGGGAAAAATCCGGTCACTGGGATAACTACAAAGATAATATGTTCGTAACCAGTTCGAAAAACGCGAATATGCGGTTAAACCGATGAACTGCCCGGACATGTTCAGATTTTTCAATAACGGTCTGCGCTCGTACCGTGATTTGCCGATGCGTTTGGCAGAATTTGGTTCTCGCCATCGCAACGAGCCGAGTGGCGCACTGCATGGACTGATGCGTGTCCGTGGTTTTGTACAGGACGATGCGCATATTTTCTGTACCGAAGATCAAATCGTCAGCGAAGCGCGAGCATTTAAATGAATTGCTGGTTCGCATTTAGCAAGCAATTTCGGTTTCCATGATGTATCCGTCAAACTTTCACTGCGTCCTGAGAAGCGCGCCGGTTCAGACGACGTGTGGGATAAGGCAGAACAAGGTCTGCGTGGAAGCATTGACTGCTTGCGGTGTGAAATGACGAGTTGCCGGGCGTAGGCGCGTTCTACGGACCTAAAATCGAATATCATGTTAAAGACGCATTGGGACGTTCTTGCAGTGTGGTACGCTGCAACTGGATTTTGTGTTGCCGGAACGCTTGGATGCAGAATATGTAACCGAAAACAATGACCGCGCCCGTCCGGTAATGTTGCACCGCGCCATTTTGGGTTCTTTGGAACGATTTATCGGTATTTTGATTGAAAATCATGCAGGTTCTTTCCCGCTATGGTTGGCGCCGGTTCAAATGGTGATTATGAATATCACCGAAAAATCAAGCGATTACGCCGTGAAGTGGCTGCTAAATTGCAGGCTGCAGGCTTCCGTGTAGAGCTGGATTTGCGTAACGAAAAAATCGGTTACAAAATCCGTGATAACAGCCAATACCGCTTCCCTTATCAAATCGTTGTCGGCGATAAAGAGAAGCAAGAAAACAAAGTGGCCGTGCGCCGCAAAGCAGAAGACTTGGGTTCTTTGGATTTGGATGATTTCATCGCACAACTGCAGCAAGAAATCGCAGACGCCCCTCGTCAACCATTAATTTTTATAGGAGTATTCATCATCGCTCAAGAACGCGAAGCACGAATCAATCGGCGAAATTACCGCCAAAAGAAGTGCGTTTAATCAGTGAGTCAGGCGAACAGCTTGGTGTCGTGTCGGTTCGTGAAGCTTTGGGCCATGGCTGAAGAGCAGGATGTGGATTTGTAGAGATTTCCCTCTCGCCAAACCAGCCCGTATGCAAACTGATGGATTACGGTAAATATAAATACCAACAAGCCAAGAAACGCGACGAAGCCAAGAAAAACCAGAAGCAGGTACAAATTAAGGAAATCAAATTCCGTCCGGGTACCGATGAAGGCGATTATCAAATCAAAATGCGCAACATCAACCGCTTCTTGGTTGACGGCGATAAAGTCAAAGTAACGCTTCGTTTCCGGTCGCGAAATGGCTCACCAGCAACTCGGGTGCGCAACTTTAGAGCGCGTGAAAGAGGATTTGGCGGAAGTGGTCAATCGAATCCTTCCTAAAAATGGAAGGCCGTCAAATGCGTGATGATGATTGCGCCGAAGAAAAAAATAAAGTAGAATTTTCGGCTTATCTGATTGCCGCTTCGGAGTAAGCTTTTGATTGGCGGCAAAAACCGTGGCATTTTGGGTTCAGTGTTTGAAATCAATGTTTTAAAAACCCCTGATGCCTTATCTAATAACGAATGGAGTTTTCCCATGCCTAAAATGAAAACCAAGTCTAGCGCGAAAAAACGCTTCAAAGTACTGGGTAACGGCGGTGTAAAACGCGCTCATGCGTTCAAACGCCACATCTTGACTAAAAAGACCACTAAAAACAAAACGCCAACTGCGCGGCACCCTCTATGGTAAACGATCGCGACTTTGGCTTGCTGCTAAAATGTTACCCTACGCTTAAGGAGTTTAGAATATGCCACGTAAAACGCGGTGTAACCGCTCGTGCCCGTCACCAAAATCTTCGCGTTAGCCAAAGGCTACCGCGGTCGTCGTAAAAACGTATACCGCGTTGCCAAGCAAGCGGTAATGAAAGCCGGTCAATACGCATACCGTGACCGTCGTCAACGCAAACGCCAATTCCGTCAATTATGGATTGTCCGTATCAATGCAGGTGCCCGTGAAAACGGTCTGTCTTACAGCAAAGTTCATGAACGGTCTGAAACGCGCCTCTATCGAAATCGACCGCAAAGTATTGGCTGATCTGGCTGTATTCGATAAAGCCGCTTTTTGCACAATTGGTTGAGAAAGCCAGCTGCTTTTTGGCTGCTTAATCCAGTAATTTAAAAAGGAAGCTACGGCTCTTTGTCTGAAGAAAGTCTATGTGATTGATTTTCTTTCTTTAAAGTCTATTTTTGAATTGATTTGCGCTAAAATACGCCGATTCTATCAAACGGATTGGCTGCAAACGATAAAAGGTCGTCTGAAAAGTCTGGCAACACCAAACCATACAGGCGGCCCTCATTGTTTCAGACGACCCATCATCAACCGACAGACGATAAAAACCACTATGGAAAAATGTAAACCGTATCGTTGCAGAAGGTATTGCCGCAGTAGAAGCCGCGCAAGACTTCAACGCTCTAGAACAAATCAAAGCCCGTTATCTCAGGAAACCGGCGAGTTGACCGGGACTTCTGAAAACCTTAGGTCAAATGTCGCCTGAAGAGCGCAAAACCATAGGTGCGCATATCAATGAGTGCAAAAACCAGTTTCAGACGGCCTTTAACAATAAACGCGATGCCCTCAACGAAGCCAAGCTGCAAGCCCAGCTTGCGGCTGAAGCACTCGATATTACCCTGCCCGGACGCGCGCAGGAAAACGGCGGTCTGCATCCCGTAACCCTGACTTTGCAGCGCGTGGTCGAACTCTTTCACGGCATGGGTTTTGAAGTGGCAGACGGCCCAGAAATCGAGGACGATTTCCACAATTTCCAAGCCCTGAACATCCCCGCAAACCACCCGGCCCGCGCCATGCAGGATACGTTCTACGTTGAAAACGGCGATGTTTTACGCACGCACACTTCCCCGATTCAAATCCGCTATATGCTCGACAAAAAAGAGCCGCCCATCCGCATTATCGCCCCCGGCCGCGTTTATCGCGTGGACAGCGATGCAACGCACTCGCCCATGTTCCACCAGGGTTGAAGGTCTGTGGGTAGAAGAGGGCGTAACTCTTCGCTGATTTGAAAGCCGTGTTCACCGATTTTATCCGCCGCTTTTTCGAACGCGATGATTTGCAAGTACGCTTTCCGCCTGTCTTTTCTTTCCCGTTTCACCGAACCGTCCGCCGAAATCGACATCATGGGCGAAAACGGCAAAGTGGCTGGAAGTCGGCGGCTCGGCATGGTGCATCCCAACGTGTTGAAAAACGAATATCGATCCCGAAAAATACATCCGGTTTCGCCTTCGGCATCGGCCTCGACCGTTTCGCCATGTTGCGTTACAACGTGAATGATCTGCGGCTGTTTTTCGATAACGATTTGAACTTTTTGAAGCAGTTTGCGAAATGATTGTGCAGGCTGCCTAAAAGAAACTGCCCTAACAAAGTTAAAAAGCAGTCCTGCACCCAAGCAAACAGGTCGTCTGAAAACAAAATCTGATAAAAAGTTAATTAGTTGATTGAGAACATAACATGCAATTCTCCTACTCATGGCTGAAAACCCAAGCCGATACCGAACTTTCCGCCGATAAGCTGGAACATCTGTTAACCATGTCCGGCTTGGAAGTCGAAGAAGCCGAGACTGCCGCGCCTGCGTTTACAGGCGTGGTGATTGCCGAAGTGAAATCCGTTGAAAAACATCCGATGCCGACCGTTTGAACGTTACCCAAGTCGATGCGGGTACGGGCGAGTTGGTGCAGATTGTGCGGTGCGCTGAATGTGAAAAGCGGGCATCAGCGCCGTGTCGTTGCCGGGCGCAGGTTGCTGGGCAATTTCAAAACTGCTCGACCAAGATGCGCGGCGTGGTGTCGAATGGGATGTTGTGTTCCACCGACGAACTCGGTTTGCCTGACGACGGCGTGAACGGTCTGCACATTCTGCCGCAAGACGCCCCTGTCGGCGCAAACATCCGCGAATATTTGATTTGGACGATACGGTGTTCACGCTGAAAATCACGCCGAACCGTGCCGACTCGCCTGAGCATTGCAGCATCGCGCGTGAAGTGTCCGCGCTGACGGGTTGCGCGTTCAAGCAGCCTGCAATCCATGCCGCGCCAATCGCGGGCAGCCGCAAACAGCCCGTGCAGATTGATGCGCTGCCGATTGCGGCCGCTTTATCAGCCGCGCGTGATTGAAAACGTGAACGCGCGCGCCGCCACGCCGGATTGGATGAAGCAGCGTTTGAGCGCAGCGGCATCCGCAGTATTTCCGCGCTGGTGGATATTGGCAATTATGTGATGCTGGAAATCGGTCAGCTGATGCATGTTTTTCGATGCCGACAACCTTTCAGGCAGCTCTGCACATCTGCCGCGCGCGCGAAGGCGAAATGCTGGAATGCCTGAACGAGAAAAACCGTCTCTCTGTCTGAAAACACGCTGGTAGGGCTGATGAAAAAGGCGCGTTGAGTTTGGCAGGTCTGATAGGGCGGCGCGGCGAGCGCGGTTTCAGACGACACACAAAAATATCGCTGGAAGCGGCTTGGTTTGCGCCTGAAATCATCGCCGGCAAATCGCGCCAATATGGTTTTGGTTCGGATTCGTCGTTCCGCTTTGAGCGCGGCGTGGATTACCGTTTGCAGGCTGATGCCATCGAACGCGCTACCGAATTGGTTTTGCAACCATGGCGGTGCGGCTGGAGAAATGGTGGAAGCGCAGGGTGAATTGCCCGAAGCCAAGCAGGTCGAATTGCGTTTGGGTCGTCTGAAAACCGTATTGGGCGTGGACATTCCTGCCGAACAGGTGGAAACCATTTTGCAGCACTTGGGCTTGCAGCCTGAAAAAACGGCGGAAGGCTTTCCGCGTTACCGCGCCGAGCTTTCCGTTTCGACATCGAAATCGAAAGCCGATTTGATTGAAGAAATCGGTCGCGTTTACGGCTATGAAAATATCCCCGACGATTACACGTCAGGGTCGTCTGAAAATGCTGGCGCTGCCCGAAACCCGCCGTCCGCGTTTTGCCGTTTATAACGAAATGGCGGCGCGCGGCTACCGCGAAGTGGTCAGCTACGCCTTCGTTGACGAGCAGTGGAACACGACTTTTGCTGCCAACGCCAATCCCATCCGCCTGCAAAACCTGCTGGCGGCGCAGTATGCCGTGATGCGTTCCACGCTCATCGGCGGCTTGGTGGAAATTCTGCAAAACACCTGAACTGCAGCAAAACCGCGTGCGCGTGTTTGAAATCGCCCGCGTGTTCAGCAAAGATTCAGACGGCCTGTTTGTACAAAAACGAACGCATCGGCGGCCTGTGGTACGGCGCGGCAAATGCCCGAACAATGGGCGAGAAAACGCGCAACGCGGATTTTTACGACATCAAGGCGGATGTGGAAAAATCTGTTGAAAAACAAAGCAGTTGAGTTCGTCAAAACCGAACATCCCGCCCTGCATCCCGGCCGCGCCGCCAATATCGTTTCAGACTGCCAGTCATCGGTTTTGTCGGCGAATTGCATCCCGAAATGGCTGCAAAAATACGACTGCCGCAAGCGCCGCTGGTATTTGAAATCGATATGCTGCCGTGTTGGAACGCGAAAAATGCGCTATCAGGCAGTATCGAAATTCCAGCCGGTGCGCAGGGATTTGGCGTTTGTGATGCCTGAAAACCATGACCCATGATGATCTGTTGGCTGCTCTGAAACGGCGCGGCAAACAAGTTGGTACAGGAAATCAGCGTGTTTGACGTGTATCGCGGTACGCGCCTCGCCTGAAGGGCGATGAAAAGCATGGCGATCAAAGTAATTTTGCAGGATAGTGGAAAACACGCTGACCGGATGAAACAGTCGAGCTGGTTATCGAAAACTGATTGACGCGGCGACTGCTGCGAGAGCGCAACTTTCGCAGCTATAAATATTCGCTTGAATTTTAAATAGAAATTGCAATAATCTGCACCTGTTACAACAGAAGGTACATGACATTAACTAAAGCTGAATTGGCCGACATTTTGCAGATAAAGTCAGCAGCGTAACCAAAACGATGCCAAAGAAATCGTCGAACTCTTTTTGAAGAAACTGCAGCACTTTGGCACGCGGCGAAGAAATCAAAATTTCCGGTTTCGGTAATTTTCAGTTGCGCGACAAACCGCAACGCCCCGGCCGTAATCCGAAAAACCGGCGAAGAAGTACCGATTACCGCCCGCCGCGTAGTAACTTTCCATGCCAGCCAAAAACTCAAAGGCATGGTGGAGCATTACTATGACAAACAACGCTAATCCCGTTATTCCTGCAAAACGTTATTTCTCGCTGGACGAAATGTGGAATTGCGTGCAAATCAGCTCGTCACAATTTGCCCAGTGGCAACATGAGAACGGTATCGTTGTCGGTTACGGCGGCGATCGTTACACCCGTCTCCGATGTGCTAGAACCACAGTTGAAGAGATACCTTGCGCCTGCGTCGACCGCTTCAGTCGTGATTCTTTGGATGCAAACGGTCATCCTGCTGCAAAAGCGGAAGAGGTTAAAGCCGATTAAATTCTATATTGGCAGATTTGCAAAAGCACTTGTAGTTTATTAGATAAACAGCCGCTTCCTTATCTAAGGGAAGCGCTGTTTGTTTTTATGGATTTTGGTTTGCTATGTATAGTGATTAAATTTAAATCAGGACAAGGCGACGAAGCCGCAGACGAGTACAGACAGTACGGCAAGGGCTGAGGCAACGCCGTACTGGTTTAAAGTTAATCCACTATATTAGAAAAATATTTACCTAGTTTATAAGCATCTCTTAATAAATATGATAGGTACCTGTTTTTAAATGATGTATTGATGCTGCTTGTATTGAATTGAACCATTTTTCAGTTATTGTCTTTTATATCAACAGCCTGCACGGATATTGTGTTTAACAATCCATGCTATGAAAGTTATAATGATACAAACACAATGATGTGTTGTCGGCATACTTCAATCTGCACATTTAATCTAAGGAGCGATATTATTGGCTCCAGTTTCCGGGATAATCTGACAATGATTCAATATTGGCAAAAAGTTTGGCTGCCGTACTGCTTTGGGTGTATTTTCTCAAACATGGGCGCAATCCCATTCTGTTTATTTTAATCAACATGGCAAAATTACAGCAACGATGTCATCGGTTGCATATGTCCGACAATATACGGTTCAATCAGGTATTGCCAAGGCGCAGGATTTTTATTACCCGTCCATGAAGAAATATTCTGATCCGTATGAAGTTCCTGCAGAGCAAATTAAAGTGTTTTGTCTCCCGTGTTAGATAATGGGACGTTGACGCTTTGGCATTTCAACGGACACAGAAAAATGGTAGGACTTATAGAAACAGCAAGCCGAACGCTGAATGGACAAACTCGGTATCCGAACGGTAAGAAATCTGCTGTGATGCCTTATCAAACGGTTTGAGTCGAAGGAACCGGTTCGCGATATTACCGTAATGCGCGAAGGCGAGATCCAGTTCAAACACGACAAAGCCAACGGTTATTGGAAGTAATGGTATCCGGACGGCAGTCCGAAGATGGAAATGAATATGGTCAACGATAAACCGACTGAGATTTTGAGTTGGGACGAAAATGGTCGTATTTTTATCGGAAATCAGCATTTCTAATGGTCGTCGTAATGGTATTGTTTTGGAATGGTACGAAGATGGGTCCAAAAGTCAGAATCGGTTTATTCCAACGATCAGCCGAGGGAAGAAAACGCATTGGGATAAAGAAGGTTATGTTGTTGAATAACCGTTAAATACATGAAAAAGAAGTACGGGTAAGGTTTAATGCCTTATCCGTATTTCTTTTTATGAAAAAGGTATTTGAGGGAATTGCGATATTTTTTAAAATAGTGTATAATGTTATATTATAACATATTAATTGGTGGAGTATTGATTGATGAAACCGAATATTCATCCTGAGTAATTACCGTAGCTGTTTTATTTTTCGACAGCGGTGCAATGAAGGCTGGCTTATCAGCTCTTGTGCGGAGACGCATGGTAAGACGATGGTTTGAAAAGATGGAAAAAGAATACACGCTTTCGCGCTGGATACGTCGTCTGCATCTCATCCTGTGTACACCGGCAGACAGCGAAACGTTAACACTGAAGGGCGGCGAGCAAGTTCAATCAGCGTTTCCAATCGATGATGTCTTCATTTAGAAAGGACAAATAATGCAAGTTTTATCTTCACTGAAAACAGCGACGCCACCGCGACTGTCAAATCGTCCGCAGGAAGGGTAAGGTTTACGTTATTTGTGGGAGTAACCCGCGCTTTAAGGCACGTCAGCGTTAAATACCGGTTGGATCGACTGTCCGCACCTGAAAATGGTGCGGATGGCAATCATGTAAAACCTCATGTTGGTTACTATCATTAAAAATATCTTTTTGCCTGCAAACAACCGGTTTTAGGAATATCGGGTAAATTAGCGTAATCCCGCTTGTTTGGAGGTGGAATGTTTTATAACATGGCAGCGCATTTACGAACAGACAAATTCCTATTTAGGAGATATTTATGAAATCAGTATTACTGGCTGCTGCCGCCGCATTATCCCTTGGTGCCTGTGTCGCACCCGACATGGATTATGATTTCGAACGTGGTTCCCGTCACGAGCATCGCCATGAATACCGTTACGACAATCGTGATGATAATTACGATCGTAACGAGATGCGCCGTGAAGAGCGTCGTTATGAAGAAAACCGTCGCACATCAGAGTCCCGCCGTTTGCGCACTTTCTCTTGTGAGAACGGATTGTCTGTTGATGTCCGCAACTGAATAACGATCGGTTGGAATTGCGCCTGACGACAAGCGCGCTGTATTGTCATCCGATGTTTCCGGTTCCGGCTCGCGCTACACTCTTCCAACCGCGGCCTGTTCGGCAAAGGTGCGGAATGGCATGAGAAAACGGCGAGAAGCATCCTTCAGCTTTACCGATCCGTACGGCAACCGTGTGAAACTTTGCAGCGTGCGCTAAATCCCAATATCTCTGTTAAAGGTCGTCTGAAAATATTTTCAGACGACTTTTTCTATTTGGTGCAGTGTGCCCCCACATTACAGGTAATCTTTTGGATATAACGAAATCATCTTTAAATCGAACAAACCATTCTTTCCCATTTCAGACGACCTGATTAGAGTACTCCAAACTGAGAATACGAGCACCCTATGACTACCACCGCCGACCGCGCGCCAAACTGCCCGACACCCCGCCCGGGCAATGCAGCCCTGAAAGACCGCAGCGACTATCTGCACGGTACCATCAAAAGACGATTTGACCGACGACTTTTACCGGCGGCTTTACCCGCCGACAATTTCTAGCTCATCCGTTTCCACGGCACGAGACGAGGACAACCGCGACATCCGCGCCGAGCGTACCGATCACTCGAACCCATAAAAACATGATGTTGCGCTGCCGCCTGCCCGGCGGCATCATCACGCCGGCGCAGTGGCTGGGCATAGACGAATTTGCCGGCGACCACACCCATTTGACTGGTTCCATCCGCCTGACCAACCGCCAAACCTTCCAATGCCACGGCATGCAAACGATCTGAAACTGGCGCACCAGTCCCCTGCACAAACCTCGGCTCGATCCCATCGCCACCGCCAGCGACGTCAACCGCAACGTACTTTGCACCAGCAACCCCGTCCAAAGCCCGCTGCACCAGGAAGCCTACGAATGGCGAAACGCATCAGCATACGACCTTCTGCCGCGCACATACGCCGATGTCTGGCTGGACGGCGAAAAAGTCTACTTCGACACCGGACCGAACCGCCCTGCCAACAAAGAAATCGTCGACGATATCGAGCCCATCTCGGCAAAACCGCCGCGCGATTAAAACCGCCGTCGTCATCCCGCCTGACAACGATGTGGACATCCATTCCAACGATTTAGGCATTTGTCGCCATCGAAGAAAACGGCAAAAACTTGATTTGGCTTCAACGTCCTCGTCGGCGGCGGGCTGTCCAGCGAACACGGCAACACCAAAACCCTACCCCAACACCTCCTACGAATTCGGGTTTTCGTCCCCCGACACACACCTCAACGCCGCCGAAGCCGTCGCGGCACCCAGCGCGACTGGGGGCAACCGCAGCGACCGCAAAGCCGCGCGTACCCGCTACACCCTCCAGCGCGTCGGCGTCGAAGTTCAAAGAAGAAGTCGAACGGCGCACGGGCATCAGTTCGAACCCATCCGCCCCTTACGCCTTCACCCATCGCGGCGACCACATCGGCTGGGTTAAAGGCCTCGAGCGTAACTGGCACATGGACCCTATTCATCGAAAAACGGCCGCCTGCTCGACTACCCCGGCAGGCCATTGAAAACCGGCGTGCGCGAAATCGCTAAAATCCACCCCGCGACTTCCGTCCTGACCACAACCAAAAACCCTCGTCGTCGCCAACGTTCCGCCCGAGTTGAAAGACACCACAGACAAAAATCGCCAAAAGAACACGGCTTAATCAGTAAATCCATCACCATCCAGCGCGAAAACTCCATGGCATGCGTCGCCCTGCCGACCTGTCCGCTGGCGATGGCGGAAGCCGAACGCTTCCTGCCGTCGTTCTCCGACAAAATCGACGAAATGTTTCACGCAAATACGGCTTGAAGACGAATACATCGTCCCGGCGTAACTGGCTGCCTCCCAACGGCCGCGGCCGCGCCATGCTCGCCGAAATCGGCTTGGTCGGTAAAGCCGTCGGCCGCTGCAACCTCTACGCAGGCGGCAACCGCGAAGGCACACGCATCCCGCGCTCTTTAAAGAAAAACATCACGAACCCGGAAATCCTCGGAAAATCGTGGACGGCTGGGCTCGAGACCGGGCGCAAAACCGCCTTGACGACGAAGGCTCAGCGATTTTGCCGTCCGTCGTACCGGCATCGTCAAACCCGTCCTCGACCCGCCCGCGCGATTTTTGGGCTGGGTGCAGGTAAGGAATGATGAATAGGAAGAAAGGTCGTCTGGAAAAGATTCAGGCGACCTTTTGATTTACTGCATGGCTGTTTCGCGTGGGCGAATGCGGGGCGCGCGTTCACTTTTAGGAGGGTTTGAGGAACGTTTGAAAAGTTGTCTGTGGTGCAGGGCTGTGTCTCCAGATTGTTGCAGTCGGACAGACGGCGCGGGAAGGAAAGTTTTCGCTGGCAAAGCCCACGCTGTGATATCTTATTCGAAAGGTCGTCCGAATATGCAAAACATACTTAACTTTAAATCCGGCATATCATCAAATCTGTCATTCCCGTGCAGGCGGGGAGTCCATCGTCAAAACTTGAGAAACCTTGGTTTGAAAAACAGTTTCTGAATTTCAAAAATGGATTGCCGCCTGCTCAGGAATGACGATAACCGGTGGTAAATTACGTATCGGAGAAAAGTAATCTAGCTATAGCCCTGACTTTGGGTTAGCAAACTCGATAGAGGAAGAGTTGAAAGTTGACAAACAGGTCGTCTGAAAAACAGAAATGCTTGGTTTTCAGACGACCTTTTGTTTTGGGGAAAACGCTCAACGAGTTACGTTGCGCCAGTCGCTTTCGAAACAGCTGACGAGGATTTGGTTGTTCAGATAGTTCGGCTTCGACCTTGCGCCTTGCCATGTCGGGCGGGAAGCGGAACATTTCGGCGGCGGTTTGGGCGTTTAGATACCGTGGGAACGTCGAATTTCTGCGGGACGGGGAATTGCTTATCGAAGCCTGCCAACACAAATCCCCATTCGCCGAAGGAGGGGACGCAAAACGTGGTAAGGCGCGGGTGGAAAGGCCGGCGGCTTCGAGGGTGGCGACGACCGACCAGCAGGCGTTGGGGGCGAAGTAGGCGAGGTGGATTGACGACGACTTTTGCCCTGCGGATGAAGATGGCGGGCGACGAGCGGTACATGGGGACGGAGGAGTTTGCCCAGTGAGAAATTGGACGGGTCGGGTAGGTCGATGATGATGACATCGAATTTTTCAGACGACCCCTCCAGCCGACTACGGCATGTCGCTGACGACTGCATTTTGGGATGAATAGCGAGTTTTAGTTCAGCGCGCTAAGGCGGCGGGAGGTTTTAAAAGGTGGCGGTCATATCGAGTCCATCGACCAGGGTAACGTGTTTTGACCTGCGGGTATTTCAAGATCTCTGCGCGCCGCCAGCCCGTCGCCGCCGAGGATGAGGATGCGGGCGGCGTTTTGAACCATCTGCATGGCGGGCAGGACGAGGGGCTTCGTGGTAACGGGCTTCGTCGCGCGAGGAGAATTGCAGGTTGCCGTTAATGTGAGGCGGGTGTCGCTCTTTCAGCGGGTCACGACGAGCCTCTGGTAGGGCGAGTGGCTTTGATAGATGACGGGGTCGCCGAAGTAGCTTTGTTCGGCTTTGAAGGAGATGCGGTCGGCGTAGGAGAAGGCGGCGGCGAGGACGGACAAGACAATCAGCGCGCGCAGGCGGATGGCGCAGTGGCAGGCAGTTCGGCTTTTGAACACGCGCGCGGTCAGGTAGGCGACGGCGGCGTTGAGGATGCCGAACAAGAGGGCGGAACGCGCCATGCCGACCGGTTTGCGCAGTAGAAGCGGGAAGAGCAAGGAAACAGCGGAAGTGCGCCCAAATAGTCGAAGGTCAGGACTTTGAAACGAGTTCTTTAAATTCTGCGCCTTTGCGGTTTAACAACACACGCATGACCAGCGTGGATTTCCATGCCGACGACCGCGCCGACAATCAGTACGAAGGCGTAGAGCGAGGGGCGCGAACAGCGGCGGAAAGCCCGAAGGCGTACGAACAATGCCAGCGCGGAAATGCCGCCGATGATGCCGACCGTAGTTCGATTTCGATAAAAGCGGTGCAACACGTCTTCGTCTTTGCACGTAGCGGGTCAGGTGCGCGCCTATGCCCATCGAGAAAAAGATAAAGCCCGATGACGGAGGAAAACTGCAAAATGCTGTCGCCCAAAGATAGCGCTCGCCAGTGCGGCGATAACGAGCTCGTGAGGCGAGGCCGCAACTGGCGACGATGAAGACGGAGATGATGAGGGTGCGGTTGGCGGTCAGGCGTGGTGGTAGGAATAGGAGTTTGAGCTGCTGCATTGCATATTGGAAATAAGGGACCGTCTGCCGCAAGGTCGTCTGAAAAACTCAGCCGTTTGTTCAGACGACGTTTCCCGTATGGGGTTGGACATGAAAATCTTAGTCAACAATTTGGAGCATCTCTTGTCCGAGTTTATTCTATAATTCTAGTTTCAAAGTTAACCTCGACTCGGAGAAGACGATATGTGCGGTGTATTAGGTTTGGTCAGCCAGCGAGCCGGTAAAGCCAGCTTCTCGCACGACGGTTTCGCAGATGTTTGCAAACACAGGGGCAGATGCGGCGGGCATTGTAACGGCTGCGGCGGCACGTTTCCACATGCACAAAGGCAGCGCATGGTGCGCGAAGTGTTGCGCACGCAATGCGCGATTTGATCGGCGGCGCGGGCATCGCCCACAGCGTCCGTATCCTACGGCATGAGCAACGCGGGCAGCAGCGCGGGAGGCGCAACACTTTCTACGTCAGCTCGCCTCTTCGGCATCGTTTTCGGCACACAACGGCAACCTCGCCCAACACCGCCGAACTGTGGCGAGCAGTGTGCAACAAACACCTGCGCCACGTCAGCACCAGCTCCGATTCCGAAAGCCTTGCTCAACGTGGCCTGCGCACGAATTGGTGCCGCGAAGTCTCTAAAACGCCAATCCCCACCGGCTCAATATCGACAATACGGCTTTTCAACGCCGTTGCCGAAGTCCACCGCCTGGTGCGCGGGCGCATACCGGCGTGGTTGCCATGATTGCGGGCTACGGTGCATGCTCGCTTTCCCGCGATCCTTACGGCATACGCCTCCGCTGGTATTGCGCTCGCAAACCGACGAGGCGGGCAGAAAATCCTATGCCGCCGCCTCCGAATCCGTTGCCTTCAACGCGCGCCTGCGATTTGGAACGCGATATCCAGCCGGGCGAAGCAGTATTCGTCGGCTTTGACGGCGCACTGATTGCCCGTCAGTACGCAGCGACCGCGCCAAACTCAGCCCCTCGCCTCTTCGAATATGTCTATTTTGCCCGTCCCGACTCCGTGAGTCGACCGCGCGTATCGGTTTACCAATCGCGTTTGGACATGGGCGTGTGCTACGGCGGATCAAACGCGAGCTGCCCGTGGACGACATCGATGTCGTGATGCCCATTCCAGACGCCAGCCGCCCCAGCGCGATGGAGCTTTGACCGTCCACCTCAAAAAGCCTTCTTACCGCGAAGTACTTGATTAAAAACCGCTATATCGGACGAACCTGTTTATCAGTGCCCGGTCAGGCGACGCGCATCCGTGCGCCAAAAACTCAGCCCGATGGAAACCGAGTTTGAAGGCAAAAGCGTATTGCTGGTGGACGATTCCATCGTGCGCGGGACGACCAGCCGCGAAAATCGTCGAAATGGTACGCGCATGCGGCGCGCGCAGAAGTCTATATCGCTTCCACGCACCCGCAGTACGCTATCCCAATGTGGTACACGGCATCGACACGCCCACGCGCGAAGAATTGATTGCCAACGGGCGCAGCGCGGCAGAGATTGCCGCCGAAATCGGCGCCGGACGGCATCGTTTACCAAAATTGTGACGAGTTTGACGGAAGCCGTCGTCAGTCACTTTAAATCCGAAAATCGAGTCCTTCGATTCTTTTCCTGTTTCATACCGGCATCTATCAAACCGGCGCGACATCGACCAAAGCCTACCTCGACCCGCCTTCGTCCGCCGAGAAATCCGGCTGCGGCGGCTTCGAAAGCAATCCACCCGAGCAGGATGGAACACAGCATCAGCATCAGCGGTACGGGTGAGCGACGAAAGATAAAACCGGTTTGAACGATTGAGCAAAGGTCGTCACAGAAAACCGCCCTCCTTTAAAAGGGAAAGGGTTTTTCAGACGGCCTTTTCGCGTGAATGAAAAGACCCTGATTTTGCCAAAGCGGTTATTCTTAATTTATTTATACTTCATGGAATAACTAACCACAACACAAAATACAACAATCAAAGAGAAACTTTACAAGAAAAACTTGCATTACTTCCTAAGCACAGCGCATACTCGTCCCGTTAGCTGGTTTCGAGTGGTCAGTTAATAGTTTCGCACTCTGTTTCTCTTTCGTAGACTTGGCAATACATGTCATTGATGTGCGCATTTTCGCTCTTTCAATCTAATGATATAGCAAAGAAGTTACAATATTTTCATGCTCCCTCATCTATCTACCAGTGTAATTATTCTAATCTTGGCTTCTGTCCTACACTCAATCCAAATCCAATACCGTTTCTTCTTTACTTCCTCCATAACACATAACTTCGGCTTTCCCGCCGCGGCGAGGCAGGTGCAGTAAAATATTGCCCAACATATCTCTCTCAGATAGGCCGACATATCGGGCAGGCGGACTTTAATCAGATAATCGTATTCGCCCGACACCAAGTGGCATTCCAAAATTTTGCGGAATCCTCGCGGCTTCCCTGACCAGTAATCTTCGAAAATATTGCCTGACTCGGAACGCAGCTTCAATTCGACAAAATCAACAACTTGCCCAATAAATTCGAATTACCACCAAAAAACCCCACACCCCAACACACAAAAACACCCCGCCAGCCCGTCATCGGTATCCGGGCGTTTTGTTGCAGAAATTTTATTTTCAGATCGGTTTTATCCAGTTCTTTCATGATGCTTTTCCTTTTTGAAATGTCATTAAATGGGGATAATCACATGCGAAATTATTAGAAATAAAGTGAATATCTCTAATGCAAAATATCTCGACCAGCTCATTCATAATTTAAGAAAATAATTTAAACTTTAAGAGAAGATATGAAGCTGATTGTTTTGGGCGCAGGTATCACCGGGAGCTCAACCGCATGGTATTTGGCTTCCGAAGGGCATGACGTAACCGTCATCGACCGCGCCGACGATGTGGCAATGGAGACCAGCTTTGCCAATGCCGGGCAGCTCTCTTGCAGCTACACCACCACGCCTTGGCGGCTCGGGTAAACCCGCTCAAGGCCTTGGAAGTGGATGTTCAACAACCTCTGTAATTTTTCCAACCCGACGGAAGCCTGTTCCAATCCGCTGGCTAAACAAATGCTACGAGACAACTGTACGGCGGGCGTTATCAAATCCAATAAAGAGAGAGGATGGTTCTGGATTTCGGAATACAGCCGTGAAATGTTCCGTCTTTTTAAAGAACAGGAAAACGCATTGATTTTGAAGAGTAGGAACAAGGGTACTTTGCAAATCTTCACGCGCAAAGAAGTTGCCGCGGCTGAAAAACATTGCCGTTTTTAGAACGTTGCGGCGTTCCCCTACGTCGTCTGAAACCTGAAGAATGCCCGGAATTCGAACCCGCGCTACACCATGCTTTACAAAATCGCGGGCGGTTACGCTGCCGATACCTGGTGCGTCTGTTACCATGCGCGATTTGTGCATACAGAAAGGCGTGCGTTTGAATTCAGATATCGCCACGCCGCATCATACGACCGACGCGA
>BNJU01003527.1_pt1 | contig 149826 bp, 200 predicted proteins | sample 8539281 | NCBI WGS metagenome assembly BNJU01 (sample SAMD00202456, study PRJDB9452) | human saliva metagenome | isolation source: human saliva | place: Japan | reverse complement strand
CGCCGCGGTCGCTCGTGTCCCGTTGCCCCATTGCCTGACCTCGATCGCCGCGTTCGTACCTATGCTCCCCGTTCGAGGGGCAGGGGTACGAACGCGGCACTCACCTCACGAACGCGCGGCGATCCCACCGGCGTCTGAAGTGTCCCGTGCAAATTATCTACATGAACGGTCTCGACCTGGCAGAATCTCCCATGGGAAATAATGCCATTTCTGATGGGCTCCAACAGGTTCGAGTGATGAGGAGGATGTCCTCCTTGAGGTCTTTTGGTGGGATGGGTTCTGAAGTTCTGGTGGCGAATTCGGAACTGCTTTGAGGTTATTCTGCGACCAGATGCGGGGCATTCAGAGATCTCTGCAAACATGGTTGATTGTCATAAAAATCCAGCTAGACGCAAATCCGGTTTGGGGTGGGGCTATCCTCGTTGTCGCACTGCTCATCTATGGCTTTCTCGATTGCCGTCAAGGATGATGTTCCGATAAATAGGTGGGGCTGGTTGGTGAGAGAAATATAGTAGAAAAATTGCGAACCCGTGGCAGAGGGCTGTTAGGTGCCGTTTGTTGGGTGGTGGAACTCAGAGTCCGGTCGGTGATTATCTGGCTCTAGAGGTTGTTGTTCTCTTCTTAGGTAAGGTAGTGAGAAAATACTTTATCGTACCTCGAGTGTAAATCAAAAATTTGCTCGGGGCGGCCTGTTTCATTAATGCGAGGGGTGCTGGTCGCTTTGATTCTGCTGGTGAATCTTGTGGTGACTGGCCTGATTTCCTATGGTTTCCTGTGGCCGCTCCCTCTCGAAACTCCTCTGCGAGTTCTTTACTGGGGACTTGCGGGATCATGCGTTCGTTGTTGACGGAAGCTCTGTTTTTAGTGTCGTCAAAGCGTTCCCGGTACGTCGGGAGTTGATCGGGGGAGGCGATTACGGACCGTCGAAATAGGGCGATGATGTTGTCCGCTGAGGCACGCGAACGCAGAAACATCCTCAAGAGTAGGAGTCGAGTGGATAGCGCTCAGCCTTCAGTGGTGCGCCTCCTGTTTCCTTTGAGTGGGATCTGACTAATCGTCCACCTTCGCTGCGAGAGCGCTTCGTTCAGCGCGAAAGAATTTTCTCCTACGAAAGCATGAAGATCCTCGATTCAGCTTGGGAGGCAGATTGTGCTCGCTTGGGTAGTCAGGTTCGGTGCCTTTATTCTATGGTTACTGTTTCTTTTGGTAAGCAGCCTCGTACGTCAACCGATCATGTCGGCTAAAATGTGGAGTTTATGGGTTTCCGGCCTTGTTTTTCTTGGCGCGACAAATAGTATTGCGGTTTGCTTTGGGTGCATTCAAGGGGAGATTTCGATCTGGGGTGTTCGCTACGGTATGTGCTATTTTTGGACGTAATGATACTGGGTGCTCTAATGGGTGTGATGTACTCTGAGCTGGCCGGGAGTGGGGCAACCGATGCCGCTAAGATGAAGATCATAGGTACTTTTATCCTCATTGTTGGTAATTCTGGGAGTATTTTTGTGTGTTGCTGGCTTTTTGAGGTGAGAGACCCTGCCCCTTTGTGAGTCTCGTGCAGAGAAAAAACGTTCTCTTTGTTCGTCAAACTCATCTCTATACACGGCTACTATAGAAAGAACTTTCGAAAAGTCGCATGTTCTAAGGTTCGTACAGAGACAGAATAGGTCTGGCTGCATGGGGCGAGCGTCCGTCGTTGCTGCATGAAAGATGGTGTGCGTCTGTCACGGAAATAGAATTGAATGATTTCATCGAGGATTTCTGGTTGTGTTGTTTGCGGATTTATGTGTCGGTTCAGGGCGTGAGGTGGCCAGCACGAGTTCCACGTTTTAGTTGTTGTGGCTTTTACCTTAGATCACGCCTTTTAGGGGCAGAAGATGCGAACCTGACGCCTGCTTTACGACCGTGTGTGGTCATGGCTGCGTCCCAGGTGCTGAGGGCTGAGGCGCCTATCAGGGGCTTGAGGTGAGTGTGAAGATGTCGCACTCCGGGATTACTGTTCCTCTGTAAGCAACTGACGAAGACGTCTGGAGGAGCGAAAACAATCGGGTGTGAACGAGGGCGAGGCCTCACTGGAGACACAGGTCGCGGAGGCCGAGCTGGCTCTCTTGGAGGTGGAGCCCGGCGTCGCCGTCCTCTTCGGAGAGGCTGCGCCGGAGGGATGGGACGTCGAGCCCTTCGGGCTGGGAGACCCCAGCGACCGCGAGATCGTCGATGCCTTGAGCAACGCCGTCGGCGCCGCAAACGCTGTGGCGCAGGGTCTGGGCGGGCTCGTCTCCGCTCAGGGATTGGTCCGGCTCTCCCCGGAGACACTCCGTAACCTCAAAACCATGCAGACCATGACGAAGGATGGGTACCACCTGGGCACGCTGAAAGAGGGTGGTAAGTTCGCCGCCTCCGTCCGCTGGGCGCCAGCTGCGGGTGCTCAGGCAGCGTCTGTTCTGAGAACCTGGGCCTTCGCTCGCGCTTCTGGCGATCAGCGCTCAGCTCACCGCGATCTCCAGCAAGGTCGATGAGAACATCGAACTGACCCGCGACGTGCTCAAGGCCCTTCGTGAGGATCACTGGAACACGCTCGCAGGCCTGTGTGACACCGTCGCCGGAGCCATTGACGAAGCGCGCGAGGTGGGAACCGTGACGGCGCGGATTTTCGGCCGCGTCAAACATCTTGAGGACTCGCTGCGTAAGGAGCGCAAAGACCTTCACCGCTCATCTCGACAGGCACCTGAAGGAGCTTGAGACCGACTACGCCGGCCGACGCGACTATCTGAGAGACAATGCCGAAGACATCATCGCGGATACTCAGGGCTTCATCATGGCGAGACTGCCCTACTATCGTTACCTGATGCTCCGGGCCGCAGAGATCGCGGCCGACGAATACCGCACTGCCGGGACGACGAGCCCTGAGGCATCTCGCCAGACAGGTCCCGGCGGAGCGCCGAGACTCGATGAACAGGGTTGCCAGAGTCCTTGAGAGACTTGATGTCCACTGCCATCTCGCTGACATTGTGAGTGGCCGAGGTGGAGACTCCGTGACCTCCGGTCCCGGCGATCCAGCAGCGTCAATCAGACCGTGAGCGCCATGATCGAGTATGTCAACCGTCTACGTGGCGCGGTCTACCAGGAGCCTGCTGAGCTGAAGCCGAGCATCGAGGTCGTCAAAGACGCGGGCGATACCTGGAAAAAGGTTCTGAAGATTCTCAGGTGGGTGCTGCCCCGCGAGGAGCCCTCTCGCCCTGGCAGAGGTCTTCAGGGTGGTCTTTGCCAAGGCCATCCCCTGGTTCTGACGCCGTCTCCGGGGGTGCTTCAGGGGCGCTTTGATGGGCACCGCCAGCTACCTCGGCATCACGTCGACACGGTTCTTCATCACCTCGCAGTCGGCGCTGACTGACATGGGAGCATCGAACGAAGCGTTCTCCTGTCGGAGCTGCGTTACGTGCGTCTTCGGGAGGAAAGAAGGGGGCGACTCTGGATATCATCACCAGGACGACAACATCACCGTGAACTTCGAGGTCTGGGCCACGGAGGGCGCTCAGTGCAACGAGGTTCACCGTGTGGCGGATCTGCTGATGTCCTTCGTCAACCTGCCTGAGGAGGAACGGCGCTCTATGTCTGAACTTCAGCAGATCGAGACCCGTAGCGAGCTCTTGGAGATCGAGACGGTCGCGTGACTGTGATTGCGTGGTCGGTGTGGTGGCGTTGACGGCCGCCGAAGCCGACGTCGGATAGCGCCGCGGTCGTACTATGTCTCCCGTTCGAGGGGTAGAGGGTGCGAACGCGGCACCTACCCCACGAACGCGCGGCGATCCCACCGGCGTCGGCGCATCCCCCACCTGGGGGAGGCTCCCGCGCAGGCGCCCTCAGTAGGGTCGGCCCATGTCCGACGTCCCCGTCTCTCCAGCGCACACGCCCGCAAGGGTGCAGATCCTGTCTGGAGCGGCACCGCCTCGATCACCGTGGTGCAGACGCTGCTCGCCCTGATTGTGTACCTCAAGCTGGAAGGCGGCTCCACGGTCGTGCCGGGCCTGGACCGCTGGCAGGTGTTGTATGCCGGACACGTACTCATCTCCCTGACCTGTCTTCTCCTCCTCATCCCGGTCTCAGAGGACCCCGCCCGTCGTTGTCGATCCTTATCGTCTTCCTGGGGCTCATCTCCCACCTGGCCGCAGGTGGCGGCTTCTGTGTCTGCGACCGTCATCGGCATGCGTAAAGGGGCGAAAGCGATACCGGTCGTGGTGGCCGTCATGGTCGTGGGTGTGTCCATGTCTCCGCTCCTCAATCCGATTCGCGAAGAGCCACGCTATCGGCCGTCGCCTCATACGCAGTCAGTAGTCTCCCGATCTGCATCGTCTGCGTCATGCTGGGCGTCAACCTGCAGGCCCGTGAGGAGCTGCTGCGCTCGGCCTCCCGCGAGGCCCGCCTCATCCGCACCACGCAGGAGGCGCGCATCGCCCAGAGCCGCGCCGAGGAACGCGCCCGCATCTTCCGCGAGATGCACGACTCCCTCGCCCACCGCCTCCCCTGGTCTCCCTCCACGCCGGCGCGCTTCAGACCCGCACCGACCTGATCTGGGCAGCGTCAGCAAGATCGCGGGCAGCATCCACACCCTGCCGCCGACTCCGGACGCGAGCTGCGCCAGATCCTCGCCGTCCTGCATGACGACGGTTCCGCTGACGGCGCCCGCGCCACTCTGGTCCGATGTCGAGGACGTCCTGTCCTGGGAGCGGGAGGCCGGCCAGGAGATCGACCTGCACCTGGCCGGGTCCTGGGCGGATTTCTTCGAGGCCGCCGACGCCCGCAGCCGACACGCGGTCCTCGCGCACCATCGAGGAGCTGCTCACCAACGCCCGCCGCCACGGAACCGGCGGCGTGGTGCGGCTCGACTGTGAGGTCGAGGCCTCCGACGGTCCCGGCGACGACGGCGCAGCCCTCGTGGTGCGGTGCGTCAATGACTGCCCGTCCACGCCTGCCGACGGCGCCCGGCGGCGGCCTGGGCCTGGAGGGTCTGCGCGAGCGGCTGCGGCTTTCGGTGGCGAGCTGCACGTCTCGCAGCGCACAGAGCAGTTCATCGTCATGGCTGCTGTCCCCGCCCACCCCGACGTACAGTAGCCTCCCAGGTAGTTGAACAAGCAAAGGAATCGGCATGGACTCACCGCAGCGCCGTGTACGTGTTGTCATCGTTGACGACGACGCCCTGTGCGCGCCGCCTTGCGTCTCGTCCTCGAGGGCGACTCCGGCGTCACGGTCCTGGCGAGGGGCCGACGGGCGCAGCGGCTACGACGCGGCGCGCAGTCTGCGCCCCGACGTCGTCCTCATGGACCTGCACATGCCCGGCACCGACGGCGTCTGGGCCACCGCCCAGATCGCCGCCGACCGCCCTGACACCAGGTTCTCGTGCTGACCGCCTTCGACACCGACGCGATGGTCGCCGCCGCCCTACGCGCCGGCGCCACCGGCTTCCTGCTCAGGACAGCGCCCCGAGATCATCTTCCGCGCCGTGCACCGCCGCCGACGGCCAGCGGGCCTTCTCCGGCTCCGTCCTGGACCGGCTCGTCGAGGCCGCCGTCGAGGCCACCCCGCAGCGCCGCGCCTTCCCCGAGACCGTTACCGACCGGGAGCGTCAGGTCGCTCTGCTCGTGGCTCAGGGCCTGGGTAACGGTGAGATCGCCGAGAGCTCGTCGTCGGTGCCAGCACCGTCAAGACCCACGTCTCCGCCCCTGCTGACAAGTTCGGCGTCTCCAACCGGGTCCAGCTCGCCGTCGCCGTGGCTGGAGTGTGCCGAGGCTGCACTGTGAGCCCTCGTCCCGACAGATAGAGAGCCCGGTCCCATCCGGTGGTCCCTGGTCTTCGTCATTGTGTCGCCGTTCTGACAGACCGGGCCCCGGTCTCGCCCACCGGGAGCGATCCCGAGGCCCGGAACGTCCGGCGCTCGCGGTGGCGTCGCCGGTCAGCCCTCGGCTCCGCCGGCGGCCTGTTGGGGCCGGCGTCGCAGGTGGTTCCTCTGCCGGACGGTTCCGTTGACGAGGAAGTCGATCATGGCGGCGCCGGCACAGCTGCCGGAGGCGCCATGGCCGTAGCCCTTGACGGTGAGCAGGTGGCGGTTGTCCAGCTGGTCGGTGAGGCTCTGGGCCCAGGGGAGAGGGTTCGGGAGTCTCCTGTGGTTCCGATGACGAGGATCGCAGATCCCTTGCATGGGTCTCCTGGGTGGGGTCGGCCCGGTGCCCCAGCCCTCGGCAGTAGGCCTCCAGAGTCTGAGGTGCCGCCGAAGAAGGTAGCTCTTCTTCTCGGCGGCTGACTGCGCGTCCCAGTCGGAGACGGTGCCGCCCGTGTCCGGGTAGTCGTTGCAGATGACCGCGCCGAACATGACCTCGCTGTTGGCGCTGCTGACCGCCTCCTCGACGGTCGTCTCCGGCGACAGGTCGGGCACGCTCTGCTTCGCTTTCACCATGAGGGTGCCGTCACGCTTGTTCATGGCCGGGTTGAGCATGGCGGTCAGCGCCTCCCAGTCCGGTTTCTCGACGGCGTACTGCTGGACGATGGCGGTGGCGTCTTGCGTGTTGACGGTGACATTGAGTCTGGGCGCGGTGAGGGGATTTCGTCCAGGCCGTCCACGAAGGTCGTCAGCTGAGCGACCGCCTCGTCCGTGGAGCCGGTCAGGGGCAGCCGTTCTGGGCCTGGCAATGCTCCACCGTATTGGCGCAGGGCACCTTCCTGAAAGTTATCTACCCGGCGTCGCTGTCGGTCCGGTACCGCGATCGGGTTCATGGGCCGCGTTCAGGACGGTGCGTCCGACGTGGCCGGGGAAAGAGGTCGGCAGATGGTCTGATGTAGGTCCCGCAAGAGGTGCCCAGGTAGTTCAGCTTCGCGTTGCCGTTCGTGGCGCGCAGGATGTCCAGGTCGCGGGCGACGTCGCGGGTGCCGACGTGGTCGAGCAGCTCGGGGACCCTGGAGTGCTGGGCGCATCTGGCGGCGTTGGCCGCGCCCTGGTCGATCTTGTCCTGGGCCGGAACGTTCTGGAGGTGACGCCTTAAGCGGCTTCATTGGGTTGGTGCTGCCGTCGTCAGGGGCTGCCAGGGACCGCTTGATCTCGTCATCGGTCCAGCAGGTGATCGGGGTGACTGTCCGACTCCCGAGGATCGAATCCGATGATGTCGTGGCACCGCGAAGCTCCTCGGGCATAGCGGCCGGGTCCTTCACCGTCTCGCAATGCTGGCGCCGGGGCCTCCTGGGTTGGTGAACAGGGAGCCGTGCTCAGCGTTGCCGTCAGAGGCGGGGAGCTTCTTCAGGGCGATCGTGATGGTGCGGCCATCCAGGTGCTCGTAGTCCAGGGGGAGACAGTGGTCGTCCCGCATTTGAAGGGGGTGCTGTCCGAGCAGTCCTTCCCAGTCGATGGTCTGGCTGTAGAAGCTCTCCAGCCCTTGGGGAGCATCGCCTGGGGAACCGTCGGGCTGCCGGTGAAACCGCTGGCAGGGGCGGTGGGTGCGATGGGGTGGTGTGGTGCTGGCGGCGGAGGCCTGTGGTTGGCAGGCCGTCAGGGCAGTCGACAGCACTCGTACTGCTAGGACCGCAGCCCGCCTTCGCGCGGTGAGGGTATCGGTTTCACTAGGGCTTCGCCCTGGGGCTGGAACGTCTTCGGTCTCCCGTCGCCGCGGGCAGAGGCGGCCGCGGGCGGCGCGATGCCTCGTGTCCGTCCCGCCATCTCTGCTGGTAGGTTTTTGCCGGGCTGCGCCCCGCGGCGCCCGGACACCGCGTGACGTTAGCGCGCGGCGGTGTCGGCCTCGACCGTCGGGAGGATCTTGGAGGCGCTGGTTTGCGGCCTCCGGTGAGATATTGACCTCCCGGAGGAAAACGGACGAGGTCCGTTTCGTCCTCCGGGAGGTTGACGCGATACTGGCACTGCGGCCACGGCGCGTACGGCCGGGCGAGCCAGGCTGCGCCAGCTCCTACGCCGTCGCGGTGGCCGACCTGCAGCGCCGTCGAGAGCGGCGTTGGGCTCATGCTGGTCCGCGGTGGTGCGCGCTGGGTGCGTCGGAACCGCCTGCAGAAGCACGAGCGTCAGCAAAGCCACCGCACGATCGCGAAGAACACGGTTACCCACACCGCGCTGAGGCTGGAGCAGCTCGTGGATGAGCAAAACCGTGGGGTGCGAAGATCACCACCATGATGAAGCGCCGCCAGGGCCCCGACCACCGCCGCATCCGCAGTGCGCCAGTCGCGCCAGCATGCGGGAGGACCAGGACGGGCGGCGTGCCGGGCGCCAGCACCATGAGCGGCACCGGGCGGCTGCCAGCAGAGCGCACTGCGGCGAGGGCCCTCTGCCCGAGCCCTCCTTCCAGCCGCGCACGCGTCCGGAGCCCGGCCCCGATGAGGCCCCGATGCACAACATCCATACCAGTAGGGGTCTCGCCCAGCCCGCTCTCCAGCGCCCACCATCGCCGCGGCGCCGAGCTGCGCGTCCTGCGCGCGCGGCGGATGCGGACGCAGCCCGCCAGGTCAGGCTGAACGGCCTTCAGGACTCGCTTCCAGCGCAGGGACCTGCCCGTACCACGATGACGCCGAGCGCGGCGATGACGGGCCAGGCAGCCCAGGCCCGTCCCGACCGCCGCCGGTAGCGCACCGTCAGTCCCCGCCACAGCTGGAAGCAGTGGAGGCTCGCCGTTAGCCGTCAGCGTGGGGGGCGGCCCTCGCAGGCCCAGCCCGCGTGAGGCCGAGGGACTTGGTCGCCGTAGTGCCGAGGGTCGAGTGCGTATGCGGGCGTCGGGTAGCGTGGTGGTGGCTGTCCTCTCGATCGCCGCGATGTTGAGCACCGCGTAGCCCTCGGGGATGACGGTCGCTGTCGGTGCTGGGCATGCGCGCAGCGAGGGAGCAGTGAGTTGCGCGGCCGCTTCAGTGGCTGAGGAAGCAGCCGGCGACGGCGCTGTTGTTCGGGGAGGTCTCGAACATGAATGCGGGCCGCTCATGCCCCGCCTCGAGGTTGAGGACGAGGTCGACGTTCTCGTGAGTCGGCGCGTGGTAGCGCATCTCGTTGCGGGCGCCGATGAAACTTCAACCTCGCCGTCGGCATGACGATCTTCAGTGAGTTCTCCGGCTGAGCCCTCGGCATACTGCCCGGAGCGCCTCGACGATGGCGGCCACGTTGCAGCCGTCATCACCCGCCCCGTGGGAGGTCCCGGCGGTGATGCTCTGCTGACTGTTCTCGTCGGCTCGACCGTGGCCGAGTCGGAGGCCCATGAGCGTTATGGTGCGTCTGGACTGGCACGTCGACGACGATCGTGTCGGCCGTCGCGTCCTCGAGCGCCGCCTGCTGTCTTCCGGTGGTACGAAACTCGAAGAGCTCTTATCCTCCGGCTTGCTGAAGTCGAACATCGGGTCGGAGTGACACTCGGCGGTGTAGCCCAGTCGGAGAACATGCTGATGACGTCGTCGCGCGCTCGGTCACAGCTCTCGCGGCGCGGGCAAACATCAGCTCATCGGCGAGCCGGGTTTGATGGAGTGCCATGGCGCGCCGGCAGAGAAACGTGGTCGGGTCAGCGGTGGTCGGTGGGAGGGCAGGATGAGAATGCTCAGACCCGCCACCAGCCCCAGCAGGGCGCGATCAGCCGTGGGCGCCGAGCGAGATCGGGTACGGAGAAACGTTGACGAGTCATGGTGGCAGCCTTAAGGATGTGAATCGGTGGTAGGATATGACGGGCACCACGTTCGTTCCTTCCGGCTCGACTGGCGGGTTAGGGCTCGAAGGCACGGCGCGGGGTACGGAAACGCGGTGCCGCCCGTCAGTTCGGGTTCCGCCGTCGGCAGTGGGCTGAGGCTCGGGCGGTGGTGCCCTCTGCCGGGACGCTGCTGCCGACGACGAAGTCGGTATGGCCGCGTGCGTAGGTAGCTTCCGAAGGTGATGTGCCCGTAGCCTCGACGGTAGAGGTGGCGTTGTTCAGCTGATCGGTGAGGCTCTGTGCCCAGGGTAGAGGGTCCGGGAGTCCTGGTGAGCCCGACGACGAGGATCAGCGATCCTTCATGGGTCTCCTGGGCGTCTGTGCGGTGTCCCCAGCCGCGGTAGGGGCGTCAGACCATTCGAGGCACCGCCGCAGCGTAGTCTTCTCTCCGGCGCTGACTGCGTCCCAGTCGGCGACGGTCTCGGCGCGTCCGTAGTCGAATTTGCAGATGACGGCGGGAGCCATGAACATGTTCGCCCCGCTGACGGCCTGCTCGTGGTCGTGCGGCGGTGCGAGACACGCCCGCTGTCGTCTTCACGCGAGGGCGCCGTCGCGGGTTGTTCATCGCTCGGGGTGAGCATGGCGGCTCAGTGCCTCCCCAGTCCCGTTTCTCAATGGCGTAGTGCTGATGATGGTGGTGTTCCGGATGCGTGATATTGGAGTCCGGGCGGAGGGGATCATCCAGGCCGTCCACGAAAGCCGCCAGCCGGGCGATCGCCTCGTCCGTGGAGCCGAGTTGAGCGGCAGCCCTTCTGAGTCCGGCAGTGCTCGACGTCATGGCGCAGGACGCCTTCCTTGAAGGCCGTAGTCCCGGCCTCGCCATCGGTCCAGCGCGCGACGGGTCCACGGCCCGTCCAGGACGGCGCGTCCGACGTGGCCGGGGAAGAGGTCGGCGTAGACGGCTCCGATATGGGTCCCGTAGGACATGCCCAGGTAGTTCAACGTGGTCCTGATCGGCGCGCAGCGATGTCCAGGTCGCGCCACATTGCGGGTGCCGACGTGGTCGAGCAACAGACTGGAGTGCTGGGCGCACGCGGCGGCGCTCGTGCTCAGTCCATCTTCTCTGGACCGAGAGGGTCTGGAGGAGGGCCCTGTTGATAGGCTCGATGTCTGAGAGCTTGCCGTTCTGAGCGTCGGTGAGGACCTGGTGGATATCCCCCATCGGTCCAGCAGGTGATGGGGTGGGACCGCCCCAGCCGCGCATCGAAGCGACGATACCGTCGAAGCGGCCCGGAGTCCCTCGGGCAGGGCAGTGGCCCTGGGCCAGATCCTGGATTCGCTGGCGCCAGGCCGCGGGATTGATGAACAGGAGCCGTGCTCGGCGTCGGAGTCGAGGGCGGGAGCCTTCAGGGCGATCGTGATGGTTTGGCCACCAGGGTTGTTGTAGTCCAGGGGGACGGTGACCGTCCCGCACTGGAAGGGCGAGGTGCCTCCGAGCAGTCCCGCCAGTCGATGTCTTGTTGTAGAAGCTCCAGCCCTGCGGGGCGCTGGCTCGATGTGGAGTGCGCCGGTGGTGCTGGCAGTGGATCCATAGCGGTCGTCAATGGATTCCTCCGGCTGCGGTGCTGGTCTGGTGTGGGTGCCGGTACGGATGAAGGTCGGGCGCCGGCGGCGAGATCCGCGGCCGCACGCCGCCAGGGCTGCTCGACAGCAGCGCCAGGGCCGCGCCCGCCTTCCGCGCGCTGAGGGTGTCGGTCTCATAGGACCCCTGCTCCCTTGCGTGTCGAGGTCGGTGGGGGCTGTCGCCTCGTCCGGCTTGTGCCCCGCGCAGCGCCGACCTCTGTGACGCCGAAAGCTGAGGCGGCACCGGTTTTCGTCGGCCGCTGCGACTCGGCTGGCCTCGGAGGAGGATGGATGTCGTCGTCCCCAGGTGGTCGCCGCGTTCGTACCTTCTCCGGCTCAGGTTGGTGGGCAAGGCCCCGAAAGGCGCGGTGCGAGGTACGAACGCGGCACCACGTGGTGTCGTGCCTCGGGGCCAGCCGCACGATCGGGCGAGGGCAACGAAGGCGAGGTCAGCCCCGCCTGCATCCAGCCGAGCCAGGCCTGACGCGGCAGTGTGGGCAGATCCGGCCACAGCGTGATGCCCCGGACGATGCCGTACATGCCGGGCAGTGCGCCACCGCCAGGATCCAGGTCGCTAGGACGCCCAGGGCCCGCTGGCGTGCTGCCAGGCAGGCAAGTAGTGCGGCACGCGGCAGGCCACGCCATGCGACTGGGTGCCGCCGCGCGCGGCGCGTGTACAGGCCCATGACCAGTGCCAGGATGGTGAAGATGCCGAGGATCGCGGTCTGCAGCAGCGTCGGCAGTCATCGGCATGCGCGCCGTCGAGATCTTTACTGCCGTCGGTCAGGAGCGCGGCGAGCGCGGAGGCGGTCCCATCATTGTTCTGGTCGGCTACCATGACCGCCTTGCCCGACTCCTTGTCGATGGCCAGTGGGTCGCGACTCCATCGTGCTGCCGCCGTGGTTGATGATCGTGTGCCCGTCGACGACGTCGTGTACCAGTGTAGCCGATCTTCTCCCGGCAGCTTGATTCCGTCCATGACCCGGCCGCGCACGCGGCCCCTGGGGGCTGTCACCTGGCTGTGCCAGGCGACCCTGGGCGTAGTGGGTCGCGTCCTCCGGGGTGCTCACGCCGGCGCCGGCCGTTGGAAGCCAGAACCGCTGACCGGACTGGCCTCGGCGCCCGCTGGCCCTGACGCCGTGGATGGCGCGTCGAATGCTCCGCCTGGCTGGAGGTGAGGGTCGTGTGCTTCATGCCCAGGGCGTGAAGAGCCGTGCCTGCGTGGTCGGACCGTGACCTCGGCCCGAGGCACGGGTGAGAGGGCTCACCCGCAGCGAGATGCATGGTGGTTGGAGAAGCGAACTGACGCGCTTTGCCCATCGTGGTGCGCGCGGGCGCTGCCGATGAGCTGGTTGCTGTCGGTGAAGGGTTGAGCCCCAGGATGTTTTGCTGCAGCACCCACCTGCCTCATCCTGCGTGGGGATGCCGGGAGACCGGAGCGGTGCGAGGCACCTCCCTCAGGTGGTATTTCTGCCCGCCGGGGTGCCGGCGACTGCAGGTGGGTGGACAGCGGTCGCTGGCCCAGCCCCGCCGCGCGCGATGGCATCGCGCCAGGAGCTGGCCGGTAAGGTCTGGTGATCGAGCCGATCTCCATGGGAGGGTGGACGTGCACTGCTGGCCGGAGGCGGCGGTGTGATGCCGGCGTGGCGGCGCCCTCGGCGATGACGGGGACATGATGCCGCGGCCCTGGTCGTCAGTCAGGCAGACCGATGACCCGCTTTGGCCAGGTCCTTGTCGCCAGTGATGGGAGTGTCGGCTCTTCAGGTGCGTGCGGCGGCGGCGAAGACCACCAGAGTTAGGCAGGCCGCCAGGATCGCGCAGGCCCAGCGGAGAGGCTGCGATGACGGCGGGATGAGAGATGTGGCCCGCCTACGGTGGTGGTGGCTGGAACGGGGAAATGGAGAGGTCGGTGCTGCAGGGGACCGGAGGCTGTCCTGGTGCTCACCTGGTGATCTCAGCCAGCCAGTCAACTCATATCAGGGCCAGCCCGACAAAATATCACGTCGAGAAGGTCAGCGTCTACTCCGCAATGCGGGCAGAAATCTCCGAGTCGGGCGAGTGTGGTGATCAGATGCCGGTGAGCGCCTCTGAGGAGCCCTTACCGGCCGAGAGGCCCGAATACTCCCGGCGAACGATCGCGGCTCGGGGTATCCTGCCCGTCTTCGCGCGACGCCCTTGCGTCCGCACAGTCCGATGGCTGCGGACGCGTTGTCCACAGGGCTCCGGCTAGTGTTAAAGCGTCATTCTCCGGTGAGCGCAGTAGTCCCATGAAAGCGCCATGGACGCTGATCTCTCACCGTTGTTCGGCTGCTATGGCGCATGCGCATTCGGGATCTTGAGTTGACTCGCACCAGCGCCGCCAGTCGCCTCGCTCTGTGAGAACCGGTGCGAGCCCATCGCCCGTGAGTACGGTGTCGTCAGTCTCCAGGTGCTGAACGCCGCGTTCTGGCTCGCATTCACGGTGGGCTCCCTCAGCCGCCAGGCAGCCATGCGTCACATCGATCTTCCGTTTGCAGAAGATCTGAGCAGGTTCACCGTGGTTTCGATAGCGGACGATTCGCAGCCGTGGGACGTGAGGTTATCCATGTCGATCGGAGCCAGGGCCCAGCATCTCCGACTTCGTTTCCCGACAGGCACTTCCTGAGGCTCTGGCGCGTTTTTCGCGCTGCTCACCTCCAGGACGACTCCCCCACTCATCGCCTCTCGATGCGGTACTTCACAACGAGCGGTCACTGCATGAGCAGATTCGCAGCCCTGCTTCGTGGCCCCGGCTCGCCGGGCGCTCTGCACGACTCGATCGGCGCCAGTGACCGGGCCGTTCCCGTTGGAGACGTTAGCAGTTGAATGGAACCTGCATGCTGCAGGACTGAGCTTCGAGGACGGGGTGGGATTGAGGGCGTCAGAGGTGGACCTGGTGGTCGAGGGATGGTGGTCGGAACTGGACGGCTACACCACCACTGCGACGAGTACCAGTTCGGCCTCGACCGTTGGCGCGACCGCCGGCTTGTTGCCCGTGGCTTCCTGCCGCTGCGCTTCACGAGGAAGGATGTCTACGCGCATCAGGTCGTTCCGGATGTGCTGAAGGCCGTGAGGCTGGGGAGTGTCCAAATCCGCGCCAAAGGCTGCTGAGTCTCGGATAGAAAATACAGAACCGCGCAATTCTGCGGTCCTGCTGCTCAGTGAACGGCGCCTGAACCCTTTTGTGGCAGATCTGACACTAGAGCCCCTCAAGGAGGTCATCGGCTGCTCTGGTGACGGCTCCTAGCGAGAGTGGAGCGCATCCAGGTGATGATGTTGGAGTGAATCCTCAGTAGGTCAGATGACATCAGTATCGATAGTCATGACAGGTCAATCGGGTTGTCCGGGGAGCGGTCTCGTGCTGGGTCGAGGTCCACGCCGACGATCTCGTCCCTGATTGACGTGAGTAAGTCGCGCCAGTCGTGGCATTGTGGGTCTCGAGCCGCTGCATTGCCAGGATGCGGCGTGCTCGCTCGCGTGCTGCGGCTGTGCAGCCGGGCAAGGGCCTTGAGGTCCTGGTGTTGTTTCGCGGTTGCAGAACGACAGCACTGGGCACAGCCTCTACCTGATTTCGTTACAGAAAAATGATGTCGTCGAGATCGACCGTGGTCGCCTCGGCGCTGGGCTCACCAGACCCTGATGACGTTCCACCAAATCGGCCCGACCACGAGCCAGATGGCCATGTGCACGACGCCCGAAGACGAGCCCTCGTCCTCCACCACGCCCCGAGTTCCGACGTGATCCGACCCGAAGTACAGCGGCGCCGGCCCGCTGCCGTAGTGGGAGGCACCCCATGGGTCGATCGCGCCCAGCAGCACGGTCAGCGGAACGCCGGGCAGCCCCAGCGCCAGCCCCACCCTGAGGAACACCGGAGAACACTGACGCCGTGTGCCGTCCTGAGGCGAACAGGTAGTGGGGTCAGCGCGCACACCCGTCAGAGCAGCGAAGGCGGTGATCGTCCTAACCCGCCCATCATGCCGCCTACGTGCTCGCCCAGCCAACCGATGAAACTCGAGGTCGCTGAGCGCGGTGCCCATCGCGACGAGGGCGCGAACCAGGTGAGTGTGTCCCAGGCCGACTTCTCCGCCTTATCTGTCCCCACGTGAGCGCCCCTGTCAGCAGCAGCGCAGCCCGAGCAGTGCCACCGTCGCGCTCATGCAACGAGTCGCCAATGACCCACGGGACGATCATGCACACGAAGACCGCGAGCGTCGTCCACTCGTGAGCGTCACCGGCCCGAGCCGCCGCAGCCTCGCGTGAGGCCATCGCGGGAGGCGTTGGGCGTGCGCCGACTCCGGCCGGTTGAGCCGGTAGATGACCAGCGGGACGGCGATGACCCTGACTCAGCCCCGGAACCACTGGAGGCCATGAGCCATCCCGGCCAGCTGACCTGGACCCCGGCCACGGCCGCCAGCCAGAGAGGCCATGGCGCTCGGTGCGGCTCCGGTGAAGAGATGACCGAGACCGCCAGGTTGAGGTTGTAGGTCGTCAGCGCCAGGTAGGACCCGAGGCGCCGGTGGGTCTCCGGCCTGCCCGGCTCGGACCCGAACGCCCTGGCCACGCTCATCGCGACCGGGTACACGTAGCCCGAGCGCGCGGTGTGTGACGGGATCGCCGGGGAGGTGAGCAGATCGGCGAGCCCAGACCGCAGGCGAGCCCGATGGTCGACCGGCCGAAGACCTGACGAGTCAGATAGGCCAGCCGCTCACCGAGCCCAGAGGCGATGACGGCTCGCGCCGCGAAGAAGGCTGGAGACGATCAGACCAGATCGTTGAGTTCGAGAACCTCGACAGGGCCCTGCGAGATCCTGTCCCTCGGCGTCGCCGTCGGGCGCGACGACCCTGGTGGCCGCGCACAGCGCCATCGCTATGACGGACAGCGCGCCCATCGGCGCCGCCGTGCTGATGATGCCGACGATCGTCACCAGGAAGATCGCGAAGAGGATGCCAGGTGGCGGGCTCCAGCCCTGAAGCTCGGGATGAACCAGGTGATCAGGCCGACGACGAGGCACACTGGCCAGCGCCAGCGGTCGGGTTTCCGCCCCAGTCCTGGGCGTTTGTCGAGCCGACGACGTCGATGGCCCTCCCGCCTCAGGCGCCTTCGCCCGTGGGCTTGCGGGCGTCGAGGGTGGGCGTCGGCCCCTGACGCGCCCTCGGTTGTCCTCTCCTGCTGTTGCTGCGGGGCTGCAGCCGCCCTCCTCCGTCGCTTCTGTCCGGCGCGACGGTACCGGCGTCCGCGCTGCTCATTTGATGTACCGGACCTCTGCTCCAGAGCGCCAGCGCCGCTCCTGCGCTCGTTGTGACGACCTTCTGCTGCTCGAAGAGGTTGTTGCCCTCGGCGTCGATCGAGACGATGAGCGGTCCGAACTGCTTGACCCGGAAGATCACAGGGGTCTCGGGCATACCCAGCTCGCGCCAGTAGCCGCCTCCACCTCTCGACCTCGGTGGCCGCGATGACGGCATTACCGGCGGGGAAGACGCAGCGTAGGGCCGTAGGTCCGGCAGCCGGCCTCGGTTCCCGCCCCACGCCGCCCTTTGCCGACGATGAGGCGCACCCCGGTCCGCCGGATGAACTCCTCGAACTTCTCCATGCGCATCGAGGTGGTCGGCCCCACCGAGACGACCTCGAACCGGCCGGCTCTCGTCGATGACCCGGATGATCGGGCCGGCGTGGAGGATGGCCTCGCGGATGATCGATCGGGCAGCTCGCGCATGAGCTCGATGACCGTCGGTGCGCGACGTCGCGGCGAGGTGACGATGGCGTCCAGGAAGATGACGTCGCCGACCCTGATGCCCTCAAGATCCTCGCGCGTGATCGGCGTCGTCAGCGTGATGTGGCGGCCGGCTCTGACGGTGGTCTCGGGAGGTCTCGCTCCGTGGTGCTCTGCAGCTCGACTCCTTTTGTGCGTGATGAGCTCGTAGCCTCAGGTCCTGTCGAAAATGGATGGTGCCCGCGCCGGTGCGACCAGCAGCCGGTGCTGACCGCGACGGAGAGCAACGAGGATGGCGCGCCGAGTTCTCGATGTTGACGCCATCGTCGAGCTGCTCCCACCCAGGTCTGGGGACCGAGTCGATGGAGTCGATGGCTCCTGGAGATCGTCCTCGAGCTGGGCCACCTTTCGGGGTTGGAGGCGTGGGGAACCGACCGGACGCACTGAGCGCCAGCTTGGACATGTAGCTGGCTGCGTCGATCGATGAGCCGATGCCCAGCCCACGAGCAGCGGCGGGCAGGCGTTGAGGCCGTGAGGTCGCGACGTCCAGGACGAACCGCACAGCCGCCTCGTAGCCCTCGCCCGGCATGAGGTCTTGCCCTCGGCCGGGCAGGAGCAGCCGCCGCCGGCCAGGTAGACGTGCAGCGTGAGGTCATCTCGGCTCCTCGGCGACGTCCCAGTAGATCCACGGTGACTTCGAGCCGACGTTGGTTCCGGTGTTGACACTCGTCGAAGCGTCTCCACGGTGTTGTGCCGCAGCGGCGCGATCCTCGTGGCCTTCGGCGATGGAGGCCTTGAGCGCTCTGGACGGTCGCGTGCGGGGGAAGTGGCTGCCGACGGTGGCGAAGATCTGACCAGCCCGGTGTCCTGGCACGAGGGCTGCCGAGTTTCTCGGCCAGCTCCTGGTTGCGCCGCATGGTCTGGTAGATCATCGTCGCCATCGGGGTGGTCCTGCCTCGGCCAGCGCCTTGAGGCGGAGGTGACGTCGTCAGGCAGACGTCTCGCTGACCAGTGAGGTGAAACGCGACGACGTCGGTGAGCCGGGACGGTCGGCTACGGGCGTCCACGGTTGCGATCGTGCTGAGGCTGTCTCGCGGTGGTGGTGGTGGTCACGATGGTTCCTCCTTCGGTATCGGGACCGATCCGTCCCCTAAGCACCACTGTCCCGTGACGGCGCGTCAGAATCTCTTCCGTTCCATCAGGAGGGCGGCCGGGCCGCAGGTCCCACTCCGGCTGGTTGCCCGGGTTCGACGACGTTTCCGGCGGCCGGCAAGACCTGAGGATTCGCCCATCCCGTTTCGCGGCGCGGCGCGCGTCATGGTGCGTGGCGTGCGTGCCGGGGAGCCGTCGCTGGGCGTCGTCGACCTGCTAGATTCACCTGGCTGAAACCGCGCCAGCTGGTGCTCGGAAGGTGACCGCTGCTTATCTGGGTCCGGCTGGCGAGCTCCTCCAGAGTGCGCCGACAGGGTGCGGGCCAGTTCAAGGGCCTCGTCCATGGGGGACAGTCGGGCCAGGCGACGCAGTCGTCGCAGGGTCCTCGTTCGCATCGTCGGCCACGGAGGGCAGGCTCGCCCAGTGGCGCAGGATTTGCGTGACCTCGGCGTTCGTGCGCGAGATGTAGCTCCGGTGGAAGACCGAGTCAGCCTCGCGCGTGTCCTCGGTGAGCAGCCGTCGGTAAGTCGACGGCGTGCGTCCGAAGGGTACGTCGGAACGCCGTTTGAAAGCGCTTGACGTCTGAATCGTTGCGGAGGGCGACCTCGGCGATGAGGTGGTCGGTTCGTCAGCTCGCGCGTGGCCTGCGCAGCCGTAGCGCGTGAGGTACTCGGAGAAGGTCATGCCCACGTGCTGAGGGAAGAGCTGGAGAGGTAGCCGGCTGAAGCCCGAGTGCTGGGCGAGCAGTTCGAGCGTGATGCTCATGCGAAGCTTGGTCCATGCAGGCCACCGCGCGGCGCAGGGCCCGGTGGCTCTCGATGGCGGTGGGCAGGTCGGTGGCCCGGGCTCCCGGGAGGGCTCTGTGGGAAGCGGTCGAAGAGGGCGACGACGTCAGCAGCCCGGCCTCCCAGGCGGCCTTTACCTCCGGGTCCGGGAGCGTCGCTGGCGAGCATCATTCGTGCCAGCAGCGTACGCAGTCGCGCGAAGCCGGGTTGGTCGCGGGTGCTCTCCCGCGGAGCGGCAGCGAAAGCGGGGGACGAGCTGTCCTGCGTAGCCGGCCAGGTATCCGGCGATGATATGCAGCAGTAGCACGGTTGTGGGCTGCGTGGCAGGGTGGCGTGCCCGTCATTGGAGTTGATGACCGCGACGTCGCCGGGCTCGCAGCGCTCCACCCGGCCGTCCGCGCACACCTCCATCCGCCGGTGACGACGACGAGGATTTTCCAGGGCCGGGGTGCCGTTGCGGTAGGAGCCGATCCCGCTAGACGCACTGCTGAGCCTGAGGCCGCGCGCTCGCCCGCGCTCGTAGTAGAGCTCTCCGCTTCGCGTGGTGCTCGCGGTGGCGTCCATAATCCATCGTAAAGGCGGCGAGGATCTCGACGTGCCGTCGTGGATGGCTGATACCCCAACACGCCGGGCAGGAGTGATCTGACCTCATATGTCTCCGAGCGTCCTGCCGGCTCGCGTTCGCTTTTCGACAGCATCCGCGAGATCGCGCGGAAGGCGTCACCTATCGGGACAAAAAGTCCCCGCCTCTATCGCAAGATGTTGCGCGATGACAATACGACTACAAGATGATGTGCTCATCGGTGATTTAGGGTATGGATCGGCACCGGTGCCGCGCAACCGGTTGGCTCCCCGACAGGCAGGTCGCTCAGTCACTGACGGCAAATTAGAAGGACCGGCTTGTACGACGCTCGACAAGGCCGTGATACAGGAACGAGAAGGACCATCGGAGACACCCGTGCTCGAGAAGAACCTTGCCCACCGCCTCGCAGCTGACGGCTTCGGCGCAGCTGCTCGGCCGCCACGCCTGACGCCACCACTGACCCGCACCTAGTGGCCCTGGCTCAGCCGACTCCGCCAGTCGCTCGCGGCGAGCGCACCATCGGACGCCATCGCCACCATCACCGAGTACCTGGACCGCTCCCGACTGGCGCGTCAACGCCAACGCAACCAGGGCTACTCGCTGGGCGGGATGATGCCCAACACCTCCGGCAAGGTCGTCGCCAACTACTGGCTCCGCCAGGTCCACCCGGCGGCCGCCGGCCAGGCCCACCGCAACGCGGACCTCCACATCCAGCGACCTGGCATGTTCGCCGGCTACTGCGCCGGCTGGTCCCCGCGACCTCCTCCAGCAGGGCTTCAACGGCGTCCTCGGCGCCATCGCCGCCGAGCTGCCAAGCACTTCTCCTCCGCCGCCGGGCAGATCGTCAACTTCCTGGGCACCCTCCAGAACGAGGGCTGGCGCCCAGGCCTTCTCCTCCTTCGACACCTACATGGCGCCCTTCGTCCGTCTGGACGATATGACCCACGAGCAGGTCAGCAGTGCATGCAGGGGCTCATCTTCAACCCATCAACGTCCTCGCGCGAGGGCACCCAGACGCCCTTTCACCAACCTCACCTTCGACTGACCTGCCCTGCGGACCCGGCTGACGAGCACCCCTCATCGGCGACGACGTCTGCGACTTCGCCTGCGGCGACCTCCAGGCGGAGATGGACCTCATCAACCGCGCCTTCATGGAGGTCATGCGATCGAGGGCGACGCCGAGGGCCGTGTCTTCACCTTCCCATCCCCACCGCACAAACATCACCCGGGACTTCGACCGGGACTCTCCCAACACCGAGCTCCTGTTCACCATGACCGCAGTACGGCCTGCCCTACTTCCAGAACTTCATCAACTCCGAGCTCGACCCCGGCATGATCCGCTCCATGTGCTGCCGTCTCCAGCTCGACCTGCGCGAGCTGCTCAAGCGCGGCAACGGCCTGTTCGGCTCGGCCGAGCAGACCGGCTCGGTCGGCGTCGTCACCATCGACATGGCCCGGCTCGGCTACCTCACGCCGACGACGAGGCCGCCCTGACCGCCCGGCTCGACGAGCCGCTCGAGATCGGCCGCGACAGCCTCCGAGCTCACGCGCACCGCTTATCCAGCACCACATCGACGCCGGCCTGTTCCCCTTCACCAAGCGGTACCGGCAGCCTGGACAACCACTCTCCACCCTGGGCGTCAACGGCATGAACGAGATGGTCCGCAACTTCACCCACGACGCCTACGACCTGACCGACCCGCGCGGCCACGCCATGTGCGTGCGCCTCCTGGACCACGTGCGGGACAAGATGGTCGAGTTCCAGGAGGCCACCGGCCACCTCTACAACCTCGAGGCCACGCCGGCCGAGGGCACCACCTACCGCTTCGCCAAGGAGGACCGCATGCCACCGCATCCTCCAGGCCGGCATGAGACCAACCCCTACTACACGAACTCCTCCCAGGTCCCGGTGGGCTACGACCGACGACCCTTCGAGGCCCAGGAGGGTGGAGGAGCCCAGACCAAGTACACGGGTGGCACCGTCCTGCACCTGTACATGAACGAGCGAATCTCTTCGGCCGCCGCCTGCAGGGAGCTCGTGCGCCGCTCCTGACCGCCTTCGCACGCCCCTACATCACCATCACGCCGACCTTCTCCATCTGCCCGGTTCACGGATAGCCTCGTGGGCGAGCACCTGACCTGCGACAAGTGCGCCGAGCTCCACCCGAGGCCGAGCCGGTCGAGTGCGAGTGTGGACCCGCGTCATGGGCTACTGCGTCCGGTGCGCTCGTTCAACATCGGCAAGAAGGGCGAGTACATGGAGCGGCAGATGTTCACCGAGGTTGCCGCCGGCGGCACGGCCCGGCCGTCTCGCGCCTGAGCGCGGTCAGCGCCTGAGAATCCGCTGGGCCGTCGGGTGCCGTCGGATGATCCGGCGACGGCGCCCGACGGCCCGCGCCATGACGACAAGACGGAGGAGCAGCCGTAACCCTGCAGAGCTCGCAGGCTCTCCCCACCCGTTCCGGCGGCAGGGAGAGCCCTGACACCGCCCGGCCGACGACCTGGTGATCGCCGGGCCTAGTCCCTGATGGCACGGTCGACTCGCCCGACCACCCGACCGCGACCGTCTTCCTGCAGGGTTGCCCCTGGAACTGCTTCTACTGCCTGCAACCAGGCCCTCATCCCGCCGCACGCCCGGCCGGGTGGCGTGGGAAGAGGTGCGCGCCCTGCCTGCGCCGTCGGAGGGCTGCTCGACGGCGTCGTCCTCACCGGCGGCGAGGCGCTGCGCAGGATGCCCTGGCCGATGCGCCCGCGAGGTCATCGACAGCGGGCTTCGAGTGGGGCTGCACGGCCGGACCCTATCCGCGACGGCTTCGGGACATGATCGAGGCCGGGCTCGTCGACTGGGTGGGCTGGACATCACGCGCTGCCCGAGCACTACGGGCAGGTGGTCGGCCGGGCGAACGCGGCCACGAAGGCCTTGGAGAGCCTGGAGATGCTCACTCGAGGCGGCCGACCGCGGCGGCCGGACTTCGAGGTGCGCACCACCGTGGTGCCCGGGACGTGACGGCCGACGACGCCGTCGAGGGCGCCGGCGGGTGCACGCGGCGGGGCGCGTCTACGCCCTCCAGCAGGCCCGCCCGAGGGGACGACCGGCGAGTTCGACGTCGGCGCGCCCGGCTGGGACGGGAAGTGCGAGCGCATGGCCAAGCGCATCGAGGCCTGGGCTGGGACCGCTTCACCCTACCGCCCGGGCGTAGGGCGGTGCTGTGGGGAGCGGTGTCCATGGTTGGTGGCGGGTTCCACTTCAGCCTCGAAGTTATGAGTTACGACATCCTGATCTTCGAACCGGACTCCGCGACCGATGAGGACTTCCCCAGTGGTGGGGAGCAGGTGGTCTCCCAATGGGGTGAGCCGTACGACTTCAGCACTATCGATGGCTCCACCCCGGCGATCAGATCCTTCTACCGAGACATCATCCGCACCTTCCCTCCGATCAACGGCCCCGATGCGCTGACCGAGGAGGAGCTCGAAGAGCGGGAGGCCGAGGACTGCCGGTCGCCGACTACACCATCGGGGCCGACTACATCTACGTCAGTGTCGGCTGGTCGGACGCCGATTACGCTCGTCAAGATCGCCGGTCAGATGGCTTGGACGCAGCGGCTTGCGGTCGCCTACGTCAGCGAGGGCGGCTCGATCTTCCGGCCGTAGGGGTGGGTGCGGCCCGATGTCGAGGGCTTTCAGCGGTTGTTCACCTCTCCAACTGGCTGATTAGGGCTGAACCGCGCACCAGAAGGGAGACGACCGTGAAAGCCCAGACGAGCAACCCAGCTCCTCATGACCGCAGGTCTTGCCGTGGCGACGGCCACCGCCTGCTTCCCGGTCCGGCCCCAGGGCGCAGATCCGGGCGCTGCGGCGTCGTCGACCGCTGTCGGTACCGAACAGGCATCCCCCAGCGGCCCGGCCAGTGCTGCGACCTCGGCGACGCCGGCCGGTGACGCCTCCGCGTCGGTGGCTCCGTCGTCGAGCACGGAGCAGCCGACCACTGCCGCCCCGTCGGTGAGCCCTCCGCCTCGCCGAGCGGGACTGCCGCCTCCCGCCCGACGCCGGGACCGCCTCGCCCTCGCAACCCTCCGGGGCTCGGGCCGGGGACGCTCCGAGGCCGAGATCAACGGCTGGAGCATCGACTACTTCGAGGGCTTCGACTCTCCCTTGAGGATCTGGGCTGGGAGCACTACGGCTGGGGCGATCCGCCTGTTGGGCACTGGGGCCATGGGGAGTGATGTCGCAGAAGAATTCCTTCACTCAGAACGGAGAGCTGGTCGTCCGCACCCAGTACCAGGACGGGCAGTGGAGCGCCGGCGGTACCTCGAGCGGGAAAGGTCTTGACGGCCTCTCGCGGCCGGTGGGAGGTCCGCGCCAAGTTCCCCAGGCCAAGGGGGTCGGATACGTCTTTCTGCTGTGGCCGGAGGACCAGGGTTGGCCCCCGGAGATCGACTTCGCTGAGGGGCAGGGTCAACGGTCCCCGTGTGGAGGCACCACCACTGGGACCCCGACAACAAGCAGGAGCAACGGGCCTTCGACAACGCAGACATGAGCGGCTGGCACACCACGGCGTCATCGTGGAGGACAACCTCATCACCTTCACCCTCGACGGCCAGGAGTGGGGTCCGGATCGAGCGGAGCATCACCGACAAACGGATGTTCTTCGGGGGTCCAGACCGGCGCGATGGATCCCAACGGCAGTGCGAACCGGTACGAGACCGTCGACGGCGGTGTCCCCGGCCCGCTCACTCCGGCCGTCTCCGACATCCAGATCGACTACGTCGCCCACTACACCAGGGGTTAGCTTGGCGTACCGGCGTGGTGCTGCCTCTCGATACTTTGACTCCGGCCCGACCTGCCGCCACAAAGTAGCAGTATGCAGAACCCTATATCGCTATTCTCGTGTCATGAGTGCAGCGGATGTGCCGGTTTCTCCGAGAACAGAACTGTCGGACTGCGGGAGGTCAATCAGCAGGCCGGGCGGTGTACCGTGACCGTCGTCGAGTCCAGTCGGTGTGCCCTGAGACGGATCACCGACCACGGTCGCCCCTATTGCTCAGATCGTCCTGATCCGCCATGACGAGTCGTGGTACGAGCGCATGGTCCGTGAAGGCAAGGTTCGTCCGGCCGCAGACGACTGGCTGCTGCCCACCAGGCGGTGGGAGGCCCTCGAGGGTTCGACCTGAGCAGTTCCTCCTCGGTGAGCGCGAGGACAGATGATCTACCTCGACACCTCAGTGGCGCTGCTCGCACTCCTCTGCCAGCCCGGAGCCGATGAGGCTGCGCGGCTCATCATGGATGCCCGCGTGAAGGAGGGCTGGCCTCCTCCTGCCTTCTCAAAGGTGGAAATGGCGCGGGCAGCGCATCGCGATCACTTCGACGTCCGTATGGTCGATGAGTTCATCGCGGGAGTGGAGCTCATCGAGATCGATCCGGACGTCATTGAGCGCGCCAGCGCCCCTGACCGGTGAGCTCAAGTCTCTCGACGCCATTCACCTGGCCACCGCGACACTGCTGGACGCCCTCGTCACCCTGTCACGGTTCTGACTCACGACGCCCGCCCTGGCCGGTGCCGCTCGGGCCCGGGGGCTGGGTGTGATCGACCCGCTGGGGCTCATAGCACCCTGATAGACCTCGTCGAAGGGCAGGCGCGGGTTTCGCTCTGGTAGGGCGTCCGGCCCCGGGTGACCGACGTTGATGACCAACAGAATCTCCACGTCGTGACCGGCGAAGAACTCGGCCGCCAACGCCTCGGGCGTCATCGCCGTTCATGGGGACCGGCTGCCAGCCCTGACGGCGCGAATCGCCCTGGATGACGTAGGCCGTCTGAACCAGTGCTGAGGTGCGCGCCCACCGTGCCCGCATGTCCGGCCTCGCCTCCTCAGCAGCTGCTGGTAGCGCTCGACGCGCGGGTGCAGTCGCGGTAGGGACCCGGCGAAGGACCGATCGGCTGCGCAGACGAGTGTGAGAGGCGCCCCCGCGGCCTGCTCTCGATTGCCGCGAGGAAGACAGGGCAGTAACCGCTCCCGGGCGGCGGGGACCGCACGGCCGCCACTCGCAACGGTTGGGCGTTGACCGCCGTCGGCGCCCACTTGGCCAGCTCGTGGATCGCCCGCAGCTGGGCGTCCGTCACCGGTTCGTCGGTGAAGGTGTAGGCGGTGCGTGCCCCGCCGAACAGCAGCGAGGCATCGGACTCGGTCAGGACGGACTCGCCGGGCACGGGGCCCGGAACCGGAACGGGGGAGACGACTGCCATGCCTCGATTGAAGCACGTGCCGTCTCCCCCGCGGTGGAATGGCCGGTCGGGTACCGGCCCTTCGGACGGTGACCAGTCCTTAGGCAGCCTTACTGGCCGCCGCCCGACGTTATGGATGATGTCTCCCGAGGTGTTCTTGTTGTTGCTCTGTGCCTCCTCCTCTGCTTCTTCTGTCTTTCCTTGGCCAGGTGGGCGGGTGTGCGCCGTCCTGTGGACATCAGACAACACGAGGGGATGTTGTGGTGGTGTTGAGGCTATTGCTTATGTCGTTGCAACATGCGAACCCTCCGGGACATCTCGGTGGGTGCGTCAACCCTGCAGATACGTGACTGCGGCTTACGGGTGGCGGTGCGTGGTCTGCTCAAACGAATGGCCCTGACCAGGGAGGCGACCAGAAGGGTCACGGTGATGGCTACCGCTCCGCTGCCTCCGATCGCTAGACCCAGCCACGGGCTGGCGGTGGTGCCCGCAATCGTGGCCAGGCCGACGACGACCATCGAGATGCCCGCGCTGCGGCTCATCGAGCGTTGAGCGACGATGAGGGCATTGAGCCTGGAGTCATCGTCTCGACGTCGGACTGCGCGATGGGGAGATAGATGCCCAGAAGGACCAGCAGGGCGCCCAGGCTCATCGCCACCAGCGTGAGCGCGGAGGTCTCGGTCCCCGTGTGGAGGCCGACGACGAAGACGTGCATCGCGCACATCACTAGGCAAAGCCCGGCCTGCGTCGCGGTGCGGACCCGTGCGGTACTACGGTCGTAGCGGGGCATTGGCATGCCGGTGAGGGAGAGAACTTCGCGTTCACCCAGGGGCTGATCGCCATCAGCGAGGAGACCAGCACGAGGGTCACCGGCATTGCCGACGCGCTAAAGCCTCGGGGGATGATGCTCGCGCCGAGGCTGCCGCCGGCCTCCCGTGTGACGATGGTGGGCGCCATCTCCGGCCAGTGCACGGCGCTCCAGGCGATCATGAAGGCCAGGGCGATCGCCGCAGCGATAACAACTCCGGCGGGAAAACGAGTTGAGCGGTTCTCGGTTGTCATGGTTCTCTCCTTTCCTGAGCGAGGCGGACGGTGGGATCAGGGGCTTTGAGCGTGCGCCCAGGGGAGGCGAGCAGCAGCATGGCCTCGTCAATGAGGGTGAGGTTGACGCGGTACTGGATCTCGGTGCCGCGGCGACGGATAGTCGACCAGCTCGGCCTCGCGCAGCGTGCGCAGGGTGGCCCGACAGAGTTGATCCTGAGACGCCGACGGCGTCGGCGATCTCGCCGACCTTGACATAGTCGTGATCGCGCAGAAAGGCCAGGATCGCGCGCCGTGTGGGGTGTCCCAGGGCGGCGAAGACTCCTGATTCGGTATTTCGCGACATACCGAAATAGTACTCCGGGCGCCGTCGGCCCGCGCGTTGAACGAGCCGGAACGGGCCCGGAGCGGAAGGTGAGTGTGATGCGGTCAGTGCAGGAGGAGGGGCAGGAAGGCGCTGAGGTTGTTGAGGCAGTGGATGCTCGCCGGCAGAGCAGGTTGCGGTCGGTCTTGACGATAGAGCAGCCCGCAGCTGAGCCCGAAGAAGGCGTGCGGGATGACGCTCAGTACCTCGGAGAGCGCGAACGAGTGCATGTGCAGCGCACCGAACAGAACGCTGGAGACGACAACAGCCACCCAGGTCGGCGCGAAACGCTCGATGAGTCCAATGAGGAGCTGGCGGAAGAACATCTCCTCCACAATCGGGCTCCCACGATCCCGAGCACGACGACGATGACGATCGGCGGGAACATCCGTATGGCTTCGCCAATGCTGGAGTCGTTCTGCAGAGTTGCTCCGGACAGGCCGGCGAGGTTGAGCAGGGGCTGAGGACGCCAGGCCGCCGACGAGCTCGATGACCAGGTGGCGAGTCCGCCCACGATGAGAGTGAGGACGGCCCGCCGCTTACGGGCCGCTACCTGACGGGCGGCCCGGGCCAGCGGGTGGCGGAAGGCGACGCAGCCGACGGTGAAGAGAGCGATGTAGAGCGCGAGGCCGGTTGAGGGCCGGCGTCCCCGGGGATGAGAAAGTGCCGAGTGGAGGGGAAGAAGAAGGCGTAGACGCTTGTGAAGATGACCAGCGCAACGGTGCTCAGTCGGTCGGGGCCGGGTGCTCGCGGTCAGAGTCGAGACCGGAGCGGAGCTCGGGCAGGGGTCCGACGGCGCAGGATCTGGTGCCCCGGAGGCGGTCGGCGTCTGCTGGGACAGGGACGTGCGGGAGGTGCTCATGGCCGGAAGTGTGGCGGTCGGCCCGCGAGCCACATCGCCCCGGCGGCTGAGCCTCAGTGCGCCCTCAGACCCTGGTTCGTCAGACTCCGGTTCGACTCCCCGGGCCTGTCATTGCCGCTACTTGACCACGACCGAGTCGGCGTTCTCCTGGTGATCCAGGTGGCCTTGGTGTAGTTGACCTTCTCCACCGACTTGCCGTTGATGAGCGATACGACTGTGTCCACGGCCATTCGCCCCATCCCGGCCGTGTCCCATGAGACGGTCCCGTCAATGCCGCCGTCTTGATCGAGTTCAGGCCGTCGTCGGTCGCGTCCACCTGTAGACCGCGATCTCCCTGGCTCTTGCCTGCGTTGTCGATCGCCTTCTGCGCACCGATCGCCATGGAGTCGTTCTGAGCCACGATCGCGTTGATGGTCTTTCCTGTGGACAGCCAGTTCTCGGTGACCTTAAGGGCTTCAGCCGTGTCCCAGTTGGCGGTTTGCTGGAAGGCCAGTGTGACGTCGGGGTGGCTTTTGAGGACCTCGTCGTAGCCGGTCTTTCGCAGTACCTGTCCGTCGGAGCCCATCGGTCCGTAGAGCACGGCCACCGTTCCCTTGCCGCCCATCGCGGATACGGCCTGCTCCATCTCGAGCTTGCCGGCGGCCGTGTCGTCCCCGCCGACGAAAGAACGGCCCTGCTCCTGCTGCTTGGCCTTCTGGGCCACGGTGATGATCGGAATGTCTGCCTCCTAGCGGCCTTGAGCCCCAGGCGACTCCTCCTGCGATACCGGCTCCACGATGATGCCCTGTAGCCCTGGCTGACGGCGGACTCGATCTGATTGAGCTGGTTGGACGCGTCCTTCTTCCCGTCGAACACGGTCACGGAGACTCCTGCGGCGGCACCCTGCTCCCTTGGCGGAGTTAGCCAGCGTCGTCGTGAAGGAGTTGCTCATGTGGCTCATGATGAGCGCGATCCGGACCTTGCCCGATGAGTTGTTCGCGCAGGCGCTGAGCATGACGCCGGCGAGGATGAGGCTGCACAGCGTGGCCAGAACCTTCTTCATTGAGGTGCCTTTCATGCGAGGGTGTGCGGTGGGTCCAGCGCCGCACGCGGGTGCGTCCGGTGGTCGTGGCTACTTCTGGCGGTGGGTCTTGACGTCCAGCAGGACGGCTAGAACGATGATGAGGCCCCTTTGACGACTTTCTGGAAGTTCGCGTCGATGCCCAGGATGTCGAGCCCGTTGGCGATGACTGCGATCATGAGTGCACCGATGATGACGCCGAGTGCCTTGTCGCGACCGCCGGTCATCGAGACCCCACCGATGACGACGGCGGCGATCGCGTCGAGCTCGTAGGACTCGCCGGCCGTGGGTGAGCCGGTGATGGTGCGTGAGGGCGAGCAGCACGCCGCAGAAAACCGGCGAGGAGACCGGCGACGACGAACACGGAGACCTTGTAGCGCTTGACGTTGATGCCGGAGATCTCGGCCGCCGTCGGATTGCCGCCGACGGCGTAGAGTCGTCGCCCGTAGACCGTCCTGTGAATGATGAAGGCGAACAGGGCCGCGATGACGATGAAGTACACCGCCATGATTGGGAACCTGCCGATTCGGATGCTCGCGATCGCCTCGAAGGTGCTGGAGACGTCGAAGACCGGCGCGCCCCGGAGAGCATGAGCGCCAGCCCTCGTACCGCTGTCATGGAGCCCAGGGTGATGATGAATGAGGGGATCGCCCATAGGCGACACCGACTCCGTTGACCAGTCCGACGACGGCGCCGACCGCGATCCCGGCGACGATGGGGACGATGAGCGGGAACTGCCCCGGATGAGGCGAGCATCGCCGCCGTGACGCCGGACAACGCGATCGTTGAGCCGACTGAGAGGTCGATCTCTCCGGAGATGATCACGTACATCATGCCCATGGCCAGGATCCCGTTGATCGCGGTCTGAATGAGAATGAGCAGGATGTTGTTGAGGGACAGGAACTGGTGGTCGGGCGATACCGCCCAGAGAGTGGCGACGAGTGCCAGGAAGACGACGAGTATCCCGGCGTCCTTGAGCGAGAGGGTGAGCTTGTTGGTCAGAGCGTTGTTCATTGGTGGTCCTCGAATCGTGAGGCGAGCTCCATGATTGCTTCTTGGGAGAAGTCCTGGCGTTCGAGGACTCCTGTGGTACGTCCTTCGGTGAGGACCATGATTCGATCGGCGAGCCCCATGAGTTCACCCATCTCCGAGGAGATGAGGATGATTGACTTGCCCTGTTCGACGAGGGCTCCGATGAGCTCGTAGATGTCGCGCTTGGCTCCGACGTCGATGCCGCGTGTGGGGTCGTCGAGGATGATGAGGTCTGGATCCGTCTCCAACCACTTGGCCAGAACGACCTTCTGCTGGTTGCCTCCGGGAGAGTGTTGAGATGAGCTGTCTTTGAGAAGACGTCTTGATCTTGAGGGAGTCGATGTACTTGCCGGCGATGCGCGACTCGATACCGCGGGAGATGAGCCCGTTGCTGAAGAGCCTTCCCAGGGAGGGCAGGGTGATGTTGTCAGCCACCGAGCCCTCCAGATTGAGGCCGGTGCGCTTGCGATCCTCGGTGATGAGGGCTGCCCCCAGAGCGATGGCGTCGGAGGGGCGTCGGATACGGACCTCGTCCCCGTTTCGAAGAATGCGTCCGCGTTCATGCGGTCTGGCGCCGAAGAATGACTCGACCAGCTCGGAGCGACCGGCTCCCACCAGGCCACTGATCCCCAGGATCTCGCCACGGCGGACGGTGAAGCTGACGTCCTTGACCTTGGGTGGGGCGCTCCACCCCTGCACCTCGAAGACCGTTTCGCCCAGGGGCACCTCCCGCTTGGGGAAGACGTCGTCGAGCTCGCGGCCGACCATCATGGTGATGAGCTTCTTCTCCGTGAGGGATGAGGCCGAGTCCGTGCCGATGAGCGTGCCGTCGCGTAGGACAGTGATCCGGTCCGCGATCTGGAAGATCTCGTTCATCTTGTGCGAGATGTAGATGATGCCGACGCCGTTGTCAGTGAGCCCGCGGATCTGCTCGAACAGGTTGCCGACGTCATCCTCCGTGATGGCCGAGGTGGGTTCGTCCATGACAATGATGCGAGCATCCTGGGAGATGGCCTTGGCGATCTCGATCTGCTGCTGCTGGGCGACTGAGAGGTCTCGCATAAGGGCGTCGGTCGGGATGCTCAGATGCAGGGACTCGAGGAGCTCGGCGGTCCTCGCCTCCATGGTGCGGCGGTCTGCGAGGACGCCTCCGGAGCGAAGCTCACGGCCCAGGAAGATGTTCTCGTAGACGGGAGTGTCCAGGACCGGGTTGAGCTCCTGGTGGATCATGGCGATACCGTGTCTGATGGCCTGCCCGGGGGAGGAGATGGTGACCGGTTCGCCGGCGATCTTGATCGTCCCCCTGTCTGCGGCGTAGATGCCCATGAGGATCTTCATGAGGGTGGACTTCCCGGCACCGTTCTCGCCCATGAGGGCGTGGACCTCGCCGGGGTACAGGTCGAGGGAGACATTGTCCAGGACCCTTACACCGGGAAACGACTTGTCGATACCGATCATCTCAAGCCTGGGAGCGCTCATGATCAAGCCTTCTGCGGCTACGGTGCCGCGACGCGGTTGTCTCTAACGAGGAGGAAATGGTGGGTTGAGTGGTTTGAAGACATTGACAAGGTACAACGAAACCTGATGGATGGTAGGGTCAATGGTCCTGACAAAGGCTCCGAATGTTCCCGAGCGGAGGCGCTGTTGCTTGGCGGTGTCGAGCCGACGCCCGCTCTACGAATAGTGAAAATAAAGAAAAATTACCAAGCAACTGCACTTCAATTTTTACTCCCAGCAACAGTGAAAAAAATGTGTATCAATGCGATTGCATTTTATGGCTGCGTGAGTTATTACTGCCCCTGGAGTGCTTCAATTCTATCGGCTAGCCGCCCACCATCCCTTCTCCTGACTCGAGGCTCTCGTGAACGCGCCCTTTTTGTCCCCTATTCCTCCCATATTTTCCCGCTCGTCTGTTTCATCAGTGTCTTCCTCGACGTCGAAGCGGCGGGGGCTGCTGAGGACCTCGGCTCCCGTGCTCCTCGCCCTGGTTCTTGGCGTCGGGCTCGCCGGCTGTGACGACACCGCCAGCACCAGCAGTGATGCTCCGTCTTCGACTGCGCCGGCCGAGTCGCAGCAGGACTCCGGCAGCGATGGCTCCGCTGACTCCGAGGAGGCGCCTGCTGAGGAGCCCGCTGCGGAGCCGACGGACGACCTCGTCTGGCCGGAGCGGCTGGTTCGGTGGCGGTGACTCGGGTCTGGGGAGAGCTCCGAGGAGGGCGACCCCGAGCCTGAGCCTCAGAAGGAGTTCTACGCCAACTGTGACGACGCCAAGGCTGCCGGGGCTGCACCGATGTACAAGGGCGACCCTGGCTACCGGGCCCGAGCTGGATCGAGATAGGGACGGCATCGCCTGCGATCAAAGATAAGTAAGGCCTGACTATTGCTGCGGCGAGCCAACGTCGGCCTCGCTGCTCCAGATCTCATCTTCGCGTGTCCCGTCATGCTGCGTCGAGTGCTATGCGGCTTGACGTAGCGCAACACATTGTCTTTCACTTTTCCTTTTCGAGGCTCTCATGAAGAATTTCCCTGTCCACTTCGTCTCTTTGCGATCGTTCCACGCCGGTGCTGGTCGGCCGGCAACTCCGATGTCCCGTCGCCAGAAGGTGACGGTGAGGTCAGCGTCTGCGGCCCTGGCCATCGCGGTCTGCGCCGGACTGGCCGGGTGCGGGGTCCCGTCGTCGGCTGACGATGTGGACTCGCCGGTACCGGCACCCTCGCCGACGGCGACTGCTTTCGGCGTCGCCGTCTCCTACTCCGACTCCGTCCCCCGCCCGACCCCGACGCCGAGTCCCGCCCCGACGCCTACGCCGACGCCCACGCCGTCACCGAGCCCGACGACGCAGGCCCCGACCCCCGAGCCCTCGACGCCGCCTGAGACGCAGGAGCCCGAGCCGACGCCGGAGGCGGATACGCAGGGTGGCGGTGGTGGGGCGCTCCCGCACCCGCTCCGGAGCCGAAGCAGGAGAGCACGTACTACCCCAACTGCAAGGCTGCGAAGGCAGCAGGCGCTGCTCCCTTGTACCGAGGTGATCCCGGGCTATCGCGAGTGACCTGGATCGAGACAAGGATGGCGTCGCCTGCGAGATCAAGTAAGGCTCCGTTGACGCCTGCCGTCTAGAACGGGGACGCTGCAGAGTCGTCCACCAGTTCCATGTGCTTCGTTCGCAGCGTCTAAGCGTTGCGAACGAAGCACATCCGGCTGGACGGTCTGTGGGATCTTGTATAAGGAGCACGACGTTCGCTCACGTCACGTGAGCTGAGATGGCACGGAGTGAGCGGAAGTGGACCGAGTGAGCAGGAGTATCGGGATGCGTTAAATCCGCAGTAGCCAGAGGGGTACAAAGGGAATGAGCTTCAGTGGCTAAGTCGTCTTTGTACTTCTGGAGACAACTGTAGGTTGCGGTATGACTTCATTTTCCGATATTTTAGGACGCTGGATTCGTTGAGGTGCTTTAATCTTCTCGACTAGCCGTAATGATCCTTTCTCGCGACCTGAGGCATCATGAGCGTACCCCTTCTCCTCCATATTCGTCAGCATATTCCTATGTTGGTCCCAGCCATACTACAGTCCGATGCCGAGGCGTCGGACGAATTTGAGGAGATTTGTCCCCTATGTTGTGACGTTTGTTCTTGGGGCTGGGCTTGGCGCTGCTGGCGCGTCGGACGATGCTCCGTCCCAGCCGACGGCGGCGTCGACGCCCACTGTGGTGTACTCACCAACCCCTGTTCCCACGGTTGTCTACAGTCCGTCGCCAGTACCAACAGTTGTCTATTCACCGTCACCGGTGCCAGCGACTGAGGCTCCCGCCCCTCCGGCGACGGTTCCCGCTGCGCCGGTGTCGGAGCCGACGCCGGAGACGAGTGAAGAAAATTCCGGAGGCGGTACCTCGTCTGGCACAGGTGAGGAACCGACTCGGTCGGAAGCCGACTCGAGCGGTGTCTACTACCGCAACTGCAAGGCGGCTCGCGATGCCGGTGTGGCGCCGCTCTATCGAGGGCAGTCCGGTTACCGGCGTGAGCTGGACCGCGATAACGATGGCATCGCTTGTGAGTAGAAAAAGCGATTGACTGCGGAGTAATCGCATTGGAATTCCGAGTGTCTTCAGTCGCTCAGGGGAGGAGATGAAAATTTCGGCTGTGCACTGGTAGATACGGTGGAGGCGCAACTGGGTGTGTCTGCTTGGGAGTGCCCTTATGATAACTTCTGTAGATTAGAACGCGTTGGACTGCGGCACCACTGGATGAGTGTCCGCTCGATTTGAATGAAATGTGCATACTGCGTTGGTATGTTACTGAAAGTGAGTGGGACTTTCGGTTGGTTTGAAAGAAGGTCTGCCACTTTTGATGGTGAGCTCTCAATGTGACCTAGGCTCTTGTTTCGAGTTCTATACGTAAATAACGGTATGGCGACAAGTTTCGAGTTATGCGTTGAAAGTTGCGAGAGAGCAGGGAAGTGGTTGATCTATGATGTCGAACCGACAAAGCCGTTGTTCCGAGGCAGTCAGTGAGGACTCATGTCATTCGAAGATGCGTTGCTCAACATAGCAAACCGTGTGCGAGACTACGCCGGTTCGCTTTGAGACCGAAGAAGCCACTAAAAATGCGATCATCATGCCTTTCATTCAGAGTGTTCTAGGGCTATGACGTATTTGATCCAGATGAAGTTGTGCCGGAATTTGTTGCCGACGTCGGTAGTCGGAAAGCTGAAAAAATTGACTATGCCATCAAGCGTAAGGAAACCATACAGATTCTTGTTGAAGCTAAAAAGGTTGGCGAACCTCTGTCGCTTGAACACGCTAGCCAGCTAGTTCGATACTTCTCCGTATCTAATGCTAGGATTGGGGTCTTGACTAATGGGAGGTACTGGCATTTTTACACCGATCTGGACAAGCCCAACATCATGGATTCCAAGCCATTTCTTCGCCTGGATCTTCTAAATGTAGATAGTTACATTCTTCCCGAATTGAAAAAAAGTTAACTAAAGCAACATTTGATCTCGATTCGGTGTTAACGGCGGCTGAGGAACTCAAGTACGTGTCCTCTACTAGGGCGGAGATTGCAAAGACCTTCAGTGAGCCGGATGCGGATTTTGTGCAGCTGTTTGCCCGCCGGGTGTATGACGGTGCACTTACCGCGAAAATGAGGGAGTTTTTTCAAGGGGTTGTCGAGAAGGCGTGCAGGCAGTTCCTTGCAGATCAGGTTAATGAGCGTCTTAAGAATGCACTTGGTGAGACTGTTTCCGCTTCTCCCGAAAGTGAAGAAGAAAAACACTCGGAGTGAGGTTGAGGTCGAGGATAAGAAATCAGGAATTGTTACTACCGAGGAAGAAAAAGCAGGCATATATGATTGTTCGCGCGATCGTGGTGTCAGAAATTCCGCTGGAACGGGTCGTTGACCGCGACACCAAGAGCTATTTCGGCGTTCTTGTTGATGATTCTAATCGCAAACCAATATGCCGCTTCCACTTCAATGGGAAAAACAAGAAGTATCTTGGTCTGCTTGATGAGCATAAAACCGAGACTCGTCACCAGATCGATCGTCTAGAAGATATCTATCAGTACGCCGAACAGCTTCGCGAGGCTGTGCGTCGTTACCGGTAGGGGCGGGCAGGTAGGTGTGCTGTAAGCGTTTGCTGACAACAGCGCTCACAGCGTCAGCTGCGGTCGGCGCCTGGACCTGAGTTGCCCAGGCGCCGATGGCGGTCTCTAGATGGCGCCGGCCGGGGATGACAGCGACGGCCTCTCGCTGACCGTCCTTAGTGGTGCCGATGACGGTGAACCAGGTAGGTCTGCCGAGCCGGTGGAGTAGATCGACACCTTCTGGCTCTGCGGCAAGATGATCCATGACGACGTCGAGTGCTGTCCTCCAGGTCTGCATCTCGATCCCTGTCTCGGCGTGTGCGCGCAGGAGATCTGCGACGAGCAGCATGACGTCATCTCGATCGGTGTCGTTCGTGGGGTGCCAGTGCTTGCCGATGACAGCGGCGAGGCGATCCGCATGTTCAAGCACTGCCGCCTCCACTTCGGTTGTGATGTCTCGCGGGTAGGTCATGGCGGGCTCCTTCGAGTAGATGGAACCCATTCTCTGGAGCTGTGTGTAGCTTGTCGGAAGCTTTGGGTCTATCTGACTGTTTGAGCCTCTGCTTTGAGGAAGTCTTCGAAGTGTTCGGCAAGACGGTCGCCATCAGGGCGCATCTGTTTGGAGGCCGGCACATGCGTGAGGGAGTGACCTTCGAATTTTAACAATCCAGTTTGCAGACGGGCGGTCTCGATGCGCTTTGCTCGTGTCGCCACGTGGATGCGGCGGTCGGCGTCGATGCCGAGGAGATGGCGGTCGTAGGCGGTGTGGTGGAGTCTGCACAGGGCCAAGCCGTTGCTGACCTCAGGGACTCCCGCTTCCCTGGAGTCGGCGATGATGTGCGAGGCTTCCAGGAGCTGTGCGTGCGGAAGATCGCAGACTGCGCAAGAGATCTGGTAGGCACTGAGTACGTGCTCCCTGAAGTCGTGTTGATGGATGCGCTCTTTCATCCATCTTGACTTATATTTCTTTTCAATAGGAGGTGGGGTCGTGAGACTCCCGTAGGGGATCGAATCATCGATGTCTATAATAAATTCCCGCTTTTGGAGGTCGACATCTTTGATGTATGCCGGAAATCGCATATAGTACAATGTTGGATTCTTCATTGACGGTACTCGAATAAGCCAAACGAGTGGATACTTGCGCAGATGTGCCTCGATCATCGCATCGTTTGTCCATGTCTTGTTGTCCGAATCGGCGAACTGGTAGTGGAGAAGTCCGTCGTCATCGATAGTATCATCGTATGGGCCTGGAATCTTCTTCTGTAGATGTAGTTTTGAAGGAAAAAGCTCCGCGAAACTGCTTTGGGCGCCATATTCCTTGATTTCTGTTGATTAACTGAATTCGATGGCCGTGCCAGCGGAATCCGTCGTTAAGGGTTTGAAAGGTCAGTATTTCATGTCCGTTGATGCGTTGTTCTTCCAGCCATTTCATGGTAGCTAGGTGCGCATCGAGCTCCTCTTCTGGAGTGAACGTATCGCTGTCCATGGTGCTTCCCTCATGAAAAGAGCAGGTGAGAGATGGGGGTGTCTGCCTGCGATGGCAGAATGTCTCTGCGGGAGTATATCGTGCTGGAACGATGTTGAGCGATCTGGGTTTACTCGGCAGGGGATAGGGGTGAAAGCGTCCTCACTCGCTCTCACCCTTGGCTTTGATGAGCGGCGGCCGGCTCGTACTCGTGGTGTCCCTGATCCTCATCCATCCGCCCGCACCAGCCGGACGATGCCAGCCATCTGAGTGGCCGTCGTCCAGGCCAGGATGATGAGTCCGGCGGAGGTGACGTCCGCCTGCGATTCGGCTGGCCGTCAGCCAGATCTGGCCCGCCTGGCCGGGGAACCAGCGGGCGGCGTCGCCCAGGAACACGGCCAGCTGCGGTGTCAGGATCACCAGCACCACGGCCGCCGTCGACGCGCCGATGACGCTGCGCAGCGCCGCACCGAGCCCGGCCGCCAGCAGCAGCACCGCCGTCAACCAGACCACGGTTCTTCCGCCGGCCCACAGCGCCGCCGTCGACATCGTCGGGCACGCCGCCAGGCTCGCCCCGACCAGGACGCTCGCCGCCACCAGTCCCGTACCGGTCAGCACCATGAGTCGCGCCGCCGCCAGCCGCCCCCGCGCCGGCGTCACCAGCAGACTCGTCATGCCCTGCGCCGTGGAGTGCTCGCCGCCCGCCGCGGCCACACCGGCCGCCACGAAGCCGATCTGCACCGCCAGCGTCCACGTCGGAGCGATCTCCTCGAATCCGAAGTCCCGCCCATCCACCACGTTCTGCAGGACCGACATCATCGTGGCGATCGCAGCCGCGCCCGCCACCGCTGCCGACCACCACATCGCCGGCAGCGTCACCACCTTCAGCAGCTCCGCGTGCAGCGCACGCCCCCAGGCTGTCGTCACCCCTGCGGTAGCCCTCACCCTGCTGGTCGCACCGGCTCCGCTCATGCGTCCCGCCTCATCCACACCCAGCAGCACACCGCCGCGCACCCGCCCGCCCACGCCGTGCAGACGGCGGCCGCCATCGGGATCGACAGCAGCTCGACGAGCCGGTCGTAGTTGAGCGTCGTCGGGTTTCGCAATGAGCCGCACCGCCGCGGTATCCGGCAGGAACCGGGCCGCATCGGTGGACTTGATGAGCAGCACCCCCGGCGAGATCATCGTCGACATTGCTACGAGGACCGTCATCGACACCAGCGCGCTGCGCGTCGCCATCGCCAGTGCCATCGACGCCATTGCCGAGAACACCCACCACGTCAGGATCCCCGTCAGCATCCACCACGGCACCGGCTCGAAGGGCACGCTCGACCCCAGCAGGTGCCGGCTCAGCGAGTAGGTCGCCGTCCACGCCACCGCCAGGAGCACCGTCGCAGCCCCCAACACCACGAGCAGCTTCGCGGCCACCGACGCCCCGCGCCGCGGCTGTACCAGCATCGTCGTCGCCACCTGTCGTGGAGCGCTGGAGGCCCCGCTCGTGCGCGGATCACTCGCGTACTCGCTGACCACAACACTCACCGCCAGCACCACGATCCCCGTCGTCCCCACGTACAGTCCGATGACGCCGACGTTGCCCAGCTGCGCCGGCGCTTCCGGGTCGCCGGTCGCCAGTCGCGCCGCCAGGTCATGATCCGTGTAGTACTCGATCAGGAGTGGCAGGACGATCGCCAGCGCCGCCCCCAGCCAGGCTCCTGGCAGGCCCGCCGTCTTGCGCGCCTCCGCCTTGAGGGAGCGCACCAGCGCCGTCGCCGCGCTCATGAACGGCCCCCTTCCTCGCGTCCGGCCCGGCCTGCCCGACCGCCGGCCTCGCCCCCGCTCGGAGACGTTAGGGAGAAGAACGCCTCCTCCAGGTTCGCGTAACCCGCCGCGACCTCCTCCAGCGCCCCGGCCGCCCGCACCCGCCCGCCGGCGATGACGACGACGTCGTCGGCCACCTCGGCCAGCTCGGCCAGAACATGACTGGACAGCAGGACCGTGCCCCCGGCGTCGGCCCGCTGCCGAAGCAGCGTGCGGATCCACCGGATCCCCTCCGGGTCCAGGCCGTTGACCGGCTCGTCGAGGACCAGCACCTCCGGGTCACCCAGCAGCGCTGTCGCCAGCCCCAGGCGCTGCCCCATTCCCAGGGAGAAGGTGCGCACCCGCCGCCCGGCCGCATCACTCAGCCCGACGACGTCGAGCACCTCGGCCACCCGACGCCGACTGATTCCCGCGCCCGAGGCCACCCAACCCAGGTGACCGCGGGCCGTGCGCGAGGGATGCGCGCCCGAGCCGTCGAGCACCGCCCCCACCGTGCGCAGCGGCTCGCGCAGCTCGCGGTAGGGACGCCCGCCGATAAGCGTCCGCCCGCCGTCGGCCCGGTCCAGCCCCAGCAGACACCGCAGGGTCGAGGACTTCCCGGCGCCGTTCGGGCCCACGAATCCGGTGACGCGGCCCGGACGGGCCTCCAGGCTCACGCCGTGAAGCACCTCCCGCGCCCCGTGCCGCTTGACGAGGTTCTCAATACTGATCATGAGCCAACTCCAGCGCGCCGAGCGGCAGCGCGCATCGGCCGCCCAGCCGAGGTGGTCCCACTGCCTCAGACCCAGGTCCGTCAGACCCTGGTTCGATGAAGCGCCCGAGCCGCCTTCCTAGACTGGCCGCGTGCCTGCCCCCGATGTCCCACCGCGCCACTCGCCGCTCGGGCGCGCCATCACCGGGCTGACCGTGGTTATCTTCGGCCTGGGCACCATGGTCGGCTTCTCCCCGGCTCCTTCTTGGCGTGCCCAGATGACGGTGCTGCTCGTCATGGCCGGGCTCGTCGTCGCCTCCCTGTGGCTGCGGCGGCGCGACCAACGTGCCTACGAGCGGCGCCTGGCGCAGGAGACCGCCGCGCGCGCCGTCGCCGAGGACCGCCTCGTCATCGCCCGCGAGCTGCACGACGCCGTCTCCGGCAACCTCGGCGCCATCACCGTGCGCTGCGCCGTGGCCCAGCGCCTCGAGACCACCCCCGACGGGCTGCGAACCGCACTCGACGACGTCGAGACCGCCTCCCGCGAGGCCACCGACGCGTTGCGGCGCATGCTCGCCGTCCTGCGCGACGAGAGCAGGCCCCCGACGCCGGGAGCGGTCGTTGCGGCCTCGGCGACCGCTGCGACCTCAGCGGAGGGCGCACCGGCGGCGAAGACCGGCATTCCCGACAGCCTCACCGAGAGTCTCCATGAATCGATCGACCGGGCTGGGCGATCCGGTGTCACCGTCGAGCTCGACTCTGATGTCGGGACACGTGCAGAAGCGGCTGCCATCCGGGGCGCGGCGGCACCCGATCTCCTCCCCGCCCCGGTGGTGCAGGCCGCTGCCCGAGTCGTGGCCGAGGCCCTGGCCAATACCGCCCGCCACGCCGGCCCCACGCGCGCCCGCGTGACCCTCCGCCGGGAGCCGGGACTGCTGCGCATCGCCGTGGTCGACGACGGGCCCGCGACCGGCTGGGAGCCTCACCTCGGGGCCGGGCAAGGACTGCGCGGACTCCATGAGCGCCTGACCGCGCTTGGTGGGACCCTGACCGCCGGCCCCCGTGCCGACGCCCCCGGCTTCGCCATCGAGGCGACGCTGCCCGTCGACTCCCACGGGAGGCCCCATGACTGAAGCCGTTCCCGGGCCGGGAAGCGCCCCTATCCGGGTCCTCATCGCTGAGGACCAGGCCCTCCTGCGCACCACCCTGGCCGCTCTGCTCGAGGCCGAGCCCGGCATGAGCGTCGTCGGCCTGGCCGAGGACGGCTCCCGCGCGGTCGCCCTGGCTGCCGAGCTGCGCCCCGACGTCGTCCTCATGGACATTCAGATGCCCGGACTCACCGGCATCGAGGCCACCACCCGGATCTGCGCCGACCCGGCGCTCGCGGCCACGCGCGTCCTTATCCTGACCATGTTCGAGATCGACGACTACGTCCTGGGCGCCCTGCGCGCCGGCGCCTGCGGCTTCCTGCTCAAGGACACCGACCCGCAGTCCCTCGTCGACGCCGTGCGCACCGTCCACGAGGGGCAGTCGCTGCTCAGCCCCCAGGTGCTGTCTCGCCTCGTGGCCCGCATGCCGCGCGCGGCGTCGGCCGGAGCTTCCGGCAGCACCCGGGCCGATGCCGTCGAGGCCCTCACACCCCGCCAGCGCGAGGTGCTGCTGCTCATCGCCCAGGGCCTGTCCAACAGTGAGATCGAGGCCGAGCTCGGTATCACCCGGGCCACCTGCCGCAGCCACATCACCGCACTCCTGGCCCGCCTCGGTGCCCGCGACCGGGCCCAGCTCGTCATTGCCGCCTACGAGTCCGGCCTCATCAGCCCCCGCTGAGGCTGCTGCCCGCGACTCTGCTTGAGGCGAGTGGCGTCTTCGGCTGAAAAGTGTCCATATGGGACGACTTTGACGGCTCACTCGCACAAACAGCATTGTGTTTGTGCAGGTCAGGGCGTTTTGGGTAGTTGCGTTACGGCGATTGGGGCATTCAAAGTCGTCCCATACGGACAAAATCTGCTCAAGAGCCGTCGCCGTTGTGCTTAAGTGCGGCTTGTTGACGGTGCTGCGCGGAAACCGTCAGCGGGGTGCGATCGAGAGGGCGGCGATGCCGTGCCCTCGGGGACGATGCCGGCACATCGCCTCTGGGGACACGGCTATCCGAGGAGCTTCCCGCCGGGCCCCGGCGGGCTGATCTCACCCCCGCTCCGTGAAGACCAGCCGGCGCTGCGCCACATAGCTGGCCACGTAGATGGCTCCGTCGCCGAGAACCTTGGCGATCCCCAGCGGGATCCCGATCGTGGTGAGCGCCTTGAGCAACAGGTAGCTGGCCGCCAGCAGGGCTCAGCGCCAGGACCCCGTAGCGCACCGCCGTGCGCACCACGGTGCCGCGCCGAGCCCGGAAGACGCGGCGATTCATGAAGAAGTTCGCCGTCCCGGAGATCAACCGCGCCCCCACCACCGCCGCCAGCAGGTTGCCGCTCATCGCGAAGATGATCATGACGCCCAGCCAGTCGATCCCGAAGCTCGCCAGCGATGTCCCCATGAACCGCAGCAGCGGTGCGTAGATCCGCGCCGAGTCCTGCAACGGCCGGAAGTGCGAGGAGGTGTTGCCCGGCTCGTAGACCGTGGCGATCTCCACCTGCTCCACCACGAGCCCCAGGTCGTGGGCGCGCAGCAGGGCGGAGAGCTCGTACTCGTAGCGGTCGCCGGGCACGTTCTGCAGCCAGGCCAGGTGCCCGGCGGGGTAGCCGCGCAGGCCGGTCTGGGTATCGCCCAGCTTCCAGCCCGTTGCGCTGCGGAACAGCAGGGCGGTCACATCGTTGCCGATCCGGCTGCGCAGCGGTACCGGCCCGGTGAACCGCCGCACTCCCAGGGTCATGTGCCCGGTCTCGCGCACCCGCGCGGCCACGGCCTCAATGTCCGACGGCGTGTGCTGCCCGTCGGCGTCGGCACACACCACGTCCGCATCGGGCCAGGTGGCGGCCGCATGGGCCAGCCCTGTGCGCAGCGCCCACCCCTTGCCCTGGTTGTCCGGGTAGCTGACCACCTGGGCGCCGCGGGCGCGGGCGGCGGCGAAGAAGGGCGCGTACTGCGGCCCCGAGCCGTCGTCGACGACGAGCACCGCGCAGTCCCGGCGCGCCCCGCGCAGGCGGGCCACGAGCACGGCCAGGCGCTCGTCGGGCTTGTAGGCCGGGATGAGAACCACGAGCGTCACCGCCGTCCGGGGGTGGGGCCCGCTACCGGCCCGCGGCGCCGTCCGGTTGCCCGCCGTGCGGTTCGTGGCGATCCGGTTCGCCGGGGCAATGACCCGCGGCAGCACCCGCGGCGAGGTCTGAAGGGCTGTGTCGGTGCCGTTCATCTCAGGATCCGTTCGCGATGTAGAGGATGTCGGAGGTGTCGCGCTCGCCCCCGTTGGAGGGCTGGTTGATGATCGAGCCGTTGAAGTACATGGCCGACGAGCCGCCGCCGTCGATGTTGTAGGCGCAGGCGCACCCCAGGTCGGCCATGATCTGGGCGAGCTCGGTCATGGTCACGCCGCGCGAGTAGCCCTCGCTGCGGCCGTCGACGACGACGAGCTTGAGGTGGTTCTTCTCCACCCACCCCACGGCGGTGCGCGGCTGCTGGCCCTGGATGGAGTGGTTGCCGACATTCGTGTCCACCTCGACCTGGTCGATGCCGGAGAGCACCTTGGAGCCGTTGACCAGCGCCGGCCCGAAGGACAGCGTGTTCCACACCCCCGCGTCCAGAAGCGTCTGGGCGTTGGTGGTGGTCTCGTCGTAGACCTCCACGCGCCCGTCGGTGTAGAAGGCCATGCCGTCGCGCGTGCCGCTGTCGCGGTAGATGACGCCGTTGCGGATGAGGATGCCGTCGCTGCGGAAGCCGTAGTAGTCGCCGTTGATGGCCAGGACGGCGTCGTGCTCGGAGGCCATCGTGGTGGGCTTGGCGGTGATGTTGGTGCCGTAGGAGTTGTTGGCGAAGGCGCTGCGCAGGTCGGTGGCGTTGGTGAGCTTGACGTCGGCCACGTAGTAGGTGACGGTGTCGCTGCCCGAGCCGGTGGAGACCTGCTGGATCTCGATGCTCGTGTTGGAGGAGGAGTAGGAGTTCTCGCCGACCGTCACGTTGGTGGCCGGGGTGGCCGAGGAGTTGGCGGCGGCGTTCTGCGCCTTGGCCTCCAGGGCGGCGACGTCGCCCACCTCGACGTGGTCGATGACGAAGCGGTTGAGCGCCCAGGCACTGGTGCCGGTGGCGGCCAGGCCCAGGACCGCGGCACCGCCCAGGAGGAAGCGACGGCGCGGGTGCTTGCGGGACTTCGAGGGCGGCCGCGCCGGCCGGACTCGTGGTCCTGGCCGGTTTGGGGAGGCTCGGTCGGGCTGAGAGCGTTGGAGCTGTGCATGACTCAACCGTGTCGAGGCCGTGTGTGCCGGGCGTAGGTTGACCTTGTGGGTCTCCTGTGAAGGTGTGCAGGGCGGAGTGACGCAGGAGTATGGTCAATACTCCGACAGGTCGAATTCTTGCCCGACATGGCCCGCGAACTGCCCCGACGCGGCCTCATCCGCGCCTACAGTGGTGGGAGGCGCGAGCGGTCGGTGCCCGCGACGTGAGTCTGCAAAGGGGAGACAACCGTGTTATCGGGTCGGAACCGACGTATTTTCCTGCTATTCATCGTGGTGCTCAACATCGTGGTCACGGTCCTGTCTGTTCAACGGGGCGACATGGCGATGGCGATCCTCTTCGCCGCTGCTGCGGTGCTCATTCTGTTTCAGCTGATCCGCCTGGCCTCTCGCGGCGACGACGATGACGACCATGCTGACTGAGCGGGCTCTCTGGATCCTCCGGCTGGTCGTGGTGGTGCTCAGCGCCGTCTCCGCACTCATGTCCTTCAGCCGGGGAGACACGACTGGCGTGGTGATCTTCGGTCTCCTGTCAGCGCTCTTCCTGTACCAGCTGATTCGTCCACTCGTCGGTGGCAAGGATGCAGACCGCGACGACCGGACTCCTCCGAGCTCATGAGCGCCGTCGACGACGCCACCCACCTCCTTGAGGTCGAGGGGCTGTCCGCCTGGTACGAGCGCGACCGCCCGGTCCTCACCGACGTCTCCTTCGCCCTCGAGGCCGGCGAGGCCGTGGGCCTCATCGGCCTCAACGGCGCCGGCAAGACCACGATGCTCACCTCCCTGTGCGACGTCCACCGCGGAGCGCGGCTTGGGGTCCTGCGTTACCGGGGTGGGGACGTGCACCCTGGCGACGAGCGCTTCAAGGCCGCCCGCTATCTCAGCCTCGCCGACGACGACTCCTTCCCCACCTGGAACCTGGAGGCCTTCATCGGCTTCCTCGAGCGCGCCTACCGCCTGCGCCCGGACCGCGGACGCCTCGAGGAGCTGATCGAGGGATTCGACTACGGCCGCTACCGGACCACATCCTTCTCCCGGCTCTCCAGCGGCTCACGCAAGAAGGCCAACCTCATCGCCGCCTTCTACGTGCATACGCCGCTCCTCTTCCTGGATGAGCCCGTCGACTTCCTCGACTTCACCGCCACCGAGTTCCTGTACCGCAGCATCAACGACGCCGCCGCATCCGGCCGCTCGATCCTGCTCAGCTCCCACATCGCCGAGTCCTTCACCCGCTGCACCCGGCGCCTCTACGTGCTCTCCGCCGGCCGGATGACCGGTCCCTTCACCACCCCCGAGGACTCCGATGCTGTGGCGGCGCTGGTCAGTTAGCCGAGTCGCCCTGAGAGCGGTGACGGGGCAGTTCGTGGGGCGCCAGAGCGCCCTGGGTGCCGTCATCCTGTGCGCCCTGGCCGCCTGGTTCGGGGCGTCGACCGACCTCCGCGTCAACCCGCGCGTCGCGGTCACCGGACTGGTCCTGGCCGCCGTCGGCCTGACGGCCACCATCGCCTCGGCCTGGATCGGCTCCGGGCGCTGGGACGATCTGGCCCGCTTCCCGCTCCGACGCGACGAGCTCGCCCGGGCCACCTACCTCGTGGCCGACGCTGTCGTCCTCCTGGAGGCGGTTGTGCCCATCGTCCTGCTCGCCGGCGGCGGAGGAAGTGGCCGGAGTCCCGGCGTTGGCACTACTGCGACGGCGGCGGTGGAGATGATCGTCGTCGGGCTGGGGGCCGGGGCACTGGGGCTGATCCTGTGGGCGGGGAGCGGGTCCGGCCTGCGCTGGGTGGCAGGTGGGGCCCTCGCCGTCGGAACGCTCCTCTGGTGGCTCGCGCCCGCGGCCTCGGCCCTCCTCTTCGCGGCCTGCGCTCTGGCTGTGACGACGTATTCCCGTGATCTGCGGGCGCGCCGCAGGCAGGTGGGTACCGTTGGAGGCGGCCGCCACAGCCTGGTCCTGGGCGAGCTGGCGACCGTGCGCACCACGCAGGTCAATACTCTGATGATGCTTGCGGTCGCTCTGGTCTTCACCTACACCATGACCGGTCGAGGCCTGACGATCCCGCTGCCCATGGCCTTCGTCGTCGTCAACACGCCACTGAACGCCTACTTCTCCCGCTACCTCAGTACCCGCACCGTGGTGCTGGCCGCGCCCGGATCGCGGCGCGTCCTCGTCGCCTACGCCCGAGACCTCACGCTGTTGTACACGGCGTCCAACTGTCTGGTGGGGGCACTGATCGTCTGGCTGGGCGGCGGCATTGCTGAGACCGTTGCGGCTGGAGTGCTGGCCTCGCTCGCTGGGGCGACGACGGCGGTCCTCCTGGAGGTCTACCGGCCGCTGACGAGCTGGAAGTCCGAGCGCGACGTCATGCGCCACCCGCGCAAGTACCTTCCGCTGGCCGTCGCGCTGTTCGCCGTCCTGGCGGTCCGGGCCGTCGGGTCTCTCGTGGCGTAGAACCCTCGACGGCGTGGTGCGAGGTGTTGTCGCCAGGTGGGGAATCCTCCAAGCCATCTCCTTAGGGTTTGTGTGGCCTTACCTAAAGTTGTGAAAACTTCTTGGCAAATTAACTTAGGTGGTCCTAAAGTCCTAGGTGCTTCGTGTTCGCCCTCGCCTCACCGAAGGACTTCTATGCGCCGTCGTACCCTGCTCATGTCCCTCCCGCTCACCGCCGTCCTCGCCAGCTGTGGGGTCACCTCCCGCGCCGGCAAGGGATCCAGCGCTGGCGCTCCTCGGGCGCCTCTCACGGAGGCTTCGAGGTCACCGACATCGTTGGCCGCAAGGTCACCTTCGATGCCCAGCCCAAGAACATCGTCCTGAGCGAGTCCCGGCACGTCTACTCCCTGGTCTTCCTCAACAAGGACAACCCCATCGACAAGGTGGTCGCCTGGGGCGAGGACCTGCAGAAGGCCGCCCCGGACTTCTACGACAAGGTCCTCTCCGTCGCCCCGAAGGCCGCCGATCTACCGATCATTGGCTCCATCGCCAAGGACAACCTGCCCATCGAGACCCTGGTGAAGTACAAGCCCGACGTCTTCATCATGACCCTGGACGTCTACAACTCCGCGAAGGAGAAGGGCTACCTCGACAAGCTCGACGGCCAGAAGATCGCCTACGTCGTCACCGACTTCCGCCGTGACCCGGTGAAGAACACCGTCCCCTCGGTCACCCTCCTGGGCGCCCTGTTCGACAAGCGCAAGGAGGCCGAGGCCTTCGTCTCCTTCTACAAGAAGCAGGTCGACCCCATCGTCGAGAAGGTGAAGTCCCTGACCTCCAAGCCCACCACCTTCCTGTGGCGCGGTCCGGGCGTCAACGACCCCGGCTCCACCTACTCCACCGCGAACCTCGGCGCGATCGTCACCGCCACCGGCGGCACCAATATCGCCGACAGCCTCCTGTCCGGCGAGGAGGGCGTCCTCACCCCCGAGCAGGTCATCGCCTCCAACCCCCAGCACATCATCGCCACCGGTGGCGAGTGGCAGAAGCAGAAGATCAAGGACACCGCCCAGACCAGCTACGTCCACCTCGGCTACAAGGCCGATGAGGCCTCCGCCAAGGCCAGCCTCGAGCAGCTGAAGGACCAGCCCGGCTTCGAACAGATCCAGGCCTTCACCAACCGGCACGTCTACGGCATCTACCACCAGTTCTACGACGCCCCCTACAACTTCATCGCCTACCTCACCTTCGCCAAGTGGCAGAACCCCGAGGCCTTCTCCGACGTCGACCCCGGCAAGGTCTGGAAGGAGTTCCACGAGCAGTACATGCCCTGGAAGGCCGAGGGCGTCTTCTTCACCTCCGTCTGATGGGAGCGAGTTCCAAGGCCTCTGCCGACGACGCCGCAGCCGGGGCCGACAGTGCGTCGTCGGCCTACGCCTCCTACCGGCGTCGGACCCTGCGGCGAGTGCTGCTGCTGACGGGACTGACGACCCTGCTCCTGACCGTCTTCCTCGCCGCACTCATGGTGGGGCCGCTGGGATTCAGTCCCGGCCAGGTGCTCGGGTCTCTCTTCTACGCCGACTACGACCCCTGGGTCGCCAATATCGTCGTCAACCTGCGTCTGCCCCCGGCGCTCCTGGCGATGCTGGTGGGCGGGGCGCTGTCACTGGCAGGCGTCCAGATGCAGACGATCCTCGACAACCCGCTGGCCGAGCCCTTCACCCTGGGGATCTCCGCGGCCTCCGCACTGGGCGCCGCGCTGGCGATCGTCACCGGGCTCGTGCTGCCCGTAGCCACCGGGGCGACCCTGCCGATCGCGGCCATGACGGCGGGGCTGGCCGCCTCCCTGGCCATCGCGATGGTCTCCCGGCTGCCCGCGGTGACCAAGGAGATGACGATCCTGCTGGGCATCGCCCTGGTCTTCAGCTGCCAGGCGCTCCTGGCGCTCGTGCAGTACCGGGCCTCCACCGAGAGCCTCCAGCAGATCGTCTTCTGGTCGATGGGATCCCTCATGCGCGCCACCTGGCCGGCCGTCATCACCGTGACAGCGGCACTGGCCGTGGCCACACCCGTCTTCTGGGTCAACGGCTGGCGCCTGACCGCCATCACCCTGGGGGAGGCTCGTGCCGCCGCCATGGGCATCAACGTTGCACGCGTGCGCTCCTGGACCCTGGTCGGGGTGGCGCTGCTGGCCGCCCTGTCCGTGGCTTTCGTCGGCATCATCGGATTCGTGGGTCTCGTGGGCCCGCACATGGCCCGCGGCCTGGTGGGGGAGGATCAGCGCTTCCTCGTTCCATGCCTCGATCCTGGCCGGCGCCACCCTGCTGACCGGCGCCCACGCCGCCAGTCAGGTCATCGTGCCGGGGGTCGCCGTGCCCGTCGGCATCCTCACCGCGCTGGTGGGCGTGCCGGTGTTCCTCGCCATCATCTTCGGACGCCAGCGCTCGGCGGTCAGGAGCGGTTCATGAGCCTGACGCTGGACGATCTCACCTTCTCCTACGGCAGGCGCGCGGTCCTCAAGGGCGTCGACGCCAGCTGGGAGACGGGACAGATGGTGGGCCTGCTCGGCCCTAACGGTGCCGGCAAGTCCACCCTGGTCACCTGCGTGGCCCAACTGCGCCGCTATCTGGGGGAGGTGACCTTCGAGGGACGCCGGGGCCGCGACCTGCGCGGCATGATCGGCTACATGCCGCAGGGCCTTCCTGGCGATGCCGCCCTGACCGCCCTGGAGTCGGTTCTCACCGCCTCGCGACGCGGCATGACCTGGCACACGAGCCGCGCCGACATCGACCTGGCCTGGGGCGCTCTGGACGAGCTCGGTGTGGCCGAGCTGGCCGACCGGCCACTGGGCCAGCTCTCCGGTGGGCAGCGCCAGCTCGTGGCCCTGGCCCAGACGCTCGTGCGCGAGCCCGGACTCATCTTGCTCGACGAGCCCACCTCCGCCCTCGACCTGCGCCGTCAGGTCTCGGTGCTCTCCCACGTGCGCCGGATCTGCCACCGGGACACCGGGCGCCTCGCCGTCGTCGCCCTGCACGACCTCAACCTGGCCGCCCGCTTCTGCGACCGCCTCGCCGTCCCTCGCGGGCGGGACGGTCCTCGCCGAGGGGCCGCCCGCCGAGGTGCTCCAGCCCGATACCCTCGCCGAGGTCTACGGGCTGCGGGTGCGATCGTGCCCGACGGCGACCACGTCATGGTCGCCCCCGAGACCGAGCAGGAGGCCTGAGCCGGCGGCTCGCCGCTCTGGCGTCCGGTTGGTGTCCGACGTCGCCGGGCGTGCACCGCATCACGCGCCCGCGCACTGACGTGTCGGCCGGAAATCTCCCTACTCTCAGGCCATGACAGCTTCACCGGCCGCCCCGTCCGACCACGGGCTGAGGACGGCCTTTCCCGCCACGCTCCTCATCGCCCTGGCCGCGCTCGCGGCCGTCGCGCCTCTGGCCACCGACGCCTACCTGCCGGCCTTCGCCCAGATGGCCGATGACCTGGGTGTCTCCGCCTCCAGTGTTCAGCTGACGATGACCACGTTCCTCGTGGGCATCGCGCTCGGCCAGCTGGGCATCGGGGTCCTGTCCGATCGCGTCGGCCGGCGCCCCCTTCTGCTATGGGGCAGCGTGCTCGCCCTGGTCGCCAGCATCGGCGCCGCCCTGGCCCCCGAGCCTGTCCGTTCTCCTGGTCGCCCGCTTCTTCCAGGGGCTTGGGGGAGCGGCAGGCATGGTCCTGGGCCGGGCGGTCATCTCCGACCGTTCCCGCGGGATCACCGCCGCCCGGGCCCTCAGCGTCGTCATGGCGATTCAGGGGATCGCTCCGGTGGCGGCGCCGATCCTCGGGGGCGTGCTTGTCGAGCCCATCGGGTGGCGCGGCATCCTGGGGGTCGTGGCCGCCTTCACCGGGCTGCTCGTGGTCATGGTGGTTCTCTGGGTGCCCGAGTCCCTTCCCGTCGAGCAGCGCCACGACGGCGGCCTGCGGATGCTGCTCGACGGCACCCGCGAGCTGGCCCGCGACCATGTCCTCGTGCGCCTTCTGCTCATCAATGCCCTGTCCTTCGGGCTGCTCATGGCCTACCTGTCCGCGGCGCCCTTCGTGCTGCGTAACGTGCTGGGCATGGGGACGGTGGCCTATACGGCGGTCTTCGGACTGTGTGGGGCGACGGTGACGGTGACGATCGCGGTGGCGGCCTCCCTGGTACGCCGCTTCTCCCAGGTCCGCCAGGTGCGGGTCGGGCTCATCGCGGTGCTGGTCGTCGACACGGTCTTCGCCGCGGTCTGTCTCATGTGGCTGCGAGAGCCGGTGACCGGGCCGGAGCGGATGCCGCTACTGGTGGCGGTCGTGGCACTCTTCCTGGCGCATGTGGCCTGCCTGGGGCTTGCGATGGGCAACGCCCCCGCGCTCGCGCTCGACCGCACCGGCCGGTGGGCGGGAACCGGCTCCGCTCTGCTCGGCTTCCTCCAGTTCGTCGTCGGCGGGCTCGTCAGTCCGCTGGTGGGGCTGACCGGGGAGGCCAGCGGGGTGGCCTTCGGCGTCGTCATCGTGGGCGTCAGCGTCGTCGCCAACATCCTGGCGGTCTTCGGCCTGCGCGAGAGGGGCGAGAAGCAGCGCCTGGCTCGCCCAGGTGAGCCGAGCGCCGACAGCAGCGCCTGGGCCAGTAACGGCTCCGGCCGGCAGCGCGCACTCAGGAGGCTGAGCGCAGCCGCGTCGTCGGAAGAGGCAGCTCGATGGCGCCGATGAGGTCCACAGACTTGGCGACGCTGGTGGCCGACAGGTCCTCCACCGCCCTGGCGACGATGACGCGGTCCCGGTGGATCTCGCGGATCCTGACCCGGGTCCAGCTCGCCTCGCCCGTCTGCGGATCCTCCTCCTCAAGGAGCCAGTCCTCCGCCAGGGAGCCGCAGACCGATCGCGTCCAGGACCGCCTCGGCCTCGTCGAGCTCCACGGCCTCACCTCGCCGGACCCACAGCCGGTCATACGGGATGAACCGGCCGTCCGCACTCATCTCGATATAGCCCACATGCTCTCCGTCCTCGCGACGCAGATGATCGAAGACGTCCTCAGGATCGGGCATGCCTTCCGGTGGCGGGGCGCTCATGCGTGCCAGGCTACCGGGCTGGTGAACGCCGCTATGTCAGCGCAGGCCTGTCGCTTCCGACGTGGCCTGATCTACCTCAAGCCACGAGTGGCTGATAGCGCTGACGGGCGGCCTCACCGGAGGTTCCGACCATATTTCCAATGGCTGCCCAGGACATCCCAGCGTCCCGAGCACCTCTGATGGCATCAAGGACATGTCGTTCGGCCTGGGCCTGTTCAGCAACTGCGTCTCGCAAGGCCGCTAATGCGGCCACGTCGACCTCATCGGCTTCGACTGGCTCGTAGCTCTCGAAGCGAGCGGCCAGCTCGTCGGCATGTGCCAGGATCTCGTCAACAGTGCGGGGCATCGTCATCACCTCAGAAACTTCTCTCGGGCACGCATGGCGTGGACGATGACGATCGTGATGATGCCTTGAATGTAGCCAATCTCGAGAACAAGGGCAGCTCGGTTGGCTCCCAGGAGCATGGTGAAACCATCTCCCATGTCCCAGGCCCGGATGGGGTGGTGATAGGCGTGAAGGATGTCAGCCTCGCTCAGGCCGTGCTTCAGCGCCGATCTGGCAATGATCGGATCGTCCACAGATCCAAAGTAACTTGTGATGTGCTGTGTGGTCGAGGGCTGTGCTCCCGGGGTGGCGCTGGTGGTTGTCGCAGGTTTGACCGCCCGGTGAGCGTGCGGATGCCGCAGATGTGTTGGCTGACATCGGCGTCGAGCGGGGCGCTCATGCGTGCCAGGGCTACCGGGCTGGTGAACGCCGCTACGTCAGCGCAGGCCTGTCGCTTCTGCTGACTGGTGTCACGATTGGCGACTATTCGGGGTGGTACGGCATCAGCCGGCAACCTCGCAGAGGTGACTTGGGGAGCGTCGGTGCTGGTCAGGGGCTGGCTGTGGGAGAGGAGTGTGGCGGGTCGAGGCTGGTCGACTCTGAAAAAGTCGTCAATCGTGACACTTTCGGCAGTGTGCGGGGCTGGGTGGGCTGATCGAGAACGTACTTTCGCGACGAGGACTGCGTTCTCCCACAGAACTCGCGGGTGGGACCTCAGTCATCTGCAGGAAATCGCAGTCCTCGCCGGGTATCGCAGTTCCCGGTATGCGGCTGGGGTGCGCCGCTCTGACGCAGCCGGAACCGTCCGCCGCCCTGCCGCGGCCAGGGCGCTTCGCGAGGCTGGTGGCTCGCTCTGCGTCTGATGTCGCAGGTCACTGTCAGCTCCGGGAATGGACTGCGGCCCGCCAAGGTTGAGCCAGTCAGACTCAAGGTTGGGTGCCATCGAGTTGACAGAGCTCGACTCAACCACAATCCTGAGTGCATACGACTCAACCTGAAGGCGCCGGAACCCCGGCCCTCACTGCAGACATCAACCAAGCAACCACAAGGAGCACATCACATGGCACGCGCTGTCGGTATCGACCTGGGTACCACCAACTCCGCCATCGCCGTCCTCGAGGGCGGCGAGCCCACCATCATCCCGAACGCCGAGGGCGGCCGCACCACCCCCTCCGTCGTGGCCTTCTCCAAGTCCGGCGAGATCCTCGTCGGCGAGATCGCCAAGCGTCAGGCGGTCACCAACGTCGACCGCACCATCTCCTCGGTCAAGCGCCACATGGGCACCGACTGGTCCGTCGAGATCGACGACAAGAAGTACACCGCCCAGGAGATCAGCGCCCGCATCCTGGCCAAGCTCAAGACCGACGCCGAGTCCTACCTGGGTGAGCCCGTCACCAACGCGGTCATCACCGTCCCGGCCTACTTCAACGACGCCGAGCGCCAGGCCACCAAGGAGGCCGGCACCATCGCGGGCCTGACCGTGGACCGCATCGTCAACGAGCCCACCGCCGCGGCCCTGGCCTACGGCCTGGACAAGGGCAAGGGAGGACGAGCTCATCCTCGTCTTCGACCTCGGTGGCGGTACCTTCGACGTCTCCCTGCTCGAGGTCGGCAAGGACGACGACGGCTTCTCCACCATCCAGGTGCGCGCCACCAACGGCGACAACCGCCTGGGTGGCGACGACTGGGACGCCCGCATCGTCGACTGGCTGGTCAAGCAGGTCAAGAGCAAGGACGGCGTGGACCTGTCCAAGGACAAGATCGCCATGCAGCGCCTCAAGGACGCCGCCGAGCAGGCCAAGAAGGAGCTGTCCTCGGCGACCTCCACGAACATCAACCTGCAGTACCTCTCCATGAGCGAGTCCGGCCCCATCCACCTCGATGAGAAGCTCACCCGCTCCAACTTCCAGGAGATGACCGCGGACCTGCTCGAGCGCACCAAGATCCCCTTCCACAACGTCATCAAGGACGCCGGGGTCAAGGTCTCCGACATCGACCACGTGGTCCTCGTGGGTGGTTCCACCCGCATGCCCGCCGTCACCGAGGTGGTGCGCGAGCTGACCGGCAAGGAGCCCAACAAGGGCGTCAACCCCGACGAGGTCGTCGCCATCGGCGCGGCCCTCCAGGCCGGCGTCATCCAGGGCGACCGCAGCGACGTCCTGCTTATCGACGTCACGCCGCTGTCCCTGGGCATCGAGACCAAGGGCGGGGTCATGACCAAGCTCATCGAGCGCAACACGGCCATCCCGACCAAGCGCTCCGAGGTCTTCTCCACGGCCGAGGACAACCAGCCCTCCGTGCTCATCCAGGTCTACCAGGGCGAGCGTGAGTTCGCCCGGGACAACAAGCCGCTGGGCACCTTTCGAGCTGACCGGCATCGCCCCGGCCCCCCGCGGCGTGCCCCAGATCGAGGTCTCCTTCGACATCGACGCCAACGGCATCGTCCACGTCTCGGCCAAGGACCGCGGCACCGGCAAGGAGCAGTCCATGACCATCTCCGGCGGCTCCGCCCTGCCCAGGAGGACATCGACCGCATGGTCAAGGAGGCCGAGGCCCACGCCGAGGAGGACAAGAAGCGCCGCGAGGACGCCGAGACCCTGCAACTCCGCCGAGCAGCAGGCCTACTCCATCGAGAAGCTCCCTCAAGGACAACAAGGACAAGCTGCCCGAGGACGTCCACCTGAGGTCTCCGAGGCCGTCAACGACCTCAAGAAGGCCCTCGAGGGCGACGACATCGAGCCGGTCAAGACCGCTCAGGAGAAGCTGAACTCGGTGGCCCAGAAGGTTGGCGAGGCCATCTACCAGGCCGACGCCGCCTCCCAGGGCGCAGCCGACTCCGCCTCCTCCGCCGGCGGCACCACGTCCTCCGACGACGAGGACATCGTGGACGCCGAGATCGTCGACGACGAGGACTCCAGTGACCCCGGCCGGCCCCACCCCGAGAACGAGGGTATCGACCCCGAGCTCCAGGCGGCCGTCGAGTCGGCCTTCGAGGAGGTGCCCGACGACGTCCGTGAAGGACTCGCCCAGGGCTCGCCCGAGGGCGCGGCCGGCCAGTCCGACGCCTCCTCCTCAGACGAGGGGGAGGCGGGGGACGACCCCCTGGCCCAGGCTCAGGCCCAGGCCGCTCAGGCGGCTGACGACCTGGCCCGGGCCCGGGCGGACCTCTACAACCTCCAGCAGGAGTACCAGGGGTTCGTGCGTCGGTCCCGCGAGGGCGCGGCCTCCACCGCCAGGCCGGTGCCGCCGACGTCGTCGAGGCCCTCATCCCGGTCCTCGACGAGATCGAGCTGGCCCGCCAGCACGGCGATCTGACCGGCACCTTCGAGACCACGGCCGGCAAGCTCGAGTCGATCCTGGCCGAGAAGTACTCCCTGGAGCGCTTCGGCGCCGTGGGTGAGGTCTTCGACCCCACGCTGCACGAGGCCCTCATGGCCACCGAGTCCAGCGAGGTCACCGAGCCCACCATCGCCACGGTCCTCCAGCCCGGATACCGCCTGGGTGAGCGCGTCGTCGCGCCGCCCGCGTCCAGGTCGCCAACCCGGCCTGAGCGGCATCCAATGCGGATCCACCGCGGATCCACCCCATATCAACCGCACCACTCACCCCGGTTCGACGGCGGGCCCGACCCCACCGGAAACGCCGGCTCGGGGCCCGTCGTCGGCCGGGAGGTGCACCAAGACGTTCATCAATTTTGTTAGTAAGGAAAACCCACGATCACCCGGATAAGGAGGCGGTGACACGAACATGGCCAGTCAGGACTGGATGACGAAGGACTCTACGCGGTCCTCGGCGTGAGTAAGGACGCCGACGCTGCCGCCATCAAGAAGGCCCTACCGTACGCTCGCGAAGTAGCACACCCGACCGCAACCCCGACGACACTGCGGCGGCGGAGCGGTTCAAGGAGATCGGGGAGGCGTACGCGGTTCTGTCCGACGAGGCCGAGCGCAAGCAGTACGACGCGATCCGCTCCATGGCCGGAGGCGGTGCGCGCTTCCAGGCCGGGGGGCCAGGTGGTGCCGGTGCCAGCGCCGGATTCGAGGACATCTTCTCCTCCATGTTCGGCGGTCAGGGCGGCAATGTCCGTTTTCAGACCGGCGGAGCCGGCGACGAGCCCGACCTCGACGACCTGCTGCGCATGTTCGGCGGCACCCCCAGCCCGACCCGCTCCGGTGGCCGCCCCGGCCCCTTCGGGTTCGGCGGCTTCACCCCCAGCCCCGCCCGCAGAAGGGCGCCGACGTCCTGACCTCGGCGACGCTGGACCTGCGCGACGCCGTCGCCGGCACTACCGTGGAGCTCACTGCGGACGGGCGCACCATGAAGGTCCGCATTCCGGCGGGTGTGCGCGACGGCCAGAAGATCCGCCTGCGCGGCAAGGGGCGAGCCGGCCTCAACGGCGGCGAGAACGGCGACATGGTCGTGTCCATCAGTGTCAACAAGCACCCGGTGTACTCCATCGACCCGGTCGACGGTGCCAACCTGCGCATGGATCTGCCGGTCACCCTGCGCGAGGCCGCCCTGGGCGCCACGATCGAGGTCCCGCTGCTCGACGGCGGCACCTCCAAGATCAAGATCAAGCCCGGCACCCCTCGGGCACCGTCATGCGTCTGCGCGGAAAGGGCGCCACCACCCGCAAGAAGACCGGCGATCTGCTGGCGACCATCCAGGTGGCCGTTCCCAAGAAGCTCTCCAAGGCCGCCAAGGAGGCGCTCAACGCCTCGACGAGGCCATGGGTGACACCGACCCGCGGGCGACCCTCATGGAGGAGGCGGCGAAGTGAGCCGGCGTCGGGCCGGGCAGGGGCTCGGTCACCTCGCAGACGACGCGGCCGAGCGAGCGGTGTCACGTGGTCTCCGTGGCGGCCGAGCTCGCCGGGATGCACCCCAGACCCTGCGCCAGTACGACCGGCTCGGACTGGTCAGCCCCGCCCGGACCCGCGGGCGGGGCCGGCGCTACTCCCACCGCGACGTCGAGCGTCTGCGCCGCATCCAGTCCCTGTCCCAGGAGGGCATCAACCTCGAGGGGCATCCGCCGCATCCTCGACCTGGAGACCCGCGTCGAGGAGCCTGAGACCGACAATGCGCGCATGCGCAGCCGGGAGGCCGTTGTTCAACGGATCTTCGCTGCGGCCGCCGACGGTGAGGTCCAGGTCGTCGCACCCGGTCGGCAGGGGTCGGGCCCGCAGAGCGCCGCCCCGAGCCGGGTGGTGGGCGGGCCGCGAGCACGGCGCGCACGGCGAGTACCGCGCTCGTCCCCTTGCGGTCCATGCGGTTCCCACGGCACTGACACCTCAGCTCATGCGGCCGCTCGCAGGGCGCGTGTCATCGCGATCGACGCCATCAGGGGCGCTGCTCAAAGCAGCGTCCTTCTTTAGTGCGAGCAGGGATGGACGCGCGGGGAACATTCTCCAGAGGATAGAGCGCGAACCGCGCCAAATATAAGATGCGCCACATGCAGATGGCGACCTCCTTCACCGGTCGGGGCGTGCGCTACCCGGCCCCCGACGTGGCTCGCGGCTTCATGCTGCTGCTCATCGCCGTGGCCAATGTTCCGGTATGGAACCAGGTGCCCGACGACATCGCCGACACCGTCCAGCCTCGTCGGCCGACACCTGGTGGGTGTTCATCCGGGAGCTGTTCGTCGACCATAGGGCCTACCCGCTGTTCGCGATGCTCTTCGGCTTCGGGCTGGTGACCATGATCAACCGCCGCACTGACTCAGGGAGCCCGGGCCTACCTCAGCTCCCTGCCCGGCGTCGGCGCCGGCCGCGCGCCGACGCCGTCGGAGGAGGCCTGGGCGCGTGAGCCCAGGCCTCCTCCGACGCCTGCCGCCTGGTGCGGCGTCGGGGCTGGTGGATGATCCTGTTCGGATTCGTCCACGGCATCGTCTTCCCCGGTGACATCATCGGCGCCTACGGGCTGGTCGCCGTCCTCTTCGCGGGCTGCCTGGCGCGCAAGCAGTACACCCTTCTCTACTCCGCCGGAGCCTTCATCACACTCCTGGCCACTGCCAACTTCCTGGTGATGGGTTTCGCCTCGCAGGACGTCTCGCTCCTGTCCGACAGTCAGGCGGGCCAGGCCGTCCAGGCGCTGCCCTGGTTCGCCGCCAACATCGTGGAGTGGACCGTCGCGCTGTTCATTCAGGTCCTCCTCGCGCTCATCGCCCCCGCTGCGGTCCTCGGCGCCCGCCTGGCCGACTCCGACCTCGTCATTGGGCCGCACCGCCATCTTGATCAGCTGGTGCTGGTCGGAATCGGCGGCCTGGCACTAGGGGCCATGGCCGCCTTCCACAGCGCTCTGACCAACGTGTTACCCGTCTCGCAGTGGCCGTGGGACGTCGCCATGAAGGAGGTCTTCGGTGTGGTGGGTGCCTGCGGCTGGCTGGCGCTGCTCGCCCTCTACGCCGGTGGGCCGACGCCGGACGGTCGGCTCACGGGACTGCGATGGCTCACCTCCGCCGTCGGGCGCCGGTCCATGACCGCCTACCTGACCCAGACGATCCTGTTCGGGGCCATCTTCGTCATCGTCCCGCTTCTGACTACGGAGGAGCGCCTGTGGGTGGGGCAGGCCTCGGCCTCCCTGATCGCCCTGGGGGTCTGGCTGACAACCATGGTCCTGTGCGTGGCGCTGGAGCACGGTGGGCATGCCGGTCCCTTCGAGGCCCTGCTGCGCACCGCCGTCGCCCGCAGTGAGCGCAGGAGGTCGACGACTCCGCCGGCCGTTCAGCCCATCAGCCGGCCGGGGGCGTAGCCGCCTGCACTACTCAGAGCCGTTCTCACCGAACCGTCCTCCGGAAGAATGGCCGGGGCGGAGGATCCACCTTTCGGTGGAGGTGATCTCGGCGCTTAAGGCGGACGCCGCGTGATGACGGGCCTTTATACGGTCGAGCCATGAACACGACGACTTCATTCAACGGCTCCCGCGGCCTGCGGTACCCCGCCCCCGACGTCGCCCGCGGCTTCATGCTGCTGCTCATCGCCCTGGCCAATGTGGGCTTCTGGAGCTACGGCACCGGTCGATTCACGCCGTCGACCGCCGACAGGATCTGGGCCTTCATCAACGCCCTGCTCATTCACGAGCGCGCCTATCCGCTGTTCGCGATGCTGTTCGGCTTCGGGCTGGCCACGATGGTCAACCGGCGCATTGCATCGGACGCCGGCGCCTACTGCCAGGATCTGACCGGCGGGCTCCGAGCGCCGTCGGCTGCTGAGGTCAGCCAGGCCCGCGAGCAGGCGACTGTCGGTGCCCGTCGCCTCGTGCGGCGCCGGGGCCTGTGGATGGTCCTGTTCGGGCTGGTCCACGGTGTCTTCTTCCCCTCAGAGATCATCGGCACCTACGGCATCGTCGCCGTCGTCTTCGCCGGCTGGTTCGCCCGCAAGCACCACAAGCGCCAGCTGGCGGTGTGCGCCCTCATCCTCCTGCTCCAGGTCGTGCCGGTGCTCCTGTCGATGTTCTCGGGGCCCGACGGTGGAACAGCCGCTTCCACCGCGGCGAGTACCGCCCCGACGGCTGCGGCACCTACCGACTCGGCCGAGTCAGTGCTGTCCACGCTGCCCTGGTTCGTGACCAACGTGGGTGAGTGGTTCTCGCTCGCTGTCGGGGTGGCCTTCACCACGATGGTTCTTCCGGCCGCCTTCCTTGGGGCCCGCCTGGCCGACACCGACCTCATCGCCCACCCCGAGCGCCACCGCGGCCTGCTGGCGGCCGTTGGGCTCGGCGGCCTGGCTCTGGGTGCGCTCGGAGCGCTCCACGATATTCTCGTCCCGCTCACAAGTGCCCAGTCCTGGGAGATCGACTCCACGCTGATCATGGTCCTCGGCCTGGCCGGGAGGCTGCGGCTGGCTCGCCGTGCTGGCCCTCTACGCCGGTGGACCGACGGCGGACGGCCGCCTGACCGGCCTCAAGTGGCTGCTCGCCGCCGTGGGGCGCCGCTCCATGACCGCCTACCTCTCTCAGACGGTCATGTTCGGCACCATGTTCGCCGTCATGCCGAGGCTGACCGGGAACCCCCTGGAGCTGGGGGCGGCGGCATCCGCCGCAGTCGCGGTGATGGTCTGGCTGGTGACCGTGGGTGTGTGCGCGGGGCTTGAGCGACTCGGTGAGCCCGGCCCCTTCGAGGCCCTCCTGCGCACCGCCGTCGTCAGCGGCGAGCGCAGCCGCGTGATGCCGGCGATGCCTCCCCAGCCCTCGGCACTCGGCTCGGTCCCTCGCGCAGCCGGTGCGTGTGCAGGCGCCGACCGCCCTGGCTGACAACAAGGCTGCCGGACGCCACATGCTCGCCGGGGTCTGACCCGCAGCCGACTGGCTGCTCGAAGCCGTCGTCAGAATGAGGAGCCCTGGTCCTCCGGGAGGAGGCGCCGGGGCTCCGCTCGTACCCACGGGTGAGGCGCAGGCTCGGAAGACAGCCCCGGCGGAGGAGGCGTGGATCACAGGGGCTTCCTAGCGTGGAGGGCATGAAACTCGCGACATCGTTCACCGGCTCCAGGGGGGTGCGTTATCCCTCCCCGGATGTGGCTCGTGGCTTCATGCTCCTGCTCATCTCCCTGGCCAATATCACCTTCTGGACTGGCGTGGCGCGGGTCTCGGCCCCCAACGATGCCGCAGACACGGCCTGGTTGTGGGTGCGCACTCTTCTGATCGACGCCCGGTCCTATCCGCTGTTCGCGATGCTGTTCGGTTTCGGACTGGCCACCATGGTCAACCGGCGCATCGCCTCCGGGACGGAGAACTATCTTCAGTCCCTCCCTGGTGTGGAGGCCGGGCGTGAGCCGACGGAGCAGGAGGAGGTCTGGGCCCGTGAGCAGGCCACTGTTGACGCGCGTCGCCTGGTGCGGCGCCGTGGCCTGTGGATGGTCCTCTTCGGTGCTGTTCACGCCGTGCTCTTCTCCGGTGACGTCATCGCTGCCTACGGGCTGGTCGCCGTCATCTTCGCCGGGTGGCTCGCCCGCAAGCACTGGAAGCGGGCAGCGGTCCTCTGCGCCGTCGTTGTCGTTGCCTGCGTCGTCATCACCTTCGTCATCGAGAGTTTCATGACCTCCCAGGGTGCGGCCTCGGCGACGGATATGCGCGCGGGGGGCGGCGAATCGGCTACAACCCTCTTGTCCTACGTCTCCCACGGTGTCACCGCCTGGGCCGTCAACCTGAGTACGACGCCGATATCGTTGGTGGTTCCGGCGATGTTCCTCGGTGCCCGCCTGGCCGACACCGACCTCATCGCCCATCCTGAGCGGCACCGCCGGCTCCTGACCGGCGTCGGTCTGGGCGGCCTGGGGATCGGGGCCGTGGGCGGTATTGGGGTCGCTCAGTGGGCCACGGGAGGTTCCTTGAACCTCTGGGCCGTTCCTTTGCACCAGGTGGCGGGGCTGGCCGGGGCCTGCGGCTGGCTCGCTCTGCTGGCCCTCTACGCCGGTGGGCCGAGACCGGATGGTCGGCTGACGGGGCTGCGCAAGCTGGCCTCCAATGTGGGGCGTCGCTCCACGACCGCCTCACCTCCCCAGACCTTCCTCTTCCGCCATCTTCCTGGCCCTTCCCGCCCTGACCGGTATCCAGCTCCACCTGGGCGAGGTCCGGGCCGCCGGGATCGCTGCAGTGGTCTGGCTGGCGACGGTCGGCCTGTGCTCGGTGCTCGAGCGTGGCGGTCACGCCGGTCCCTTCGAGACCCTGCCGCACCGCCGTCGCCCGCAGCGAGCGCAAGCGGGCGACGGCGGCGCCGCCGACCGTCCAACCCGATGACGCCTGATCGGGCGCAGTGCTGAGCGGGTGATGAGCCCACGCGGCTGCTTGCCGGCATGGGAGTCCGCGCCTCGCGGGGCGCCGGCGCACGATCAGGCGGCCGTCAGGATGAGGGGCCCTGGTCCTCCGGGAGGAGGGGCAGGGCCTCCTCACCCCTCGGGTGGGAAAGGATCAAGGCCGGAGAACAGCCCTGGCGGGGGAGGTATGCAACACCGCGGCTTCCTACCGTGGAAGACATGAAACTCGCGACCTCCTTCACCGGCTCCCGGGGCCAGCGTTTCCCAGCCCCGGATGTGGCCCGTGGCTTCATGCTCCTGTTCATCGCTCTGGCTAACATCCCCTTCTGGGTGGCGACGACGCGCTCCTCGGCTCCCAGTGACGCCGTCGACTCGGTCTGGCTGTGGGCGCGTACTCTCCTGGTCGATCACCGGGCCTATCCGCTGTTCGCGATGCTGTTCGGCTTTGGGCTGGTGACCATGGTCAACCGGCGCATCACCTCTGGTACCAGGTCCTATCTCGAGTCCCTCCCCGGTGTGGAGGCCGGGCGTGAGCCGACGGAGCAGGAGGAGGCCTGGGCCCGTGAGCAGGCCACCGTCGACGCCCGTCGCCTCGTGCGGCGCCGGGGCCTGTGGATGGTCCTCTTCGGCGCGGCCCATGCCGTGCTCTTCTCCGGCGACATCATCGGCACCTACGGGCTGGCCGCCGTCGTCTTCGCCGGATGGCTGACTCGCAAGCACCGCAAGCGGGCTATGGCCGTCAGTGTCGTCGCCACTGTCGCCACCATCTCGACGATGCACACCATGGGCAGTCATGTTGCGGCCCAGGGTCTGAGCGCTGCGGCGGTCATGAAGCAGGGGGCCGGCGAATCGGCTACGACCCTCTTGTCCTACGTCTCCCGGCTCCGTCACCTCCTGGGCGGGAGCTCGGTCGCAACGGTGCTCTTCTCCATGGTGGTTCCGGCGATGTTCCTCGGTGCCCGCCTGGCCGACACAGACTTCCTCGCCCATCCTGAGCGGTACCGCCGCCTGCTGACCGGCGTCGGTCTGGGCGGTCTGGGGATCGGGGTCGCGGGTGGCATCGGGTACGGCATCTGGGCCACGGGCGGGACCCTGGCCGGCTGGACCGCCCCGCTTCACGAGGTGACCGGATTGGCCGGGGCCTGCGGCTGGCTCGCTCTGCTGGCCCTCTACGCCGGCGGGCCGACGACAGACGGCAGGCTCACCGGCCTGCGCCTGCTGGCCTCCAATGTGGGGCGCCGCTCCATGACGGCCTACCTCTCTCAGACCTTCCTCTTCGCCATCATCTTCCTGGCCCTGCCCGCCCTGACTGGCATGGAGTTCCACCTGGGCGAGGCGCGGGCCGCCGGGATCGCTGCGGTGGTCTGGCTGGCGACGGTCGGCCTGTGTACGGCGCTGGAGCGCGGTGGTCACGCCGGTCCCTTCGAGACCCTGCTGCGCACCGCCGTTGCCCGCAGCGAGCGCCGACGCCGCCTCCCAGCGCCTCCCGCCCCTGTCCTCCCGACGGAGACGGCTGCTTCCTCCGACGCCTACGGTCTGGTTCACTGAAAAAGGAGGAATGCACCGGCTCAAGGGGACGATGGCGAGCACTTCCCCGCGGCAACGGTGGGCGCCCGTCTCCTGGGGGTGCTCACGTGGCGGAACGGTGAATAATCGCTGTCACAGCGTGTTGTCTCGCTACGTCCCGGGGGCTGTGAGTCGCCTCGCACAATGTGAGGGTTGACCTGTTCGTTTCACAGGGCAGAGTAGACACGGTAGCCTGCCTGCGTCCCCAACACTGAAGGAAGCGAACAGTCTCATGACTCAGCCCCCCAACCCCGGTCAGCCCTTCTACCAGCAGCAGCCCTCCGCCCCTCTGCTCCGGCCACGGGTCAGCCCTACCCGCCCCAGCAGCAGTTCCAGGGCGCCCCCTGGTGCTCCTGGTGCCCCCGGCGCACCGGGGCAGCCCTTCCCGCCGGACGCAGGCCGGGTGACGTCCCTATCGGGCACCTCTTGACACCTCCAAGGCGTTTCGCCGACGAAGTTCGCACGGTCGTCTTCACATCGCCGCCATCGCCGCTGGCGTTAACTGGCTCTACTCGGCTTTGGAGGCAACACCGGTGACCTGCAACGGTGCGCTATGACATCGAGCGCACGAGCCGGAACTTCAACTTCGGCAGGTTCCTGTCTGAGCCTGCTGTTCGACGCTCCCGGGACCTTCACGTGCGATCGGTCTGATCCGGCTCTTCATCGAGCTGGTCATCAACTCCGGTAAGAAGAACTAGCAGCTCTCGCGCGGACCGTCGTATCCGCTGCACTCAGCCTGCTTGACTCCTGACGGTCGCCAGCCCCGTGGCCGGCGACCGTCAGTCGTTGGTGACCGGTGCGCGGGTCGGGTTCGACCTCGCCTCGGGAATCTCGAGGACGGCGGTCAGCCCGCCGTCGGGGTTGGCGCTCAGCTCGAGGGGCTCCGCCGTGGGCGGTGGCCACAGCCGTCACGATCGCCAGCCCCAGTCCGTGCCCTGATCCTCGGGTCCGCCCCGCCCCTCGCCGCGGACGAAGGGCTCACGCAGGGGACTCCACGCTCTCGGCCGCCACCAGGGGCCCGTCGTTGCGGATCGTCAGCCGGACGCCGTCGTCCAGGTGCGCCATGCCGACCGTGATCCGCCCGCCGTCGACGTTGTAGTGGGCCGCATTGCGAAACAGGTTGGAGACGCTCTGGCGCAGTAGCACCGGATCGCCCGGGACCCGGGCGAGCAGCAGGTGGGTGGAGACCTGCAGGTCGCGCTCGGCCACCTCGGCGGCGATGACGCTCAGGGCATCGCGGACCGTGGCCTCATGTCCACGTCCTCTCGGGCCAGCTTTCCCGGACTGGGCGTCGGCCAGGTCCAGCAGAGCGTCGATCGTCTCCCGGTTGGCTCTGGTTGGTCTCCAGCACCCGGGTCAGGACCCTGACGCAGGCTCTCGGCGGAGGCCTGCGGGTCTGACAGGGCGACGTCGATCATCGTCTGCGTCGTGGGCCAGGGGCGTACGCAGCCGTGGGAGGCGTTGGCCGCGAAGCGGCGTGCACGGAGAAGGAGCGCTCCAGTGAGGCCAGCATGTTGTCGAAGGTGTCCGCCAGGTCGTGGATCTCATCGCGCGGCCCGGACAGGGCCAGGCGTTGGCTGAGGTCGCCCGAGGCGGCGCGCTGGCCGCCGCATTCATCGAGGACAGCGGACGCAGCATCCGTCCGGCCAGCACCCAGCCGACCGTCCCGGAGACCACTGCCAGTATCATGAGCATCCTGACGGCGGAGCGCAGGATGGCGCTCAGCAGCTCGAACAGGTTCGTGTCCACCTTGGCGGCCTGCGGAGTCGTCGCGTCGATGAGGGAATCTGCTGAGGCGGGTCGAAGGCGATGGAGAGCGTGACGTAGCGCGTAGAAGCAGACCAGAGCGATGAGGACCGCGCCGGCGGCCGTCACCAGCCCGGCGTAGGTCAGGGTCAGGCGCGCCCGATACTCAGGCGCCGAGGGCGACGCAACCGCTCCTCGCCTCCTGGCCGGGTGCTGCCGTGCTGCACCGCGTCGTCGGCCGGAGCCTTCTGAGCCCCTGCCCGCTCATGCGCTGAACCTGTAGCCCGCACCGGGAACCGTCTGAATGACCCAGGGCTCGCTGAGCTTGCGGCGCAGGTGCGAGATCGTCACCCGTGTGGAGTTGGTGAAGGGTCGGCGCTGGCGTCCCAGGCCTTCTCCAGCAGCGTCTCAGCGCTGAGGACCTCCGCCCTCGGCCTCCATGAGGACCTGGAGGACCGCGAACTCCTTGGGGCTGAGCCTGATGAAGCGCCCGTCGCGGTAGACCTCCCGACGGAAGGGGTCCAGGCGCACCCCGTGGGCATCGAGGACCGGAGTGGGCCGGCTGGCTGCGCCGCCCCAGGGCTCCGCAGCCGAGCCACCAGCTCGGGGAACTCGAAGGGCTTGGTGAGGTAGTCGTCCGCCCCCAGCTCGAAGCCGCCTCACCCTGCGCGTCCAGCGTCCGGGACGCGGTGAGCATGAGGACTCGTGTGCTCGGGTGCTCGGCGACCACCCGGCGGCAGACCTCGTCGCCGTGGATGACGGGCAGGTCCCGGTCCAGGACGATGATGTCGTAGTCGTTGATCACCACCTGCTCCAGGGCGCTGGCCCCGTCGCCGACGACGTCGACGGCCATCGCCTCGCGCCGCAGCCCGGTGGCGATGGCCTCGGCCAGGTACTCCCTCATCCTCCACGACGAGTACGCGCATTGCCCTCGTGTCTCCTTCGCTGTGGTGTATGCGGCCGGTCCCATGAGCCAACCAGCCCTCGTGTTGCCTACAACATAAGCGAAATCGTGAACCTCATGGCAACACCGGTCCCGGTTGGCTGTTCCCTCGAACGAACGGGCGTCACCGCACCCTCGACCCACGTGAGCCGAAAAGGACCCTCTCCCATGAAGAAGCCCCTCAACACCCGGATCATCACCCGCGCCGCCACGGTACTGACCTGCGCCGTGTGCGCCGTCGGACCTCGTGACCGGATGCTCAGGGCTCGAAGGCGGACTCGGCCGCCTCGCCTCCGCCACCAGCGGCGACGAGTACCTGCTCAAGATGGCCAAGTGCATGCGAGACAAGGGCATCGACGTCTCCGATCCCGACTCCAACGGCAACATGCAGTTCCCTCGACACCGAGGCCGCCAACAAGGCCGCCCAGGAGTGCGAGCAGACCGTGGGCCCCGCCCCGGGCACCGAGGACCTCGCCAAGCCTGGAGACGCAGCAGGACCTGGTCAAGGCCACCGAGTGCCTGCGCAAGGAGGGCTACGACGTCCCTGACCCCGAGCCCGCAAGGGCATCCAGCTCAACGGCGACATCCCCAGGACGTCATGAACAAGTGCTTCCGAGATCGGGAACAGTAACGCGGCGCCCTCCGGTGCCGACAGACCACAGGCTCGCACGGCCGGGCCGCCGCGCAGACACACTCAGACAGGCATACACATGGATCAGACCACCACCTCCACTCAGGCCGACGGCGGCTCGACCACCGACTCGACCAGCACGTCGGGCAACGCGGGCACGGTGCGCCACACCCGGCGTCGAGCCTTCCTGGCGATGGGGGCCGCCGCGGTCCTGGTCGCGGGCGCGGCGCAGGCGCCTTCGCCTCCAAGTCGGGCCCCTCGCGGCCAAGGCGCAGCCGACGACGTCGACCTTCAACGGCGCCACCTGACACCATCACCAAGGGGGACCTTCAGGGCACACCTCGTGACCGGCACCCTGCGCTACTCCGACTCGCGCAAGTTCAAGTCGGGCTTCGAGGGCGTTCTCATCCAGGTGCCCGCCTCCGGGACCGTCCTGACCCAGGGCGACGTCCTCACCGCACGGGCACCGAGACCGCCCACCTATGCGTGGCTCCCTGCCCGCCTGGCGAAGCTTCGAGGCCGGCATGGAGGACGGCGAGGACATTCGCCAGCTCGAGACGGCCCTGAGGGACCTCGGGCTACTTCGACTACGAGCTCGATGACCACTTCAGCTTTGGGCCACCACCAGCGCCATCATGAAGTGGCAGAAGGAGCTCGACATGCCTCAGACCGGGACCATCCCGCTGGGACGCGTGGTCTTCACCTCCGGGGACCTGCGCGGGGACGGTCACCGCCCGCTGGGGGACCGTGTCGCCGCCGACACCGAGTTCTCACGACGTCACCTCCACCACTCAGGTGGTCGACGCCAACATCAAGCTCTCGACCAGAAAGCTCGCCGTCGTCGGCACCACTGTGACCATCGCCTGCCTGACGCCAAGACCACCACCGGCACCATCACCTCCGTGGGCACGCCCACCGAGAAGTCCTCCGGCCCGGATCGGGGTCCGGCTCCGGCCCGGTCCAGTGACTCAAGGAACGGGTCATCCCCTGTCACCGTCACCCTCGCCGACGCCTCGGCGACCGCCAATCTTCCAGGAGGTCTCCGTCACCGTCGACCCTGCCCAGCGAGAAGCGGGCGGGCGTCCGTCGCGCCGGTCAGCCCCTGCTGGCCCCTCGAGCACCAACCAGTACGGCGTCGAGATCGTCGATTCCAACGGCACCACCCGCAAGGTGCCGGTCACTCATCGGGCTGTTCGCCGGTGGGCGCGTGGAGGTCTCCCGGCGAGGGCATCTCCGAGGGGCAGCGAGTGGTGGTGCCGCAGACATGAGCCGCATCCCGTCCCTGCGTGACGTGCAACGAACCTACGGGGAGCCGCCCGTGTCGCCTGCGCGGGCGTGAGCTCGATATCGACTACGGCGAGTTTCGTCGCCATCGTCGGCCCCTCGGCTCGGGCAAGTCCACGCTCCTCAACTCATCGGCACCCTGGACCGGCTCCAGCGCGGGCACCGTCGAGATCGACGGCGTCGACGTCGGCTCCCCTGTCCGACGCTAGTTTCTGGCTCTGCGGGCCAGCCGTATCGGCTTCGTCTTCCAGCAGTTCCACCTGGCCGACGGCGTCAACGCGGTCGACAACGTCGCCGACGGCCTGCTCTACAGCGGGGTCCCCGCTCCGAGCGGCGTCGTCGAGCCCGAGCCGCCCCTCGAGCGCGTGGGCCTGGCCCACCGGCTCGACCACCGCCCCCACCCAGATGAGCGGTGGCGAGCGCCAGCGGGTGGCCATCGCCCGCCGTCGTCGGCGAGCCCCCGCTGCCCTGGCCGACGAGCCCACGGAAACCTCGATTCTCATTTCTCCGGGGTTCCTGATCGTCGAGCTCCTCCACGAGCTCCACTCTCAGGGCACCACGATCATCGTCATCACCCACGACAACGAGCTGGCCGCTCAGCCTTCCCCGGCAGATCGCCATCCGCGACGGCCGGATCGTGGGGACCCAAGCCAGAAGCGAGATCGTCCATGACGACGTCTACGCTCCGGCGTGACCGCGACCGCAACGGCCAGGCCGGCGGATCCGGCCGCCGCCTCCAGCGCTCGCGGCCGCGCCTGGCCGACGTGCTGCGCCTGGGAGGCACCGGCATCAGGGCGCCCCACCCGCTGCCTTCCTGTCCGCCCTGGCATCGCCATCGGCATCGCCGCCATGATCTCGGTGGTGGGCATCTCGGCCTCCAGCCGTGCCCAGCTGGCCGCCCACTCGACTCCTGGGGACCAACCTGCTGACGGCCACCGCCGGTCAGACCTCTTCGGCAACTCCTCCCTGCCGCAGGACACCGTCGGCAAGGTCCGGCTCATCGACAACGTCCAGAGCGCCTCGAGCACCGGCCTGGTCAAGAACTCGCTGGTCTACCGCACCCCGTTCATCGACAAGAACGCCTCCGGCGGTATCACCACCCGGCTGCGGACAAGTCGCTGCTCGACGTCGTGGCCGGGCAGGGTGGACAAGGGCACCTGGCTCAACGAGGCCACCAGCCAGTACCCCGCCACGGTCCTGGGACAGACGGCGGCCCAGCGCTCGGTGTCGTCTCGCCGGGAACCAAGGTGTGGCTCGGTGGCAACTGGTTCACCGTGGTCGGCATCTCAAACCGGTAGTGCTGGCGCCTGAGCCTCGACAACGCCGCCCTCGTCGGCCAGGGGTGGCCAGCAACCCTGCTGGGGCACGACGCCGCTGACGACGGTCTACACCGCGCAGCCAGGACGCAGCCGCCTCCACGGTGCGCCAGGTGCTCGCGCTGTCGATCTCGCCGCAGGCCCCCAACGAGGTCAAGGTCTCGCGCCCCTCCGATGCGCTGGAGGCCAAGAACGCGGCTGATAAAGGCCTTCACCAGCCTGCTGCTGGGCGGGCTCGATCGCCCTGCTCGTCGGCGGTATCGGGGTCGCCAACACGATGATCATCTCGGTGCTCGAGCGCCGACGGAGATCGGGCTGAGACGTTCCCTGGGCGCCATGCGCGGTCACATCCTGGTGCAGTTCATGACGGAGGCACTGCTGCTGGCCCTCTGGGCGTGCGCCCTGGGCTGCGTCATCGATCGGGGTGACTCGCTGGATGGCGGCCGCCAACGCTGGCCCTTCTCCTGCCGGTGATCGCCGTCGTCGGCGGGCTGGGGAGTCACCATCGTCATCGGCGCGCTGGCCGGCGTGTACCCGGCCGTTCGAGCCTCCCGCACTCCTCCGACCGCCGCGCTCAATGCGCAGTAGAGAAGGGCCGGACAAGCCCGAGGGACGCGAGATGAGACGTCCCGGTGGCAGACAGTTGGGTCTTTTGCGCCGATGACGCTGGATCAGCGGTGGCCGACGTCGGATGCGGCCGGAGAGGGGGCCCAGATGGATCGGGACTGGGCAGGGCCCGGCACCACATGGTGCGGGGCCTCGTTCCCGCGATCAAGACCGCGGTGCCCGGGGTCAAGCGGGCTCTCAGATGGATCACCCGTGCCGAGTTTTCGCCGTCGACGGCGTCGCGGGCGGTGTCGATCTTGTCGTCGTACTGCCGCCGGTCGCCTTCTTGGCTGCGCGCCGGCTGCGGCGTCCAGCGCCTTGTCGCCGATCGCCCTCGGCCTTGTCGGAGCCTGGAGAGCGTCACCGGCCTTCTTCGCCAGGTCGTCAAGTCCATGCGTGTCTCCTTCCGTCGGTGGCCAGACGTCGGATGACGGCGGCCTCTCCTGAATAGTGCCAGGTTTTGCACAACCGCGTCACCGCGGCACCTCTGACTTAGTCCGTCACCACCGCCAGGTGGGGCGGGCGGGGAGCCCGCGCGTCGGCCAGGAGGACGGCCTGCGCACACGTCGGGTCAGGAGGACAGGACGAGCCGGTAGAGTCCTCCACCATGTCGGCGGCGTCGCCAGGGCGGTAGCCGGGGCTCGGTGAGGTCGATGCTCACCCAGTGGCGCTTGGACTGGTGGAAGCCCGGTCCCACCCAGCCTGTAGGCCTTCCGTACGGCGCCGACGTCCTCGGGTCGAGTTTTCGACGTTGGCCAGCAGCCGGCCGTCGGGTGGGGATGAGCAGGAGGAACAGGCGGGTCCCCACTGAGGCCACGGGGATGTCCCACCCGGCTTGTCGCCCGCCCAGGCGCCGGGCAGGCCGGGCCGCATGGGCCAGGAGCGCGTCGCAGGCGGCACGGTGGCGTCGTCGACGCTCGTGGAGGCCCGTCGGGCTGAGGGACGAGGGCGTGAGTGGTCATCGGCCCGAGCCTATGTCTCCTCACTCGGCCTCGAGGGTCGTCGGGCGGCGCCCGGGACACTCACGGGGCGGTCAGTCCGGACGACTTCCAGCGAAACCGCCGACCGAGCAACCCAGGGCGTCGCAGATGGCGCAGAGAGTGGAGTAGCGGATGGCCTTGGCGCGATCGTTCTGGAGCACCGAGAGGTTGACAGTGGTGACCTGACCCTCCTCGGAGAGCTCCACGAGTGTCATCCCGCGGTGGCCAGCAGCTCATCGAGGTGGCAGACGACGTGGCTCACACGAGCCCCTCGGTCTCGTGACGCAGGACCGTGTCTCGCGGCCAGGGTGCTCGAGCGCTGGTAGACGCGGTGCAGGGCGATGCAGCAGATGCGTGGCGAGGATGAGGATGATGATGCTCTTGAGGGCCGGGATGTCGTTGCCGGTGGGGATGAACCCGGTCAACGATTCGCTTCCGCGCGGCCGTCGGTGACGTACGTGACCGGAGACCGCCAGACCCGCCATGTGCAGCGTGAAGGTGCTCAGCGCCCGGCCCAGAGCAGCCAGAACAGGTGACCGCCCTGGAGTGAAGAGGTGATCGACGAACTCTCCGGTCCGTGATCGCGGCGATGAACCGGACGAAGGCGACGGCGCAGGACGCGATGAGGAGGAGGTGGATGATGATGAACAGGCTGATAGAACCGTGCGCTGCCGGACATTCCGTGCACGGTCCCGTAGCTCACCGAGTAACCGTTGATCGTCTCCACCGTCGGTGCCCGAAGGACAGGTGCCGGTCCAGTGCGGGGTCGCTGTCGGTGAACTCCCATCAGCAGCCCGCGGCCGTTGATGAGGTCCCACAGGTTGGAGCCGAGCGTAGAAGGGGAGAAGCAGAGCAGGGCCAGGAGGAACGAGGTGAAGGCCAGCTGCCGGCCGACCTCGGGCGTCCTGACCGGGGGCGGCGCCAGCAACGGTGTCGTCTGTAGGGGGTTGGTCGGCTGCGGTCCCGCCGCTGATGTCGGGGGATGAATCGGTGTCTGAGTCTGAGGCGGCATCGGTGCTGGCAGTCATGACGACATCTGCTATCGACTATCGACGTATCGATAGTCGAGGGCGTTGCGCCCGTGCGGGTCCCGTCAGCAATTCTCCCGGGTCCGACGGCTGACTCGGAGGCCCTGCGGTGGCTGGGTCGTCTGAGAGGCTGCGCGTCGAGTCGGCGGGTCAGTGAGCCGTCGTGATGATGGTGGACACGATGGTGTCGACTCCCGCTCGCTGCCGGCGGTCACGGCGATGCGCGCAGTAGTGCCTCGACGACGTCGGAACGGCGACGACTGCTCCCTGAGTCTGCTGCCCTGAACCTGCGTGCGGTCGAGGTGACGATGGCGGCCCTCGCCGTGGGTGGACCGCCTCAGGGAGTAGCCCGTCGGCGTCCCGCCTCGCTGGTGACGAACTCGTCCAGGCCCTGCCTCGGGACGGAGGTGTCGAAGAGGTCTCGGCCTCCTGGCGACGGCGGCGTTGTTGAAGGAGCGGCTGTCTCGGAGAAATAGTCCGTAGAAGGCGTCAGTGCTGAGCGAGCTTTCTGGGAGAAGGTCGTCGGTCGACGCCTGGACGCGGGCGATGAGCGCCTCCGGTCCTCGGTGAGAGCGTTGAGATCCTGCCAGTCCTCGGGAACGGCGAAGGTGACGCCGACTCGTCGGTGCGGTGATCGCTCTGCGGCCCGCCGACGGAGGGGGCTGCTGCCGGAGGCGCGCGTGCTGGCTGGGCGGTTGCCCCGGCGCTGCTCGATGTCGTCGCTGTGAAGTGGAGGCTGTCACCCGGCTGAACCTGCCGACGAGGGGTTGCTGAGGGAGCAGCCGGCCAGGGCGAGGACGGCGCCTCAGGGCGAGACGGCGGGTGCGGCTCTCATGAATTCTCCGCGAGGCGTTATGGTGATGTGACCATACCGGCGTTATCGAACGATGGTGTTTCAGGCGGTCGACGCGCGCCGACAATGAAGGCGATCGTCGAATGGTCATCGGTGGGGGCGTGCCTGAGGCTGCCTGGGAGTTGTCCACGTCACCGGCGGTTCAGGAAGTTGAGTGGAATAGACTCAATCCTGCGAAGGTTGAGGTGACCAGAAGACGCAAGACGTCATCAACCTCAAGAAGCTGAGGTCCATGGCGACACGAACCACACACGAAGTCACAGTGAGGCGCATCCTCGGGGCTATGCAGGCCGCCGCTGCGGCCGGCAACCCCCAGATCGAGCCTGCGCACCTGCTCGCTGAGCCTCCTCCAGCCCGACGGCGTCGCTGCGGGACGCTGGCCGCCGTCTGCCCCTGACGCCGCGGGCCCTGCCAGGCCGTCAGGCGCCCGCACGCCGCATCCTGACCCAGCCCTGCCCGCTCCTCGGCCCCTCGATGACCCAGCCTCCAGCCCCTCGCGCGCCCTGCTGGTCGCTCCTGAGCCGCCTCGACGGCGGCCGAGCGAGCCCGTCCGACGAGTACATCTCCACCGAGCACCCGCTCATCGGCCTGGCCAAGGGCGAGCCTCCGGCTCGACCCCCACCGTGGCCCGCATCCTGGCCGACGCCGGCTGCTACCCCGGAGGCCCTCAGTCGAGTCTGCCCTGCGTCCGCGCGCCCGCGGGTCACCTGCCAACCCCGAGGGCACCTACAAGACCCTCGAGAAGTTACGGTACCGACCTCACTCGAGGCCGCCCAGAGGCGCTCGACCTGGTCATCGGCCGCGACGCCGAGATCCGCCGTACGTGCAGGTCCCGTCCTGACGCAACCAAGAACAACCCGGTCTCATCGAGAGCCCGGCGTCGGTAAGACCGCCGTCGTCGAGGGTCTGGCCCAGCGCATCGTGGCCGGCGACGTCCCCGAGTCCCTGCGCGCAAGCGCCTCATCGCCCTGGACCCTGTCCGCTGGATGGTCATGCGCGGCACCGCGGCGAGTTCGAGGAGCGCCTGGCCGTCCTCAAGGAGACCGCGACCTGACGGCGAGGTTGATCACCTTCATCGACGCGAGCCGCACACCGTCGTCGGTGCGGGTGGCTGCCGAGGGCCATGGACGCCGGCAACATGCTCAGCTCCATAGCTGTACCCGAGGCGAGCTGCGCGTGGTGGGCGCCACCACCCGACGAGTACCGCGAGAACATCGAGAAGGACCTCGCCCCTGGAGCGCCGCTTTCCAGCAGGTCTTCGTCGGTGAGCCCAGCGTCGAGCACACCGTCGCCATCCTGCGCGGCATCGCCCCCAAGCATGAGCACCAGTGACCATCTCCGACGGTCGCTCTCGTGGCTGCGACCTTCTCCACTCGCTACATCACCGGTCGCCACCCGACAAGCCATCGACCTGGTCGACAGCGCCTCCGGCTGCGCACGGAGCCCCGACCCAGCTGCTGAGATCGACGAGCCTGGCGCCGTCAGTGACCGCATGCGCATGAGGAGGCCTACCTGGACGAGTCCATCGAGACGTGACCAAGGCTGACCCGCTGACGTCGACCGCCTGAGCGCCGCGTGCCGAGCCTGGCTGACGCCTCCGAGGAGCCTGGCCTCGCTCAACGCCCGCTGGGAGGCCGAGAAGCCGGCCACAACAGGTCGAAAAGAGCCTGCGCGCCGCCCTGACGATGGCACCCGCGCCGACCTGCCGCCGAGCGCGAGGGCAACTCGAGGAGGCCGGTCGCCCGCGCTACGGCGACATGCCGGCCCTGAGCGCCAGATCCGCGAGGTCGAGGCCGCCGATGCCGCCGAGGCCGCCGGCGAGCTGATGATCGCCGAGAAGGTCGGCCCCTCGAGATCGCCGAGGTCGTGGGCCTGACCGATCCCGTGGCAGCCTCCTTCAGGCGAGACCGAGAAGTTTCCCGACCATGGAGGAGGTCATCGGCGAGCGTCTCATCGGGCAGAAGGCCGCTGGCCGCCGTGGCCGACGCGGTGCGTCGCTCGCGGGCTCGGATCTCTGACCCCGACCGGCCCCACCGGCTCCTTCCTTCCTGGGCCCCACGGGTGTGGGCAGACCAGCCCGGCCAGGCCCGGCCGAGTTCCTTCGACGACGAGCGCCATCGTAGCATCGACGTGTCCGAGTACTCTCGAGAAGCACCCGTGGCACGCCTCGTGGGTGCCCCGCCCGCACGTCGGCCACGAGGAGCGGCGGCCACCACCGAGGCCGCATGGCGTCGGCTCTACCTGTCGTCCTGCTCTGACGAGGTCGAGAAGGCCCACCCCGAGGTCTCGACATCCTTCCGCAGGTAGCTCGACGACGCCGCCCCACCGACGGCCACGGGGCGCACGGTCACTTCCGCAACGTCATCTCGTCCCTCACCTCGAACCTGGGCACAGTTCCTCACCGACCCGCTCACCAGCCCGACGAGTAGCGCAATGAGGTCATGAGCGTGGTCCCAGGCATCCTTCGCCGGAGTCCTCAACCGTCTCGACGACATCATCGTTCTCGAGGCCCTCTCCAAGGAGGAGACTGGGCGAGACGCCGGAGATCCGCGGGCCCGGTATCGCCAAGCGCCTGACGGACCGGCGCCCTGAGCCTGGAGGTGACCTGACGCTCGCCCGCGCCTGGCTGGCTGATGAGGCTACGACCCGCGCATCGCCCGTCAGCGCCGCCTCGTAGCGGGAGATCGGCGACCGTCTGGGTCGCATGCTGCTGCCGGTAGAGGTCCTGACGGGCGAAGTCGCCGTCGACAGGATCGACGGCAGTGATGGCCTGACGCTGCGAGCCGAGGGCGAGGCGCACTCTGCCGTCGCTCGGCCTCGGCCGCGTCATCGGCTCGAGTCAATGACCGCCCGCTCCCGGTCCTGCTCGACGGCGACAGATCAGACGACGAGGGTGTCCACCTGCGCAGGGACCCACCCCTCATCGTTGCCGTCGCATGCGTCGTCGGGCCTCAGCCGGGCTGGTTGTCCCGAGTCGGCCAGGGTTGTGACCAGCCGCCGGCAAGATCGTGGCCCTGCTGTGCCATGAGCTTTGAGGCCGGTCCCGGCAGAACTCGTGCTCGTGGCCGAGGAAGCGCCCCACCGTGGTTGGTGACAGGTGCGGTAGAGTCGACGTCGGGAAGGTGCGACAGCGCCCCAGTTCCAACGGTCGGAGTTGATGACCACGTTGTTTGCGTTGGGTGGGCAGTTCCATAGCCACCTGGTGTCCAGCGGCGAGCATGTGAGTCTGCAGTCGGCGGCGGGCGATGTTGATGGTCAGGTCCGTCGCAGCGGTCCGCCACTGGCTGGAAGGAGGTGTTCTCGCGTCGCCACGCGCGCGTCATTGAGGATGTGCTCCACGATGGGGGCAGCCGCCGCGGCGTCGACGTGGGTGCGCCTCGGACGCGCAGAACGTAGCGGTAAACGGTCAGGCTGCGGGCCGAGACTTGGCTGCCGGATGATCGTCCATTTGCCGTTTCTACGGCGTCGGAGTGCGAACCTCGGCGTCCAGCTGGGAGGAGCGCCGATGGCGATGGAGTCGTTGTATGAGGGGGTCGACGTCGGCGAGGCCGCGTTTGCCGCGCTCGGTGCGGCTGATGGCGCGGCGCCCGCCGGCGCCGGCGAGGGCGTCGCAGTGGCGGCGAGTCGAGCGACAGGGCGAAGCCGCGGAGGCCCCAGATGCGCAGTCCGGCGATGACGAGGACGATCGCTACCAGGAAGGTGGCGCTGTAGAGGAGTCGGCTGCGGGCTCCGGCGGCGTTGACGCTCGCGCCGAGCGACGACAAGGGCGCGTCTGCTGGCGGGCGGGTCATCCGACGAATGTCGATGCGTGAGTCGCTGCCCGGCCTGCGGCGTGCGAGGCAGGAGTCTGGCAGGGCGTCCGGGTGCCGACGACGAGGCGGCGGCTGCCCGCCTGGGCGGGAGGGAGCCGCGGCGGCTGCGGGTCGAGGGGCGCATATCGCCATCAGAGGCGCCCGCGCCCGGTTAACCTGCTGGAGCAGGCACTCGGCGCGCGCAAGGTCATGCGGAGTGCTCTGAGGCCGACATCTTTCTGAGTGCGACTTTAGCTGATTATCTCAAGATAAAAGTCGGTAGCCTGTCGGTGTGTGGTCTGTTGGCGTCGGGTGGCTGAGTCCTGATGGCCCGGTGTTGCGGAAGACATGCGCGGGTGAGCATGTCGTCGTCGGCGCAGCCCGCCGCCTGTACTTTGAACCGAAACAAGATTAGGCAAGTGTTACGGAATCTCGTGACATAAGCGCCACCTGCCATGCTGAAACCTGTGCGCCTCTGCACGTAGTGATCTCGGGATGTCCGGTGGAGACTGAGGGTGGAGATCCCAGTAGCCGCAACAGACCCGCATGGGTTGTGATCCCTGTGCCGGTAGGGGCTGGTTAACAGTGCGACAACGAGATCTTGTCGTCACCACGTCACGGCAGGGCACATGAGGTCACACACATGAGCCGGGATTATTCCGAACAGGGCCATCTCGCCCTTGCACTCCTTTACTGGAAAGGTGCCATGATTCGGCCATGAACACCGTCAGCGCCTCGACTTCGCTGCCTCGCCTTTCCCGGCTAGGCGGCGAGGGATCCCGCGCGCCTCGAGCGTGCAGTGAGGACAAGCGAGCACGCATCCTCAACGAAGCCGTGGTTCTCTCTTCGGAGAGTCATCGGATATGCCGGCACCTCCCTGGCCGACATCGCCAACGCAGCGGACATTTCCAGAGCCGGGCTGCTGCACCACTTCTCGCAAGGATCGAGCCTCGCTCGCCAAGTGTGCTGGAGCGTCAGCGACTCGCGAGAGGACGCCCTCGAGCATCCTCGTGAGTCCCCGGCCTCCGGGGAGGACGCCGACGCTCCTGTGACACCGTTGTGCAAACGTGGAACACCCTGGAGGTTGCCGCCACCCCTGACATCGACGTCGACCCGTGGTCGCTGCTGGATCGCTACATCGAGCCTGCTCGAGCGCAACGACGCTCACCGCGACCACAGCGGATCTGCACACCGCCGCGGCGGTCCTCGAACCTCGACGCCGCGCATCCCGCGCACCGCTGGATGGCCAACCACCTCAACGGTGCTGCCGAGCGGTTCTGAGGCCGCCTCGAGGCCGGTAAGGCCGCCGGACCCTGTGGGACCCGGCAGATGCCTCCGCGCTCGTGTGCGCGCAGCCTGGTCGCTCGCGATGGGCTCCGCCAGCTGCAGAGTTGTACCGACGATCGCCCGGCAGACGGCCGCCGCGGGAGTCCCCTGGACACCGACCCGCTGGCGCGATCCGTCTCTACGTCGACCGCCCGCGCAGCCAGTGGGCGCGAGACCCCGGAGACCTGCAGCGTCCCAAGGCGGCCTAACGTGCCCAGTGTCGGGCCTAGTGGCCCAATCGCGTCCTGAGAGGTCGCGTCGCAACGCCGCGCACAGGTCCCTCGACGAATCGACCACCAGATCCCTTATTCATCCCATCCGGCTCGGGAGCCTCCTGGCTTCCGAGCCGGTCTCGGCACCCGGCGCGGCTCCAGGTTGGACGCCCGCCCGTTGTCATTGGCGCGTCGGTCGGTGTCAGCGCCAGCCCACAGCAGCAGGTGCGGCGATCGAGGCCAGGTCCGGACGACGACGCCGCAGCCGGAAGCGCTTCCGCGCGCCGATCTGCACGACGTCGATCCCGTTGCCTCGGGCCGAGGCCGCGGTCGGGAGTCTCGACGACGACGCAGCGTCGGGCTCTCAGGTCGAGGCGCCTCGACCGCCGTGGCGTAGCCGTGGGTCGGCTTTGGCTGACGCCGTCGCGTCGCCGTGACCAGGACCGCGAAGACGTCGCCGAGTGCGGAGGCCACCCTTCTCGACGATCTTGCGGGGCGAGGCTGACACGATCGCCTGAGCTCAGCCCCACCTCCGCCAGTGCAGAGGTCACCTGCAGTGCGCCGGGCAGCAGCGGAGGCGGCGCTCACGGAGTGCCTCACGTCGTGCGCGATCGCCTCGAAGACCTCCTGCGTGGCTGGACTCGCCCCAGGAGCGGGTGGCGCCAGTGGCGGCATGACTCGCGGGCCGTGCGCGGATGGATGCGCGGTCACACCGCGACGAGCTCGGGACGCGGGTCGCCGCCCAGGGCCTGGGCAGTGGTGATGAAGGCGTCCCAGGCTGCCGGATCTGGCATGCAGTGAACCGCCCATGTCCCACAGGACAGCGCGCGCACCGTGAAGCCTGGGAGAGGAGGGCTGCTGAAATAGCCTAACCGGCAGGTGCCGCCGGGCACAGGGACGGGCAGGTGCGGGTGACCCGCCTCGCCGGCGTTCAGGTTAGGCGTTGCGTCGTCGTCCGGCAGACTTGCTCTGCCGCGACGCGGGCCCGCGTGCCCGAGTCTGCCGGGCCGGCTGGGACCGCCGGGCGCGGGCGGCGGAGTCGGAGGATCAGGAGGAGTCGGGGTGAGCGACACCCCACAGGACCACCCGCGGAGGACGTGGCCCGCCGCTGCCGGCGTCTCGCGCACCACCGTGTCCTTCGTCCTCAACAACCGCAACGGCGCCCGCATCGCCCCGGACGCGCGACCGCGTCGCAGGCGCCGTTGAGCCTCGGTTACCGCCCCCACGGCGGTGCACGTGCCCTCGGCCTCGCGCCGTTCCTCCTCATCGGGCTGGTCTCGAGATCGTCACCAGCCCCTTCGGCGCCGCCAACGATCCGTGGCAGTATCCAGACAGATCCGGCGCGCCGGCTACACCCTGTTCTATCAGAGCCGACCTCCACCGAGGCGGACATGGATGCCGAGTGCCTTCGGAGACGCTCCTGGAAGTCCCGGCCTGAGGGCATCATCTACGCCACCGATGGAACTGCCGGATCTGCATGCCGGCGTGCAGGCCCGTGAGATCCCCACCGTCCTGGTCCACCGCATCGACCCGGTCTCCGGCCCGCCCTGCGTGCGCGTCCTGGATGAGGGAGCAGATGGGGCGTCTGGCTCGCCCAGGCCCTCCTGGAGGGCCACCTATCGACATCGGCGTCATCGGTTCGATCCGAATGACGAGGCGGCGCCCGCCGACGTGCCGGCTGCGAGGCCTACCTGGAGCAGGCCGGCATCCCCTGGAGCACCGTGCATCGTCGCCGTCGGCCACGGCACCACCCGGGCGGGTACGCCGCGGCGGGCCCGCTCGCTGGACGATTTGATCATCCTTGACGACCGGGCTGGTGTGCGTGGCAAATGACAGACGGCACATGGGCGCCTACGACGCCATCCGCGAGCAGGGCTGCCCGGTGCGTGGAGTGACGTGGCCGTCATCGGGATCGACGACCAGAGCTTTCATCGCCGACCAGGTCCACCCGGCTCTGACGACGGTCGCCCTGCCCCTCTCGAGGAGATGGGGCAGGTGTGCGTGCCCCCACCTGCTGGACTCATCGACGGGCGAAGAGACGCTTTCGAGGACGCTCCTGCCCGGCAGATCGTCCACCGCTCCTCTCGCCCGAGCCATTGCGACAACCGACGCGTACGGGTTGCAGGATCTCGTCCCCGACGGCGTCGGGCGCCCCGCGCAGGAGCTGCGCCAGGCGGGGGCGGTGACCAGGCCGTCGGTGGCGCAGGCAGCGCGGCACGGCACCGATCGCGCGGCCGCCGCGCCCAGAACGCCGTCGAGTGTCGTCAAGGATCGTTCCGGTTCGGGCCAGCGGGAACCCGCCTGACCTCCTCTGCCGGCGGCGCGGCTGGACCGGGCTCGCCGACGCCGCCCGTACGTCTTGGGCCCGTCCTGGCCGGTGGCGCTGCCTCTGCATCGGGCGGCTGCCCCGGGCGGGGAGCCGGGCCTCGGCGGCGCCACCGCATCCCTTGGCCGCCCCCAGGCGCCAGGCAGGCCCAGGGCGTTCAGGCGCGTCGCCGCGGCGTGAGCGAGACGCTGCGGCGCGCCTGCTTGGGGTAGACGGTCTCGGTGATGACGGAGTTCCGGTCGAGCGGCGCGACCTCCACGGAGTGGGCGCCGACGACGATGCGCAGGTGGATCTGGCCTGCTGACCGGTGACAGCGCAGTGGCACGGTCCGGGAATCTCGGGAGAAGTCGGTGACCCCGAGGGGTGCGGCCCACGACGAGCCTGCTTGGCCTGGCGTCGTCGTAGCCGATGAGAGCGTGTGTACTGCTCTCGCCGTTGTCGAGGACCTTTGAGTGGGCCGGCGAAGGAGGATGCGCTCAGCTCAGGGCCAAACGCTGATGTCCAGAGAGCTGCTGGGCGGCCTGGCTGAGGGAGGTGTCGCCCGCCGATGTCGGCGTCCTCCGTGAGCCTCCTGGCCGGTGCGCAGGGACTCCAGGGCCGTCACCGGCTGGGCGGTCAGAGCGCCTGCCGTCCACCGCGTCAGTCCCATCTCACGCACTGTGGACATGGCGGTGCGCCAGGTGGTGCGCAGATCGCGCGCGTAGGCCCAGCTATGTCATCCAACCCACCTGGTAGCGCTGCTGCCGTCGGGCGCGCGAGTTCCAGGTGACGCCGCGTAGTAGTCCTTGCTGTAGTCCAGGCGGGGGACGACGTCGTCCCGGAGAAGGCCTCTCCAGTCCGGACTCACCGATCTGGTCGACCATGAGGTGGTCTCCAGTCCCTCGGCATTGCCGTTGTGGTCCCCACGACGAGCCGGGCCTTGCGGCCCTTTGTAGGCCGCCGAGACGTCCATGCTCGTCCAGTCCAGGGTCCCGGAGTTGTCGCCGGTGGCTGAGGCGACTTTGACCTTAAGCCGTCGACGACGAGGTTGACCTGAGGTGTCGTCCGCGTACGAGGCTCGTCGTCCGAGTAAGGCGCACCTCGTCCAGGAGAATGTGTCTCCAGCCTCCGTACGCCGTGTCGGTGACGACGATCTCGCGGACTCGCTCCTTGAGATCGCTGACGTCCCGCCTTCGCCAGTGCTGAGCCTCCTTCCAGGTTGCGGCCGGTGGCCGTGCGTACCACCCGCCGCCGACGACGATTTGCCGACGACGGTCGCCCCGGAGCCCGTCAGCGCCGCCTCGGGCACTAGCCGCCGCCCATGAGGAGGCCGGGAGGTAGGCGGAGTCGAAGGTGGACGTCGGCGAGCGTGTACCGGTGGTGGCATCCGAGCCCGCCCGCCGCTGACATCAGAAGTAGGTGCGTGACTCAGCCCGGCGCTGGAGCGTTGACCAGCGGCTGCTGGCCGGGGTGGCACCTCGAGGGGGCGTGGTCCGCAGGCAGCTGCCTCCACGGTCCAGCTGTCCCAGGAGCCGCCAGAAGCCGGGCCAGGCCTGCCGCCGCCGTTGTCGCCGGTGCCTCGTTGTAGTGCAAGCCGCCGGCGGTGCGCAGGTTGGCGTAGGGCGAGGAGACTGCGAACCCATCCGAGGTCAGGTGCCGGTATCGGCCGGCGCCGCTACCGAAGCGAGCCCACATAGGCCTTGGCCCTGGTGCCTGCGAGAGGTCTCGGTGCCGGGCCCGAGCCAGCGTGGCGCTGTCGGCCTTCCAGCCGGCGTGAGCTAAGCTCGCGAAGTCGGCCAGGGTCGTGCCCTCCTCACCGGTGGTAGTGGGATCTCGTCAGCAGGTGGAGCCGTCCCAAATGCCCACCGGCGCATCTGGGCGGAGCCGGCCACCGTGACCACGAGGAGACCCACTTGACCTCCTGAGCCAGCAGCGACCGCAAAGCGAAGAAGTCCGGGCACTCCCACACCGCCGAGGTGATGCCCTCCCGCCAGTCCGGACCGCTCGGTCCAGTGGATGAGGTCGGGGGAGGAGTAGAATAAGATGCAGCTCGGTGGCGTGGGAGACCACCATGTCCAGCGTCCGGACGTCTCGTCCCAGAAGACCTTCGGGTCGCGAACTCGTTGGAGCTGATGTCCAGACCGGGTCCCCGTTGTTGTGCGCTTCCAGGTGCGGCCCTTGTCCGTGGAGGTAGACAGTGACTCGACTGGTTGCCGCCGACGTCGGCCCGCGTCCACACCGCGACCATGGCCGGGTTGTCCGACTGCCCAGGCCGGAGGTGTTCTGGTGTCGATGACCGCCGAGCCGGGAGAACACCCCGCTGGGAGGTGTGACGCCACGCCCAGCCCTCTCCCAGTGGACAAGGTCCTGGAGACCGCGTGACCCAGGACATGTTGCCCCAGTCCGAGCCCTCGGGGTTGTACTGAGAACATGTGGTACTCGCCGTCGGTAGACGAGCCCGCTGGGAGTCGTTCATCCAGTTCTTCTGCAGTGTGGTGGCCTGCGGGCGCCACTGCTCGCCGGCCCTGGTCGGCGTTCGGGGCCGCTGGAGCCAGCGGGGCGGAGGGAACCGGTCGGGCGTCCGGGCGGACCTGGCCGGCTGCGGATGCGGGCATGGAGACCAGCGTAGAGCCGGCTGCGAGCAGGCAGAAAGCGGCCAGGCACTGAGCGGGCGGGGCGATCCGACTCATGGCAAGTCCTCCGGGAAACGGCCAGTGATGAGAGCAGCGCGAGGCGGGCGTCAGAGCGGCGCCGACCAGTTCGGTGAGTGGTCAGGGGAGCCTGCTGACCGCCTCTCGACGCTCCGCTAACGCGCGTTGGCAGGAATAAATTACGCGGCCCGTCGGTCTCGACTCGGGCGCCCAGATGGGGCTCGAGAAACATCCGACTTCTCAGGGGCGCCCTGATGGCGGTAACGAGCCCTCCGGTAGACTTGTGGACATGACACAGCAGCAGTACCCGGTCAGTTCAGTCTGAGTCCAACTGATCCGAGGCGATGCCGGCTCCTTCACCGCGCGCGCGGCGAGTTTTCCGGCTTCCGCAAATTCTTGCCGCGCCGCTCCCGTGAGCACCGCATCCTCGGTGGTGTCTGGGGCGGTCTGGCCGAGGCCTGCGACATGCCGGTGACTGCGGTGTGTCGGGGCACTCCTGCCTGTCTCCCTGCCCGGCCCCATGTGCCTGGTCTACATCGCGGCATGGTGCCTCGTCGCGAGGAGCCCGCCCCCGCTCAGTAGACCGATCTCCCGGCTCACCCGGGCGCGCGACCACGATCGGCCCGGTCCGCGGAGATCTGCGGCGGCCTTTTAGCGCCGCATAACACGACCCGTACCAGACTCACGACCACCGACACCGGCCAGGGACGTCGAAGTCTTCGGCCCCATAGAAAGAAAGGTGATGGCTGTCTCTTCGCTCTCCTCACTGCTTCTCTCCTGCCGTCTCTCCGTCACTCGCTTTCTCCCTGACGCGTGCCCGTCCCTTGCCGCCATCGGTTCCAGGCGGTGCCTCGGGCGCACGCGTGAGTGATGGACCTGCGCTCACTCGCCGCCCCGGTTCCACGGGTGACGTGGTGGGCGCAGTGCGTGCGGGCGGGTGCACCTGCGCGTCCAATGTCCCCGGCCGCGAAACGAGGGCGGTGGTCTCGCAGGAACTCGCCGTCGATGGAAGGATCTAGCCCGTGACTGAGACTGTGCCTGCCACTGTGACCGACGCCGTGACTGATCCTGCGCCCGCCATCGAGTTCCTCTCCGCCCACGACCAGGGCTTTCCGCCCGTGTCGCCGCCGTCACCCCTGCCCGTGGTGCCGGTCGACCCGGCGCCAACGCGCCGCCATCATCGAGCAGGCCCGCGCCTCGCCGACGACGGCGTCTGCCTGGGTCAGCCTTCCTGAGCCTGTGCCTGACCGGCTAGCGCCATCGACGACCCTCCTCCGTCCGATGTCCTCCCGTCCGACGTGCTCACCGCCATCGAGACCCTGCGTGCCGCCAGCTGCAGACCTCCTGACCGCCTCGTCGTCGGCGCGCCCCATGCGGCTGGGGGACTGTCTTGACAACTGCGCCCTGGTCATTCAGGGCGGAAGGTGCGGTGTCGCCCCCAAGTCCCATCTGCCCACCTACCGGGAGTTCTACGAGCGGCACTTCGCGCCCGGCGATGCCCCTGCCCGCCGGGGTGAGAGCATCGAAATGCCCGGTGCGCAGCAGTGTCCGACGGCGCGAGCCAGCAGCGGGGTCCCTTCGGGCGAACCTCCTGTTCGAGGTCGACGACGTCCCCGGCCTGACCTTCCACGTCGAGGTCTGCGAGGACGTGGGTGCCCGTCCCCCGTCGTCCCCTGGCGGCACTGGCCGGGGCGACGGTCCCGGTCAACATCTCCGGCCTGCCCATCACCGTGGGGCGGGCTGAGGATCGTGAAATTGCTGGCCTGCTCCCTCGTCGGCCCGGGGCTGGCCGCCCACGTCTCATGCCGCCGCCGGGCAGTGGGCGAGTCCTCCACGGACCTGGCCTGGGACGGTCAGACCTGTTCAGAGAACGGCGAGCCTGCTCGGCTCCACCGAGCGCTTCCTCGACGGGCCGCGCGCCACGGTTGTCGACGTCGACATCGAGGGCCTGCGCGAGCGCCTGCGCCAGGGGACCTTCGCCGACAACGCCTGCACCCTGAAAGCGCCCCGGGTGGCAGGCCCCCGGTCGCAGCCGCCACCTTCACCGACCCGGCGGCCTTCCGACGGATCGATCTGCACCGCCGACCTAGCGGCGGCGCACGATATCGGCCTGCGCCGTCGCGGACCGCTTCCCCTCGTGCCCGACGACCCGGCTCGCCTCGCTCAGGACCGCTACGAGGCCTACAACATCCAGGTGGCCGCCTCGTCCAGCGTCTGTGCCATCGGCACCCAAGATCGTCACTGGCGCAGCGGTGGTCTGACTCCACCCATCGCCCTCATCGTCGCCGCCCGCGCCATGGACCGTCTGGGGACGGCTGCGCTCGGACATCCACGCCATCACCATGCCCGGCTTCGCCACGAGCGCCGGCACGCGCCGCAACGCCGAGACCCTCGCCGTCGGCCTGGGCTGCACTTTTCGAGGACTCGACATCCGCCACCGCCACCCAGATGCTCACTCGAGATGGGCCACCCTACGGCGAGTACGCGCCCTGCACCGTCCTCCCCGACGGCGCGGATGAGCGCGACCCCTACGACGTCACCTTTCGAGAACGTCCAGGCGGGCCTGCGCACGACTTCCTCTTCCGCATCGCCAACCACCGCGGCGGTATCGTCCTGGGCACCGGGATCTCTCCGAGCTGCGCCCACAGTGCACCTTCGGGGTGGGCGCGACCGATGGCCCACTACGGCGTCAACGCCGGCATCCCCAAGACCCTTATTCAGCACCTCATCCGCTGCGGTCGCCGAGAAGCCTGTTCGACGACGCTGTCGAGCGCACGCCGCTGTCCATCCTGGACACCGAGATCAGCCCCGAGCCTGGTCCCGGCCGAGGCCAGCGGCGCCATCCAGTCCACCCAGGCCAAGATCGTCCCCTACGCCCTGCAGTGACTTCACCCTGTGGCACGTGCTGCGTCGCGGCTCGCGCCCCAGCCGCATCGCCTTCCTGGCTCAGCAAGGCCTGGTCGGACGCGGCAGCGGCGACTGGCCTGGAGGGGTTGCTGCCGACGGAGAAGGTCGCCACGACCTCCCCGAGATCCGGCGCTGGCTCGAGCCTGTTCCACCGGCGATTCTTCTCCAACCAGTTCAAGCGCTCCACCCTCGCCCCAACGGCCGGTCGCCGGCGTGCTCGGCGGTCGCCGCCTCTGCGGACTGGCGCATGCCTCCGACGCCGCAGCGACGCCTGGTTGGACGAGCCCGAGCGCAACGTGCCGCGTACGTGAGCCGCCGCTGAGAAGCGGGACCATTGTCCTGTGATGTGACGTAAAACATAATCAACCGGATTTCGCATTCTCTGTTCGGGATTGATGAGTTTAAAACGCGTATTTACGCCTAAAAGTCACCCTCGAGTTGCGGTAACGCGTGTTACCTGGGTTGGTTTTGTTTGCTTTTGTGTGAAAGTGGTGGGCGTCTGAGTGGTGGCGATCACGATTCGTCTTTATCGTCACCATGACACACATCGTCGTTGCTGCCCAGGCCTCACCAACCTTGGCGGCAGCCTGGATGGAAAGGTTCTCGCCATGGCTTCCCCTGGTCATAGCCGCTCACGGACACCTGGCTCAGGCCTCGTCGCCTCCTCCGCGATGATCGTCGGTCCCAGTGATGACGTCGTCGCCGTCACCTTCGACCCCTCCGAGGGGCCTGACGACCTCCTGGCGAAGTACGCCGCCGCGGTCGAGGCCTCCTCCAGTCAGGAGCACCTCATCCTCGTCGACCTCTTCGGCGGCAGCCCCTATAACGCTGCCGCCCGTTTCGCCGCAGGACGCGACGACGCCGACGTCGTCACCGGCGTCAACCTCGCCCATGGTCATCGAGGTCCTGTCCCGTCGCCTTGCCGGGCGCCGGGCCCGCCGAGCCTGTAGAGGCCGCCCGGACGTCCGCCACCGACGGCGTCAAGGTCCTCTCCGAGGTCTCTCACCCCTGCACCCACCACTTCCGACGATGAAGGAGACGACTCTGATGGACATCGCCCTGCGTATCGATTCCCGCCTGGTCCACGGACAGGTCGCCAACAACTGGGCAGGGTCCTGGGGAGCCGAGGTTATCCTGGCTGTCTCCGACGGCGCTGCCAACGACGAGCCTGCGCAAGACCCTCATGCTGCAGACCGGCGGCGGCAAGGTGAAGGTCCACGTGCTGGGCGTGGAGAAGGCCGCTCGCGTCTACAAGAACCCCGAGTACGAGGCCCTCAAGGCGGTCATCGTCGTGAGACCCTGGCCGACATCGTGCGCCTGCTCGACCTGGGCGTGGAGGCCAAGGAGGTCAACGTCGGCGGCATGACCTTCAAGCAGGGCACCAGCCAGGTCTCCCAGGCCGTCTACGCCGGCCCCGAGGATATCGAGGCCTTCAGCGAGATCGACCCCGCGGCATCAAGGGCAGACATCCAGCAGGTGCCTCCACCGCGAGCCCGACCCTCATGGGGGCTCTCAGGGACAAGGGCCTGCTCTGAGGGGCTGCGCTTCGACGCGCCTGCGTCCCTCCCCCGAGTATCCCTCTGACACTTCCCATCCCGCGCCCTCGGTAGCGGGAGCAGGAGGGTGTCCTGTCAACCCTCACGAGAGAGACGAACCGTGCAAGACATCAACCTGATCCAGATCATTCTGGTCACGCTCGTGGCATCTGTCGCGGGCATGGCCAGCGTCCTGGACGAGCGGCAGTTCCACCGCCCGCCTCGTCGCCCGCACTCCCGACCGGTATTGCCCTGGGCAACCCCACCGTCGGAATCGTTGCCGGTGGAACCCTCGGTCTCATCGCCCTGGCCTGGATGAACGTCGGTGCCGCCATGGCGCCCGACGCCGCTCTGGCGTCCACGGTCTCCACGGTTGTCGCCGTGGTGTTTGTCAACCAGGGAATCGCCCAGGGCAATGCCATTAACCAGGCCGTGACTGTGGCTGTATTGGTGGCTGCGGCGGGCAAGGACTGACGATCTTCGTGCGAACGATCGCCATCTTCTTCGCCCATCAAGCGACCGCTTCGCTGAGCAGGCCAACCATCGGGGCATCGCCATCATGCACTTCACCGCCCTGGGTCTTCAGGGGCTTCGCGGCCGTTCCGACGGCTGCCGCTGCCATTCTGGCCGATGGTGAGACCGTGGCATGATACCCTGAGGCCATTCCCGTGTCATCACCGATGGGCTCAACATCGCCGGCGGCTTCATCGTCGTCGTCGGTTACGCCATGGTCATCAATATGATGAAGGCGCGCAGTCTCATGCCCTTCTTCTTCCTGGGCTTCGTCTTCGCCACCTTCGGCACCACCGTCACTCCCACAGCGGGAAGGTTGAGGACCAGCTGATAGGGGGTCAACGGCATGGCTGACTGGATCGTCAGGGCCCACGCCGACCGCCGTGTCGCTGCGGCCCTGGGCATCCTGGGGCCTGCCTGGCTGTCATCTACGTCCCAGCCTCAACCCCGAGTTCCACGACTCCGTACGTCTGCCCGCCGCTGCCCTCGCCCGCAGCCGGTGGTGGCTCCAACAGCGACCTCGACGACGACCCGACGACGAGCCTCGACTGAGTCTGGAAGAAGGACGATTCTGATGACTATTGAAACCGCTCTCGGCGACGTCGGAGAAGATGCTCGACAACCGCGATCTCATGCGGATGTATCTGGCGCTCCACCTTCCTGCTCGGCTCCTTCAACTTCGAGCGCATGCAGGCTGGCGGCTTCTGCTACACGCTTATGCCGGCCATCCGGAAGGTCTATCGCGGCGACAAGGTCTGCCGAGGCCGCCGCCCTCAAGCGGCACCTGAGTTCTACAACACCCACCCCTGGGCCTCCTCCGTCATCTTCGGCGTCACCGCCGCCATGGAGGAGCAGAAGTCCAAGGGCGAGGACATTGGTGAGGATGCCATCACCAACGTCAAGATCGGCCTCATGGGGCCGGTGCCGGTATCGGCGACCCCATCTTTCGGGGCACCGCCTGCCCCGTCCTGGCGGCCTCGGGCGCGTCGTTGGCCTCAACGGCTCCTTCTGGGTCCGCTGCTGTTCTTCGTCGGCATCAACGTCCTGCGCGTTCTCACCGCTGGCCGGCCTGAAGGTCGGTTACGAGCGGGGGACCACCCTGGTCACTGAGGTCGGCGGCCACCAAGAAGATCACCCAGATGGCCGCCATCATGGGTCTGTTCGTCATGGGCGCGCTGGTGTCGCAGTGGACCAAGATCTATTTCCCGCTGGTGGTCTCTCAAGGTCGAGAACCGAGAGACTCTATATCGTTACAACGACGACTCTTCAGGACGTCCTCAACCAGTTGCTGCCTGGCCTGAGCGGCGCTGAGGGCTCACCTTCCTGTGCATGTGGCTGCTTAACAAGAAGGTCAACGCCCTGTGGATCATCCTGGGCATGTTCGTTATCGGCATCCTGGGGCGCTGGGCCCACGTCCTGGGAGTGCCGGAGCCCGACAGCCGTCTCACGCCACTCGCCACGGGAGCGGGGAAGACCCGGATAGGGCTTCCCCTGCCCGCGCACCCGGTAGAATGCGCGAGGCCCCTGCCGGGTCTCTACCAGCATATCATCCGTCCCTGTCCGACGTCGTCTCCCTGCCCTCTCGGCCCCGCCTCCACGTCCCCTGCAGCAAGGAACCCACGTGACCCGACTCCTCGTCACCGACCTGGACGCCACCATCGTCTTCGACCGCTCCGTCTCACCTGCCGATCGTGAGGCCATGGCCCGCTGGCGGGCCGCCGGCAACCTCCTGGCCGTGGACACCGGCAAGTCCTCCTTTGCGACCCGCGACGTCCTGGAGCCCCTGGGAGTCGACTTCGACTACGGCGTCGTGTTCACCGGGGCGGTCCTCATCGACGGCAGCTACCGGGTCCTCTCGGCCCGCTACCTGCCCGACGGCGTCGCCCGCGACGTGGCGACCCGCACCATTGACCTGCCGGGGGTGACCACCTACGCCACCACCATCGAGACCGACTACATCCTGGCCGACAACAACGAGGAGATCTCCTCAATCCTCGCGGTCTTCGAGCCGATGACCCTGGAGGAGATGGACACCCACCGCTTCATCGGCGTGCCCCTTCGCGTCACCGACGACGCCCTGCGTGAGCGCCTCCAGCAAGACCTCACCCAGCGCTGGGAGGGCGTCCTGGACTGCCACCGCAACCAGGAGTTCCTCGACCTCGTACCCGCCGGCGCCACCAAGGGCTCCGGGCTGCGGGCTCTCCTGGACGGGCCCCTGTTGGGGCGGGAGGTCGAGGTGTGGACCATCGGCGACCCTGAACGACCTGGACATGCACGCCGTCGCCGACCACGCTGTCGCCCTTCCCCTGGTCGCCACCGGAGGTCACGGCCGTGCGAGACGACCGCGGCTCCATGGCCGAGCTCATCGACACGATCCTGGAAGGCGACCACGCATGAGTGAGAACGGCAAGGTCGAGGGCAAGAAGTCGATCGGCACCCGGGCGCGACTGGTTCAGCGGCGGAGACCCCGACGGGCCCGCCAAGATCCGCACCTGGGCCACCGGGGATGACGGGCGCTGGCGTGGCTACACCCACTCCATGGGCAAGTACGTCACCTGGCTCATGGTCATCGCCTGCATCCTCTACCCCTTCACCCGGGGCATCGGCTCGATCCTGGCCTCATCGTGGCGATCTTCCCTGGCGGGCGGACGGGCCCCTGATCGAGCGCCAGGTGCGCTGCGACGTCTCCGACCTCGAAGAGGCCAAGAGGCAGTACGGGCTCACCCACAACCCCGAGTACCTGCAGTTCATGACCTTGCGCGCTGAGGGCCTGCTGAGGACAACAAGATCCTCACTCCCGATTCCCGCAGCCTCCTTCAGGGCTACGTGCAATGGGGCTCGCGAGCGCCAGGAGCGCGAGGACAAGAAGCAGGCTAGAAGGCCCGCAAGGCGAGAAGAAGGCCCGTCGGGAGTCCGCCGGCCAGGAGCCCGACCAGTGTGCTGACGCGGCTGCCAAGGATGAGGAGAATAAGCCTGCTGATGCCTCCTAGGCGGCTCCCGGCGGCTCCGAGGCCGCTGGAAACCGGCAGCACCTGAACGGAAAGGACTCCCATGCCACGCAGGCTCATCTCCACGGACCTGGACGGCACCATCGTCTTCAACGGGTCGATCCGCTAGCGCGACCGCGAGGCCATGGCCCGGTGGCGGGCCGACGGCAACCTCCTGGTCATCAACACGGGCCGGTCGGTCTCGGCGCTGGAGCACGTGGTAAGCCCATGGCCTCGAGTTCGACAACGCCATCCTCTACACGGGCGCCGTCGTCGTGGATGAGAACATCAGGGTGCGCCGCTCGACGGCTCTGCCGCCCGGTGTTGTCGAGGACATCCTTGACTTCGTTGAGGGCGCTCCGGGTGTCACCGTCTTCACCACCGGGCTGACGAGGACCTGCTCATCTACGACACGATCGGCTCCGGCCTCGAGCCTGCTCACCCTCTTCCGCCCGGCCACCCGGCGAGCCTGGACGGGCGCGAGGTCATCGGTGTGCCGATGCGCTTCACCGACTCCGAGATGGCCTCGCGTACCGAGACCCACCTGCGTCGGCGCTGGGAGGGACAGGCGGTGGGCTTCCGCAACCAGGACTTCATCGACGTCGTTCCCGCCTCCGCCTCGGGCAAGGGCGAGGGGCTCAGGCAACTGGTGGCGAGCCTCAGCGAGTCGCCCGCCCAGGCCCCTGCCAGTGACTTAGGCGATGACTCCTCCGCCTCAGGGGTGGCCGGGCCACCGGTCGAGCCCATTGAGACCTGGTCCATCGGGGACTCCTGGAACGACATCTCCATGCACCAGGCCGCTGACCACTCCTACGCCCTGCCCTGGTCACCGCCGGAGGTCGTCGAGCAGTGCGACGGCACGGTCTCCAGTCTGGCCGACCTCATCGACTCCCTCATGGGACGGCCGACGGCTTAGACCCAGCACATCGACAAAATCTTCACAAATGACGGGGGTGGGTTCGGGGAGCGCGAGCTATGCTCGCCGGCATGCGCCTGCTCGCCACGGATCTTGACGGCACCCTCGTCTTCCACCATGCCGTCGGGCAGGCTGACGCCGAGGTCTCTGGTGCAGCTGGCGCGAGGCCGGCAACCTCCTGGTTCTGGCTACCGGGCGCTCGGTACGGCTGGTGCAGCACGCGGTCGAGGTGGCCCGGGCCTCGACGAGCATCGGCCTGGACTACGACTACGCCGTGTGCGCCACGGGCACGACCATCATCGACGCCGCTGGTCGGGTGCACTGCACCCGCACGCTCAGCGCCGACCAGGTGCGGGCCGTGACCCGGGCGGTCGGCCTCATCAGCCGGGCGCAGGTGTCCGTCTTCGCCTCGACCTCGAGCGCGACTACGTGCTGGACGATCCGATCGGCCTGTCCACCGACCAGCGCACGCCCGCCGACCGCTTCACTGCGGCGCCCCCTGTCCCAGGTCGCCGGCCTGGGGTCACCTCGATGCCGCTGCACGTCCCCGATCCTCGCGTCGCCGAGGCGCTGGCCTGAGGCCTGGAGGATATGGTCGATCGGCGCCGCCTGCACCCGCTCGACCGCCTTCGTCGACGTCACGGCCGCGGGTGAGTCCAAGGGACGGGGCTGGGCTGGCTGGCCGCGCCCTCGCCGAGCGGGGCCAGGAGATGAGCGAGGTGGCCGCCGTGGGCGACTCCCTGAACGACATCTCGATGTTCGAGTGCGCCGACGTCCCCTGCGCCATCGCCGGTGCCCCGGACGACGTCGTTGCGGCTGCCGGCGGGCGCACCACCCGAGCGTGGCTGCCTTCATCGATGCCCTCATGGCCTGAAGGTCCCGAAGACGGTGTGGTCGCCCCTGCTGTCGCTTCCCCGTCAGGATGCCCGGACACGACTATTGACCGAATCTTCATAGATGACGCGGAGCCGTGTCGTCTATGAAGATTCGGTCGAAGTGAGGCGTGTGCTCAGCGGGGGTCGTCGCTGCGCTCAGACCCGGCGTAGCGATAGACGCTGGTCTCCCGCACCGAAGCCGGCGCGGCGGTAGAGACGGTTGGCGGCCCGCGCGAGGGGCGTGAGGTGAGGTCGACGGTGCGCGCCCCCATCTTGCCGGCGTACTCGACGGCGGCCTCCACGAGGGCCTGGCTCGGCACCTTTGGCCGCGGGCCCGCCGTCGACGACGACGTCTCCACCCAGGCGCGCAGACCCGTGGGGATCGTGAAGGTCGCCAGGTGAGCATGCCCAGGATCGGGGGCGCTCTGGCCGGCCCTCGCCTCCGGGCGGAAGACGAAGAGGAAGACCCTCCTGGGCGATGAAGGCCTCGCACTGCTCCGCGGTCAGTGCCGGGGCGCTGCGGGAGAGCCTGCGGATGAGGCGCTCCATGGCCTCGACGATCTCCGGACTGGAGGTGGTGACGAGCCTCGACGGTCAGTGAGGAGTTCTCCTGCTGGTTGAAAAAGAGGCGGTGGGCCGCAGCGGTGCTCCCGCAACGGTTCCCTGTCAGTCCCGGAGCCTACCGTCCCGGGGGTGCTCCGGGAGGTGAAGCGGTCTCACCAACCGGAAGATTCCGTCTGGAGGCGTCTGATCGCGGTCAGTCCGAGACGCCGATGGTCTTGACGGTGGGATCCATGACGGCTGCCTCCACGAGGGCGGTGTCGCTGGTCAGGTCCCGCAGCCGCAGCACGTAGGGGTGATCTCACCGTGAACTCGACCGGGTTGTCCGGCCCGGCGCCGCCATGACCTCCACCCCTGCCCCTCGCTCAGGGCTGCGGCGACCGTCCCCTCCTCGTCCAGGATGAGGCGCACCTGCTGGACTACCTGTGCCAGCCTTGAGCCTGGGTGCGATCCGGTCCAGGCCTCGGGCTTGAGCCCCTGCTCCTCCAGGAAGTCGAGGAGCCCTTGGGCTGGGAGGTGAGATCGAGCCTGGGCAGGGCCAACGTCACTTCGCGGGTCTTGGCGGGAGTCGAGGGCCTTCGACGCCGCCGCCCACGTTCCGGCATCTCATGGCCCCGGCAGGGTTCCGGCGTCGGGCAGGGACGACGTCGAGGGCGAGCCTGGGAGCCGTCCGGAGTTCTCTCCCTCGCCGGCGTAGTGCAGACGCACCGCCGCCCAGCCCTTCCCTGTGGCGTAGGGGATGGAGCGCGTGTCGTGCATGAGGTCGGCCTTGACGGCTCTTGCTGCCGGCGAGCGTGAAGTCCTCCCTGCGAGGTGTCCCTCGGCCTTGAAGGGGGAGTCCCAGGAGGCTGCGAAGAGCAAGGCGTTCTGCACCACCAGGCGGGTGTCTTTGGTGATGGTGATGCTGCTGTTCGGGATGAGGCCGGCCGTGTTGCGCGAGGCCCAGGCATCGAGGTTCTTCTTCATCGAGTCCACCTCGATCTGCTCGATCCGGCGGAGAACCAGCGCAGCACCGTGTCGAGGTAGGTCTGTTTGACCTTGATGTCCTTCTCATCGGCGATGAGGACATGGTTGGCCAGATGGGCGAGCGGCTTGTCAGGGACCTTGTCCGGGTCGAACCCTTGAGCCTCGCCGTCGTAGCGGTTCGAGGAGCTCTGGATGGCCGACCAGGCGCGGTCGCGGTCCTCCCCGAGAGCCCCAGGAGCGCGTCATAGCTCCTGGGTAGTGGCATCCGTGGCGCCGTCGGCCAGGATCGCCAGGACAAGGGCGAGGCTGAGTGGGGAGGCCATCGCCGTCGTCGTCGAGTCCGCCTTGAGGTAGTGGGTCAGAGCTTTTCCGCCGAGCCTGGTCGCAGGCGGTGGCGGCCTGGCCACCTCGGGGCGACCTCGGAGGGGCTGATCGTCTCATGGGTGGCCTTGGAGGTCGACCCGCTTTACCGGACGCGGAGGAGCACGCGCTAGCATCACTGCGGCCGTGGGCGCCAGGGCGGCCAACGCCAGCAGCCGGCGGCGGGCCAGGCCACCGCGGTCGGAGCCGGGCAGTCGCATGGGTTCGGGCGAGTCATGAAGCCAGGCCAGGAACCCACCGGAACCTGTCAGTGACTTTGGCTGGGGACCGGGCATGGGGAGCCATCCCCGGTCGGTTGCCGACAGGTACCCGCCGCGCCGCCGCCGGCGATCGCTCGACCGGCGGGAAATCGCCCGGATCACTGTGATGCGTTGTCCCACCGGGATGGGCCGCCTCGAAGGAGGCCCAAGAGTAGGCTTCCGACCAAGGTCCCACGACGCCCCCGCAGGTGCTGTTGCTCCGACCTCGTTCTCGCCCCCGCGCCTGCCCGGCATTCACCTCGCCCTCAAGGAAGGTCACTCATGGTCGAGTCCGCCGCACCCGTTGAGCACGTCTCGCCGCTGACGCTCTTCTTCTCCACCACGGACTCCCGCGGCCGCATCCGCCGTGCCAACTCCACCTTCATGCGCCTGTCGGGCTACCCACGCGGTGCCCCTGGTGGGCGGGCCCACAACGTCGTGCGGCACGCGGACATGCCCGCCGGCCTGTTCCGCAGTATCTGGGACGCCATCGAGGAGGGCCGGGCCGCCAGCGCCTACATCACCAACCGCTCCTCCGACGACGGTCACTACCGCGTCTTCGCCACGATCGTGCCCTCCGGCTCCGGCTACCTGTCCGTGCGCACGCTGCCGATGCTCACCGACCTGCGCGACCAGGTCGAGGCCGCCTACGCCCGGGTCCGCGACGTCGAGGAGGCCTCGGCCGCGGCCGGCTCGACCCGCCGCGAGGTGGCCGCCGCCGGGCAGGCCGCCCTCCAGGCCGAGCCTGCAGGCCCTGGGGTACGCCGACGCCATCGACTTCACCCGCCGGGTGCTGGTCGCTGAGGTCGGGGCGCTTGGCTCACGGCGTCGGTATCCCCGACAGTCCGCAGGCCGAGGGCCCCGTGGCCCGGATCCTGGCCGCTATGAGCCGGATCGAGTCCGAGACCGCCGGGCTCGTCGGCATCCTCCAGGAGGGTCAGCGGCTCGTCGATCTCCTGGGCCGGCGGGCCGGCGAGATCGAGGCACCTCCTCCCGTCTAAGCGCCCTGCGCGAGGCCATGCGGGCCGTCGGTGCCGATACGGCGGTCCTCGGGACCGGCGCCCGGGCCGACGACGTCGCCCAGCGCCGCCAGCAGGTCGACGCCCCTCATCCTGGAGTGCTCCGAGCAGCCCACCCGTTGTGCGGCCAGATCGAGGCACTGAGCGGCGACCTGACTCGGTGAGCTCCGCGTCGCCCTGGCCCGCCTGCACAACCTGGCCGCCGGGATCTTCGCCTCCAGATCATCGAGGGCCAGGACGAGGTCGATGCCACGACGCTGTGGGCGGCCCTCGCGAGCCTGTGCACGGCACTGAGCGACGGCGCCAGCACCCTGACTGAGCGTGTGGTCTCTGCTGACGAGCGCGCCGCGAGCCTCGTGGGCGGCGAGACTGGACGTCGTGGCCGAGGACCTTGGCGTCATCCAGGAGCCGATCCTCGAGCCTGGTCGAGGCGGCTACGGCCGCCGGCGCCGCGCCGGCCGACTCCGTGACCACCGCACGCACCCTGGCCGGCGAGGGCTTCGCCGAGGCCCGGGACCCGGCGGACCTGGCCGTACGTGTGCGCGACTTCGAGGTCCCCTACGAGGCCGAGGCCATCAACCGCCGCCTGACGACGTGCGCGCCGCCCTGAGCGAGTTCTCGAGTAGCCGGGGGCCGGGGTCCGTCTCGGGCCCTGTTCCCGCGAGCCCAGCCGCGGGCCACGCTCGACGAGCACCCTCGGCGTGGTCGGTGTGCGGAACATATCGAACAGGCGGGCACGCACCACCCGCATCGAGGGCAGGTGCCAGGTCCGTGGCCAGCGTGCGGGGATTGCACGAGGAGTAGAGCACCCGCTCCACACCGGAGGCCCTCAATCCGAGTGGACAGCTGCTCCCTCGATCCCGCGCCGGGGCGGATTGACCACGAGCAGGTCCGGGCGCTCGGCCTCGACCTCCCTGGGGGTGCTGCCGTCAGGGTCGGCTGGGTCCAGGACGCGGGCGTCACCGGCCTCGAAGCGCACAAGGTCCGGATCCAGGCCCACGAGGGCGGCGGCATCGCGCGCGCCGTCGATGGCCGGGGCCGAGACCTCCACACCCAGCACCCTGCGGCCAGGAGCCACCAGGGCCAGGGCGAACCCACCGGACCCCGCAGAACAGGTCCCACACCCGCGCCGGCTCGGACCCTCGGCCCAGGATCGAGCGGTGGCGTAGAGCCCCTCGGCCACGGCCGTGTTGGTCTGGAAGAAGGAACGCGGGGCAGGTAGAGCGGCGACTCGACGCCGTCCGTGCACCGGCCGGTCCGGCTGCTGCCGTCCGGGGACGGTAGGCGCAGGCGCATGAGGAGGCGGTCCTCCTCGGTCAGGACGATCTCCTCGGGCCCCTCGATGACGGCCTGGTGGACGCCCTGGATGTTGACACTGACCACCGCCAGCTGAGGCAGGGACCGGCGCAGATTCGGCAGGGCGGCGTGCAGCCGCTCCAGATGCCGCCGGGAGCGCAGGACGAAGCGCACCATGAGGTCGTCGTCGGGCGAGGCGGTCACCAGGACGTGCTTGAGATCGCCGCGGCGGGCGGGCACGTCGTAGGGGCGCAGGCCCAGGTCGGTGATGAGGTCGGCCAGGACCGGTAGGGCCGCCTCGATCGCAGGCACGTGCAGCGGGCAGGAGCGCAGGTCGACGCCGTGGCCGGCGCCGTCGAGAATCCCCAGGGTGGGGCGGGCCGTGGTACCGGCCACCGCCATCTTCGCCTTGTTGCGGAAGCGCTTCGAGGCGCTCGGGGCCGGAGGCCGCCACAGGTCGGCCGGGACGTGCTCGGCCAGCAGGGAGGAGACGCGCGACTGCTTGACGTCCAGCTGGTCCGGCAGCGGCACAGACAGGTGGGGGACAGGAGCGGCAGGTGCCGGCGTCGTGGAGGATGCACGACGGCGCCTGTGGTGCGGTCACCGACATGTCTCCTCCCGGTGGTGAGCTCGTTACCGGGCCGTGGGGTGGTTTTGAGACAGGAGCGTGCCGGGCCCCGGACGGCTGCTGCCAATGAGCGGAGCCGCTTGTCGGACTCGAACCGACGACCTGCTGTTTACAAGACAGACTGCTCTACCAACTGAGCTGAAGCGGCGTGCGGCCTGCCAGGCGGCTCGCAGGTGCGTGGGACAGTCTGGCACAGACCGCCCCGGTGCGGGAAACCGAGGGGACGGACCCGCTGTGGGGTTACTTAGTCGGCTGCTGGGATGGTTGCTGAGTGGACTGCTGGCTGGGCTGGGCAGTCGGTGGAGCCGGTGACGAGCTTTCGGTCAGGGGAGGTCGGCGACTGGAGTCTGCCCAGGTCGATCTGCTCTCCTTGAAGAACACGGACGGGTGCCCTGGAGGTCCCTGTCGGCGAAGGCCTATGTCGCCCACTCGACCCACTTCTTGTACTTGTCAGAGTCGACGGCGGACTGGAACTCTGTCAGACACCTTGGTGGGAACGCTGACCTGGTGGCGGCGGCGACAAGGCTCTTCACCGTCATGATGCTCTGGTTCTTGGTCTGGAGCACCTGGGAGAAGATCTCGAAGGCGGCTCCTGTGGTGCTCAGCGACTGAGCCGGGGCCTCGTCGAGAACCACGCCCATGGTGTCTCATGACCACGCTGGTCCACTGCTGCTTGAGGAGCCTTTGCAGGGGTGGAGGGCCAAGGTGATCTTCTCTGTCGCTCAGGAGCCTGGTTGATCTCTGGGTGTGAACTCCTCGAACTGGGCGCAGTGCGAGCAGGAGTAGTCGAAGTAGATGTCCAGGACGGGGGCGGATGCTGCGACGGTGTCGAGGTGGCGCCGTCCCCTGTAGGTCCAGGGAGCGTCGGCCAGGACCTGCTTAGGGACGCCGCCCTGGTTCGCCTTCGTGGTGGCCAGGCCCTTGCTGGCCTCCCGGGAACTCCTTCCGGTTCCGGGTTGACTGCCAGATAACCCAGGTAGCCGAGCCCGCCGCCCAGGGCGACGCCTCCCACTCCGGATGCAGCCTGCGGCGGGCAATCGTGTTGCGGCGCGCACGGCGCTCCTCGGCCTCGCAGCCCTTGGCCTTGAGGCGTGCGGCCTCACGGCGCTGGGCCTTGGTCGGGCGGGGCTGGTTAGTGGACACGCGGTGCTCCTTGTGGTGCGGGTGCGAGCGGACAACGAGGTGGCTGAACCGTCAACGAATCATGGTTGTACCCAGTGCCATTCTGCCCGACGATCATGTGGGAAACCACGTTCGGTGCTCGCGGTGGCTGATTGTGACGCATCGGTCGTCGACGACCGGGTGCCCGGTTCGGTGTTCAGGCAGAATTCGGACGGAATCAGACCGCGTGGTCTGGAGTCGCCCGGGCAGAGAGGAGTGTCAAACATGATGGATGGCCCGATGGAAGACCATCTGGAGCTCCTCCAGCAGACCATGTCCACTGACTGGGGCAACTGGATGCAGTCCGTGAACGCCCAAGAGATCGTGGTGGAGGTCGAGGGTGTGGGGACGCGCGCTGCCGTCACGAGTCGTGTACCCAGGCCTCGCGGTGTTCTGCGTCGGGCTCAGTGGGCCGAGAATGAGATGCCTGTCGAGCTGGTCCGTGAGGCCGTCCGCCTGCGGGCGTTCATGGCTCACCCACGTGGTGGGACCTGGACATGGGCGGCGTTGTCCATGAAGAGCAGCGAGGGCTACAAGCTCGTCTCCGGCTTCGACTACGACCGCGAGCCGGTCCTCGACCCTCTGTACACGGCGGAGGACTGCGCCAAGGAGCTGGAGGTCTTCCCCCGAGACCCCGAGGCGATCCCCAACTGGATAAAAATCGGGGCCTGGGTCCTGCCGCCGCGGAAACAGGGAGGAGCAAACTAATGTCAGACATTCAGGATAACCAGAGTAATCCGGTTGTATTGAAATTTGGGGGGGTGTTGCGTGGCTGGCTGGTTGAGGAGGGTGGGTCCCGGGTCGATATTGACTATCAGGCGATCCACCGGACGGGCCGTGTGAAGGTGTGGCTGACGCGCGGAGAAGAACGAAAGTCTGTTTATCTCCCTCGTGAGGTGAGCTTCGCGATGCATGATATTCGTGGCTCTCAGGTGGATCCGCATCGGGGTGCGTGGTTGTGGTCGCATTTTTGGATGGAGGCTGCTGAGGGGGTGTTGCATCAGGAGGCGGACTGGATGCGTGAGCCGGTGATTGCTGGCGATCCGGTGGGTGATGGGGATGCTGTGTTTGAGCTGGATCAGTTTCCGCGGGATCCGCAGTGGGTTCCGGAGTGGATGGTGGTCAAGGCTGCTGCGTATCACAAGGAGGCCGAGCGGTGGGAGCGTGAGTGGCGGGCTAGGAAGAAGGCTGAGGCCGCCCAAGCCGAGGGTGATGGTGCTGATGAGTCTGGTGATGGAGTTTGACTATCTCGAGCCTGTGGGGCTGGAGCTCACGCGCAGCGATAGAGTCCCTACCAGGTTCGAAGCAAGCGGGGTCAACGCCAATGGGGTGCCTGGATCGCTCCTTTGAGAATGTTCCCTTCGGTCTAAAGGAGATTGATTGTGTCAGGAGAATCCCAGATGTCGTCAGATCCATTAGGTCGTTATGAGGGGTTGCTGCGAGGTTGGTTAATTGAGAGTGGTGGTCGTCGGGTCGATGTGTACTATAATGCTATTCATCTAACGGGAGAGATCGAATACTGGTTGATTGATCAGCAAGGGCGGGAGCAGTCTGTCCGTCCTTCGCGTGAGGTGAGGTTCGCGCTTCATGACGTTCGTCCGGCTCAGGCGGATCCTGTTCGGGGTGCGTGGTTGTGGTCGCATTTGTGGATGGAGGCTTCTGATGGGGTGTTGCATCAGGAGTGTGACTGGATGCGTGAACCGATCATTGGTGCTCGCTCCCGCAGTAACAAGGATGCTGCGTTTGAGCTGGATCAGTTTCCGCGGGATCCGCAGTGGGTTCCGGAGTGGATGGCGGTCAAGGCTGCTGCGTATCACAAGGAGGCCGAGAGGCGGGAGCGTCGTCGTCAGCGGGATCGTGAGCGTCGGGCCAGGGAAGAAGGCTCAGGAGGCTGAGGCCGCGCAGGGGCTGAGGAGCACTCTGGTGGTGAGTAGGTGAGCCCGGCGTGGGCGGTGCTGGGCAGTTGGGGGCTGGTAGGTCGCCTGGTGGTTGGTTGGCGCGGCTGGGGCGGGTCCTGATCCTGCGCGCGGGGCGGTGCCTGGTTACGGGGCGGCGGCTCGTCGGGTGTGGGGCGGGTTTGCGGGGTTGCTGGTGCTGGTGGCGGTTCCGGGTGTGAATCTGGTGCTGGGGCTGGTGATGATGGTTGCTGGCCTGCGGGGTAGCAGGGGCCTGCTGGAGCCGGAACGGACGAATCGTTGTCGGGCGGCGAGTTGGGGGCTGACGTTCCTGCTGGGTGAGGTGTTACTGATCAGGGGCCCAGCCTGTATATCGTGCAGGTGGTGTTCGGGGCGGGGAGCGTGCCGCTGTTTCCGTGGGGTTTGCTGGCGTTGTTCTGGCTGGTGCTGCTGGTGGCTCATTTCGTGTGTGTATCGCCCAGGGATCAGGGCCTATCGTGGTGGGGTCACCCGTTTCGGAGGGATCCCTTTTTTCGCTGACCGTCAGGTGTTGATGGATATGTCGTTGAGCGGTTTTGTTGTCACGATGGGGTGCGGTATGTGGAGGCGGGCTCTCGGGTGATGACGGGTGAGTGCAGATCCGGGTCTACATCATCCGTTGCCGAATGCGACGTATACGGTGGATGGGCGGTTCCACTACACGACGGATGGTTGGGCGCGGACGGTGCACCTGGAGGTCGACAGGCTTGACAAGGTTGGTGAGGCGTTCCGGTCGAGGTCTAGTTACATCCAGTCCAGGGTGAACAAGTACGGTAGTGATTTGACGGCCCAGCTACCCAGACCCCGTTGATCCCACGAAGCTCACCAAAACCGAACGAGTCCCAGTGGGGTTTGATGCAAGCTGGACCGATGCGGCGGGCGATTTGGGTGCAAGGGAATTTAAGAATGTGCCGCCACGCAAACAGGATGGAGTAAACTAGATGACAGAATCTTGGGATAGCACCGGAAATGCAGTGTTCTCGAAGTGTGAGGTGTTGCTGCGTGACTGGCTCACTGAGGAGGGGGCAGATCGGGTAGATATCGATTATCAGGGCAATTCATCTGACAGGTCGTCAGGGTCTGGTTGACGCAGGGTGGGCGAAAGTCGGTGCATTTGCCTTCTGAGGTCGATTTCGAGTTGGACGAAATTCGTGATACTCAGGTGGATCCGCTTCGGGGTGCGTGGTTGTGGTCGCATTTTTGGATGGAGGCTGCTGAGGGGATGTTGCATCAGGAGGCGGACTGGATGCGTGAACCGGTTATTAGTGCACGGCCGATTGGTGGGGCGGATGCGGTTGTTGAGCTGGAGTACTATCCGCGGGATCCGGAGTGGATTCCGGAGTGGATGGCAGCCAAGATAGCGGCGTATCGCGAGGAGGAGGCCCGGGAGCGCCAGAAGGCCGATGCTGAGGCTGCCCAGCCTGAGGGCAATGGCGCTGGTGAGTGAGTCGCTGGCGTGAGTGAGATGCGGGAGCCCGAGGCTGTAGCGTCCTCGGGTGGTTACTACACGATGCTGGAGTCGGCCCCGGAGGTCGACCCGGCGAGACGGCCCGTCTCGGGGCCAGTGGCTGGGTATGGAGCCTTCCCTGCGCCTGGGGCTCCAGGTGCGCCGGCCCCCGGGATGGTGTCTGCGCCGATGATGGCTCCGGCACCTGCCAAGGTACGTGCCCCATCCGGTGCTGAGGCCTGGGGTGCGGGGCTGTTCGGGTTGCTGGTGTTTTTGCCGGGCTTCAATGCGCTGCTGGCTGCGGTGGCGATGATCGTGATCGGCCTGTGGGACAAGAAGGATCTGCGTGAGCCGGCCCGGACGAATCGTCGTCGGGCGGCGAGCTGGGGGCTAACGTTGCTGCTGGTGGAGGTGGCCCTGATAGTGATCCAGATCGCCGTGGTCTCCATTGCGAATGACGTTGATGAGTCGCCGTCTTTCATTCCGTGGGGCACCCCGATCATCATAGCGCTGGTCATGGTCGGGGTCCACGTGCTGGTGTGCTCCGTCCAAGCGATCCGGGCCTACCGCGGCAAAACCACCCGCTTCGGAGGCATCCCCTTCTTCCGCTGACCGTTAGGTGGTGGTGGGTGTGTTGTTGAGCGGTCTTGTTGTCACGATGGGGTGCGGCATGTGGAGACGGGGTCGAAGGCGATGACTGGGGCACTTGACCTGACTCATGACGCTTAGTGTGCCGGGGGTGGGGTGCTCAGGGCGGTGAGGATGTCGTCGGCGGTGTCGGTCAGACGTGGTGCGGCTGCGAGGTGGTGGCCGTTGAGGTTGATGGTGACCTCCTGCAGGCCGCGTAGCTCGCGCACGATCCTGGCGATGCTGATACCGGTGGCCTCCTGGAGGTAGCGGGCGACGGCCAGGGCGGCCATGACCACGGTCAGGTGGGCCTCGATGGCGTCATGGGTGCGGTGGAAGACCGGGCGGCTGGCAGGTCGTGCTTGCTCATCCGGAAGGACTGCTCGACGTGCACACCGTGATACGAAGAGACGACCTCACCGGCGCCCATCAGGCGGGACGGGATGTTGGTGACGTAGCCCTTGAGGCCCACTCAGGGACCGGGCTCTGGCGATGGAGGCCTCATCGAGGACCTGATCGCCTTGATGGACGGTGACAAAACGCGTGCCCTTAGGGCGCTTCTCGCCGGCGATGACAGCCCGGGCGCGGTTGGCCTGAGCCTGTGAGGGTCTGGTTGTCCCGCCGCTCGCTTCTGGAGTAGACCCATACCGCTCTCCATGAGCCTGGATGGGTGTGCGGGTCCCACACCGGCTCGGACTTGCGGCTCTTGTCCCGCTCGCTCTGCGAGCCCCTCCTGGGGGTGATGGTGTCAATGACCTGCCCGTCAGTGAAGGCGTCCCCGTGCCAGTGGAAGTGGGCCTCCAGGTCGCCTGGGGCCCGGGTGGTGCGGGCGCCGACGATGAACCGCCTCATCCAACGCACTCAGGTTCGATGCTGACAGCATGCCGGCGTCAGCGACGATGATGAGGTCCTCGATGCCGTGGGCGGCCTGGAAGGCCTCCACGATGGGGATGATCGTGGTGGTCTCAGCCTTGTTGCCCTCCCAGCAGCCGACCTGGAGAGGAAAACCATGACGGTCGACCAGCAGGCCCACGATGATCTGGGGGTCGACCCTCCTCTCCTTGGAGTAACCGACCTTGCGCAGGTCGTCCTCACGCTCGGCCTCGAAGTAGAGGGTGGTCACGTCATACAGGCACAGGGCCAGCCCCCCCCACTGGCGGTGACGTGATCGAACGGAGCCCCAGACAGGCTCTCGCGGTAGCCTCGCTCCACGCAACGGCCCAGGGAGCGGAACAAGGTCCTGGTGCTGACCGGCTCCAGGCCCAGGTCACCCAGGACGCGGGGGACCTGGGCCCTAGAGGTCGGCTCGATCAGACGCGCCAGAACCATCTGCTCAAAGGCCCTGATCACCCCCAGTGGCGTTCCTCAGCCCCAGACGGGTGTAGACCCCGTGCAGAACGTCCCACAGCAGGCCCGAGCGCTTGGACTCCACCACCGCATCAGTGCCGACCGGGGCTGAGGCCGTGAGGAGTCCCGAAACCGCCGGTGGCGTGGGAGTCAGCTCCAGGGCCAGCTGGTCCGGGGCAATGGGTGCCGGCCGATCTCCATCAGAGCAGCCAGCTCGGCCTCAGTGTGGGCCGATCCCAGGTGCTCGATCACCTTGTCCCGGCGCCCTTCCTTGACCGCGATCTGCACCGCCGTCGCCCCAGAGGCTGTCTTGACCTTACGCACAAACGGGCTCACCACCCCCACCCTACCGGCCCCTTAGTGTGCCAGCACACCCACAACCACCACGGAATACCAACAAAAAACCCACCTCAAAACCCAGACCCCACCAAAGTATCACGAGTCAGGCTTGAACCCGGATCTGCGTAATCCGTTGCCGAATGCGACGTATACGGTGGATGGGCGGTTCCACTACACGACCGATGCGTGGCCTCGAACACTGCTCTTGGAGGTGGACATGTTGGGCGACGTTGCCGAGAGGTTCCGGTGTCGGTCAGATTCAGTACAGGGACACGTCAACGACTACGGTAACGAACTAGCCTCGGAGTATGACACGACGTATAACGGCGGTCATGTTGCCGGTGCGCGGTCTGGTGGTCCGTCGGAGGAGATCAACACGATAGCGATGCTGGAGGAGGTCAACCAGTACCGCGTCGATAGTAAGCTTAAGTCGTACTACAAGTTTGAGGAGAAGGTCGCTGCCAATCCAGAGAACTTCAAGAAATTGGTGCTGGAGTTCAAGTATCCTGAGCCTACGGGGCCGAAGCTCACTGACAGCGAGAGTACCGACTAGATTTGAAGCAACCTGACTGACGCCAACGGAATCCCTGACCGCAGGCGCTTTGAAAATACTCCTAGATAATGAAATGAGGAACCGTGACAAGTCAAAGTGTTGAGGCAATTAAACTGCTTTCACGTATCGAAAAAGCTTTACGGGAGTTGCTTGATGAGGCTGGGGGTAGTCGCGTTGACTTGGAGACAAACTCAATCGCGCTCGCCGGGAGAGAACTATGTTGGGTAACAGTTGACGATCAGCGTTCTCTCGTACGTCATTCTAGTGCTCTCAGTTTCGATGTGGGTGATCTCCGTCGGGTTCAGGTGGATCCGTGTCGGGGTGCGTGGTTGTGGTCGCATTTGTGGATGGAGGCTTCTGATGGGGTGCTGCATCAGGAGTGTGACTGGATGCGTGAGCCGGTGATTGGTGGCGAGCCGGTGGGTGATGGGGATGCTGCGTTTGAGCTGGATCAGTTTCCGCGGGATCTGCAGTGGGTTCCGGAGTGGATGGCGGTCAAGGCTGCTGCGTATCACAAGGAGGCCGAGAAACGGGAGCGTCGTCGTCAGCGGGATCGTGAGCGTCGGGCTAGGAAGAAGGGTGAGGCGGCAGGGGCTGCCGAGGTGACGGGGGAGCGGTCTGGCTCGGATGCGTCCGGCCAGGTCGATGAGTAGAGGGCGTGGGGTGTCTTCGGGTGGCTGCTACACGGTGCTGCCAGAAGCGCTGGAGGCTGACCCGGCGAGATGGTCCGTCCCTGGTGAGTGGCCGGCTCGGCGCCTGGGACTTGCCGTGGTTATTGTCAGTAGAGGTGGCGCAGATGCACTGAGCGGGAAGCTTAGTTTCCAGCGAATGGTGCCATGCTGGGATTCGGCATCGCCCCGGCGAGACTCATCAGGAGCAGAATGACTCCGACGACGATCAGTCCCACCACCATACGTTTTCTGCCGCGATCGCTGGGAACGATCATGTTGATGATATGGGCGCCACCTCTTCGGGTTGCGGCACCCCATGGTGCCATCCACAGGATGAAGAGGTAGGTGGAAGCCTCGATCAGGAAGAAGATGACGAAACGGGTGAGGAAAAACATTGAACCGAAAAGCGGGGAACTGTCCTCCATTATTCCAGACCTCTGGAAAATGATTAAGATGATGGCGGCGAATCCCAGTGCCAGAATAAAAGCGAAACCCACGGACAGCATCGAGCGCAATAAATACCATGGGGTCGCCGCCCACATGCGGGAGGTATCGGCCGATGAGGCGGCGCCGCGCTGGAGCCGGTTCCAGCGTCGAGCATCCTGAGCACGCCCCACAGTGCCGGCAACCACGGTCAGAAGTGCCGTAATGATCGCCAGCCACCCCGGTCTTGAGAAAGCTCGCGGCGGACAGCGCGAACCACAGGGCCATCATCACCTTCGGGTGGCGCTCCGGGCTCACGTGCCCACTCGGGCAGGTCACCTGCTCGGGCAGAATCGCTGAACCGACGAATCTGTGACGGCTGGGGACCGGTCGCCATGGGACCCGCCATCGCGCCGGCCGTGGGCATCGCCGCCAGGGGGGCAGCAGGTTGGGCGTAGCCGGTCGGAGAAGCTGTCGGCTGGCTTCCCGAGTAGGGGGAACATCGGCACCTGCCCGGATGGCGCGGGGCGAGGATAGGCCCCTGACGGTGCTACGGGAGTGGGGCCACCGACGCCGTACTGCATCGACTGCGCCGATCCCATCGGCATTGAGGGCCGTTGTGGTACCACGACCGAGGTGGAATGGCGGGCGGGGCTGAACCGATGCCGCAGATGACGCCGACGGGGCGCTGTAGCCGTACTCCACCCTCGGCGCCGGAGGGCGCGGAGACGGGGCTGCCGTGGGCGGCCGGGGAGGCCGAGGCGCGCTGCGAGCGTCATAGGGCCCCCTGAACCGAGCCGTACCCCGACGAGGACCCTGTAGCCCGAGCCCGGCGGACGCCGCAGCCCGGGACGAAGGTGCTGGTGCTCGTCTCCGACCTCGGGACCGGGATCAGTCTCCTCCGGCCCCAGAAGCCGGTCGACGGCCTCCCTGGCCGGTGCCGCCCTCGGCGATCTCATCGAGCACCTCCAACAGGCTGTCCGGGCCCAGGCGATTCTCCACCTCGGGGCCAGTGCCGCCGTGAAGCGCGCGCCAGCCCGGGATTCTCCTGCCCAGGTTCCCAGCCCAGGGTGCCCGCGTAGACGCGCCGGAAGACCACCTGCCAGGCCCCCGAACCGAAGGGTGCCAGTCCGGTGACGGTGAACAGAAGCACGCCCGCGCAGGCGTACCAGTCGACGTCGGCGGTCGGCTCCCTCCGTCGAGCATCTCCGGGGATGAAGCCCTGCGTGCCCGTGACCTGACCGGTCTGGGTGAGTCGGACGTCGTCGGCCACCTGGGCGATGCCGAAGTCGATGAGAACCGGCCCCTGCGCGCCGAGCATGACGTTGGAGGCTTGAGGTCGCGATGGATGACCCCTGGCGGAGTGGACCGCGCGCAGCGAGTCGACCAGGCCGCGAGCCAGGTCGGCGAGGTCCCGCGTCGGTGGTCAGGTCGAGACGCCCTCGTGCTCCACCTCGTGCTGGAGGGTGGGGCCCTCGACGAGCCTCGGTGATGACGAAGGTGATGCCCAGAGAGCCGTCCCCGGTCTCGATGTCTCAGGATGCGGGCCACCCGGGTGTCCCTCACCCGCCAGGACGCTGGCCTCACGGTCCAGACGACGCCGGGCCGTGGGATCCGCGGCGATCTGGGGGTGAAGGATCTTCATGGCCACGTGGCGGCCGCCCTCGTCGGTGGCCTCCCAGACACACCCATTCCTCCGGCGCCCAGGCGACGCAGAAGCCGCAGCCCCCACCAGGGTGCCTGCGCGCAATTTGTTCAGGGTGACCGGTCTCGCCCGGTGCGCGTCGAAGTTCTGCGTCATGGCCCCACAGTACCGGGCTGTTTCGGCTCGCGGGCACCTCGGCTCTGTGGGGCTCTTCGCCCGGCTGGGGCATATCGCGGGAGAAAGCCCAGTACTGGAGCCGCTTTCTCGGCAGTGGGGAGGGCGCCGTCGTCGCCGGGGATGGGGAGGTCTCACACCGAACAGGCATGGCCCTGGGGCGGCACTGCCAGAGAGGGTCACGCTGAAAGTTCACTGTGAATCGCTGGTCAAAGCGGGGAACCTGTGCCAAGATGAGCCCGTCCACGGTCGAATGGCTGACCGGGGCACGTGCCAATGCGGACACGCATCGGCACCTTTCACGACGGATCGTCCGGCACGTACCCTGCCGGTGAAGGAAGCACCACCCATGGCAACTGTTACTTTCGAGAACGCCACGCGTATTTACCCGGGCAATGACCGCCCCAGTGTGGACGCTCAACCTCGAGATCGCCGATGGCGAGTTCCTCGTCCTCGCTGGCCCCTCCGGCTGCGGTAAGTCCACCTCCCTGCGCATGCTCGCTGGTCTGGAGGATGTCAACGCCGGTCGCATCCTTATTGGTGACCGCGACGTCACCGACGTTCAGCCCAAGGACCGTGACATTGCCATGGTCTTCCAGAACTACGCGCTCTACCCGCACATGACCGTCCACGACAACATGGGCTTCGCCCTGAAGATCGCGGGCACTCCCAAGGTCGAGATCGACAAGCGCGTGCGTGAGGCCGCCAAGATCCTGGGCCTGACCGAGTACCTGGACCGCAAGCCCAAGGCGCTCTCGGGTGGTCAGCGTCGCGTGTGCCATGGGGCGCGCCATCGTGCGCAAGCCCAAGGTATTCCTCATGGACGAGCTGCTGTCCAACCTGGACGCCAGCTCCGTGTCCAGACCCGTACCCAGATCGCCTCGCTCCAGCGCTCGCTGGGCGTCACCACGGTCTACGTCACCCACGACCAGACCGAGGCCCTCACTCATGGGGACCGCATCGCGGTCCTCAGGGCGACGGCGTGCTCCAGCAGGTCGGCACCCGCGCAGATGTCGACCACCCCGCCAACGAGTTCGTCGCCGGCTTCATCGGCTCGCCGGCCGCGAACCTGGGGGCAGTTCACGGTCAGGGCGACGTCGCCACCGTCGGCGCCGCCAAGATCCAGCCTGTCCAAGGCGACCCTGGACGCAATCACCCCCGAGGACGGCGGCAGGGTGACCATCGGGTTCCGGCCCGAGTCGCTCGACGTCGTCTCCGCCCAGGACGAGCACTCCATCCCGGTGCCTGTCCTTCGTCGAGGAGCCTGGGCCCGACGCCTACATCTACGGCGAGCTTTCGTGGGTGCTGAGGACTCGAGGCCGCTCGGATCCGGTGAGGACTCCAGCCAGATCATCGTGCGTGCCTCGCGCACCGCCCCTGAGCCGGGCGAGACCGTCTACGTGCGGATCCGCCCCGGCCAGGAGCACATCTTCTCCGCCTCCACAGGCAAGCGCCTGCCCGCCTGAGGATGCTGGAGTACGACGGCGCCGTTCCCTGCCCGGGGAGCGGCGCCGTCGTCGCGCCTCACCGAGGCGGGACCGAGTCGCGCCGGCCGGAGTGATCTGGCGGGCCGGAGGGGCGGCGCAGCGTCGGGGAATACTGGACCGCGAACGTCTGCCGCGCGGTGAGAACCGGATCGTTCTCGACGGCTTTGAAGGTGTGGGCCGCTACTCACACTTTGAAAGGCGAAGAGGGCCCCTGGCCTGAAAGAATAAAGACATGCCCCAGTCCATGAAGATCACGGCAGCGACGATTGACCCGGCGCTGCTCGACCTCCTTGGGAGACGGCCCTGAGGAGTGGCCCACCGAGGTCCTCGCCGCGCTGCCCCGTGGTCTGTCCCGCCACATCGTGCGCTTCGTCAACCTCTCCGAGCGCGTTATCGCCGTCAAGCGAGATCGGCGAGTCCGTGGCGTACCGCGAGTACGAGCTCCTGCGGGACCTGGTCCGGCTGGAGGCCTTTGCGTGCAGCCGACGGCGGTCATCACCGGCCGGCGCAGCGTCAGCGGGAGGAGCTCAACTCGGTGCTCATCACCGAGCACCTGTCCTACTCCCCGCCCTACCGGGCCCTGTTCAGCCAGTACATGCGCCCGAGACCGCCACGCGTCTCATCGACGCGCTCGCCGTGCTGCTGGTGCGCCTGCACCTGCTGGGCTTCTACTGGGGGACGTGTCACTGTCCAACACGCTGTTCCGCCGCGACGCGGGCGCCTTCGCCGCCTACCTCGTGGACGCCGAGACCGGCGAGGCTCCCACCCCGAGGGGCTCACCGACGGCAAGCGCCTCACGACATCGATATCGCCCGCACCAACATCATCGGCGGATCTCATGGACCTGCAGGCCGGTGCGCTGCTGGAGCCGAGCGTGGACACCATCGAGGTGGGGGACCGGATCGTCAGCCGGTACACTGAGCCTGTGGGACGTCCTCACCGCGGAGGAGTCCTTCTCCCCGGGACGACGCTGGCGCCTGCGCCGCCGCGTCCAGAAAGCTCAACGAGTCTGGGCCACGACGTCGCCGAGCTCGACCATGGACACGGACCTCAGGGCAACCACATCACCATCCAGCCCAAGGTCGTCGACGCCGGCCACTACCACCGGCAGGTGATGAGGCTGACCGGCCCTGGACGTCCAGGAGCGCCAGGGCCAGCGTATGCTCAACGACCTGAGGCCTACCGGGCCATGCGTCCGGGCGCAGCGACGACCCCATCGAGCCCATGTGGCCCATGCCTGGCTGGCGGAGGTCTTCGAGCCCACCATTCACTCGGTCCCCGTCGAGATGCGCCGCAAAGCTCGAACCTGCGGAGATCTTCCACGAGATCCTCGAGCACCGCTGGTACATGTCCGAGGCCCAGGACTCGCTGCGTCACCACCCAGGAGGCGGTGGACGACTACGTGGCCACGGTGCTGCCCCAGCACCGCGATGAGCGCGCCTACCTCGGAGTCGGGGACACCCAGAGATGGAGGCGATCGCCATCGACGACGTCGAGGAGCCGCTGCCCGAGGACGACGCCGAGTTCGCCGCCCGCGACGAGCAGACCCGGCCGACTACGCCGCCAACCCCTTCGGCTTCACCGCCGGCATGAAGTTCATGGGAGTAGGGCGCGCTGCAGACGTGCGGTGCGACGTCGTCGTCGGCGCCGGTGGTGTCCGCCCGGTTGATAGTCTGATCTCGATCAGCCTGAGGCGATGAAGAAGGCCGTGAAGGGGACATGAGCGAGGAGGTGCCCGCATTCCAGGCTCCCTGCCTGGGGCGACACCGGAGAACAGCGCCTTCATCGACCTGTACCACGACCCGCCGTCACCTTCATCTGGGGCAATACCTTGTCCTTCTCGATCAACGATGGGCAGATGCGTCTGTCAGCGGGTCAGTCCGTGAGGATCGCGGTGCCGCCGGGGCCGGTGCGGATCGTCGTGCAGGTCCTCGCCCTCTCCTTCATCACCCCGAAGCCGCAGCTCGATTTCGTGGTGTATCCGGCCAGGTGGTGCCGGTGTTCTACCGGGCCTCCCGTTTCAAAAACAACCCGGGCTCGTTGACATTCCAGAGGCTCGAAGGGCTCTCGCCCTCCGAGCGGAACGATCTCACCACTATGAAGATCTTGTTCGCCGTCATTCCCTGGCATGATGATCTTAACGACCATCCCCATCGCGCTGATGTTCTGGTCTCATGAACAGTCTAGGGGCCCCGTAGCCGGCTGATGCCAGCGAGACCTCGGTAATGGCGTCCACCAGCAGGAAGGCGCCCACGGCCGCCACCCCGCCCGGGTGGTGCCGGTGATCTACCGGGCCTCCATCCTCCAGGGCAATAGCCCAATGGTGCGCAGTACACATCGAGCCCGCCAGGGTGAGTGTGCCTCGCCTCCACCGTCGATCCCGTCGGCTAGAGGCGGTGCCGTTCCCTGTAGCCACTGCGCGTGCGGGACCCGCTGCAGGGACGTCGTCGCCGGGAACCAGCGCGCCGCGACGGAAGGCGAGTCCCACCCGGTGGGAAACCACCAGGGGGACCGGCCTCGCCGTGAGGCTCGGCATGCAGTGCGGTCATCTCCACAGCGTCATGACCTCCGGTCCTGCGACCTGGTAGGTCTGGCCGTCGGTCTCACTCAGGGCTGCTCGGGCCACCGTCTCGGCGACGGAATCGAGGCTGACCGGCCGCATCCTCATCGAGGGAACGAGTGAGACGGGCCGTAGCGCATGCGCTCCATGTTCTGCCTCGGCGAACTCGAACCACTGGGTCGAGCGAACCAGTGACATGCGCTTGCTCGACTCGCGAGCAAGCCGCCCTGCGCGCACTTGCCCGCGAAGTAGCCGTAGCCCTGCACCTCCGGAAGGTCGCAGCTGACGATCGACAGCAGCACGTGCCTGGCGCCCAGGGCGTTCGCGGCCGCCGACACGGCACGGGTCGAGCGTGAAGAACTCGGTGGCGACCCTCTTGCTGGTGGTGAACCGTCCGGTGGCCTCCACAATGACGTCCGCGCCGGACAATGTGGCAGCCCTGTCGTCGTGCAGGACGTCGAAGCCGGTACGACGCGAGTGCAGCGTCACCCTGTGCCCCGGTCGCCTGCAGGGCTCGCTTGATGGCCTTCCTGAGTCACCCTGCTCCGACAACTGCCACCTTCACTGCGGTCGCCTCCTCGCGGCCTCGATCTGGCTGTCGTGAGATCTCTACGATCATAGAGTGCTCTATGATCGTAGAGGTCCAGTGGTCGGAAGGCAAGGAGCAGACACGATGGGCGCAGGGAGCACATCGGTGACGCCGGGGTCGGGCTCATCGCGCGTGACGGGGTGCATGCCCTCACTCATCTGCAGGGTCGACACGGAGGCGGGACTCGCCCCGCGGTCGACCTCCTACACGCCCGGACTCGCCGTGATCTGCTGGCGCTCGTGGTCAACCGCCTCTCCGAGGCTCACAGGCTGACATCAACGACCTTGAGATCCCCGCGTCCGTCAGCCGGCAGGAGGCCGCCGAGATCGTCGTCGGCATCCCTGAGCATATGGCGCGGCGTGACGGACCAGGCCGCGCGTGGGGCTTTGCTGTTCGAGCTGCGCGACGACGTCGAGCTCGCGGGAGCCTGCTCACAGCAGAAGCGCCGGTCAGGCAGCCTCTGACACGTCTGGCTCGAGCGGATACCGTTGCCGCGGGTGTCAACCAGGCCTCTGCTCACGCTCCCCGACCTGGTGGGGCTGGTGGACGCCCTGCTCATGTACCAGGCGGCGCCGGGGCGGCACCGTGGACGCCCGCAAGGTGCTGAGGGGCTCACCTCGAGGGCTTGGCTGACCGGCCTGCTCTGCAGCGTGACGCTTCTAGGCGCCGAGCCCTCGCGACCAGGCCATCTCCTCATCGGCGCGGCGACGCAGGCTCACGGTGACTGTCCAGGAGGCCAGCGAGACCTCGGTGATGGCGTCCACCAGCAGGAAGGCCCCTACGGCCGCCATCCCGCCCGGGATGCTGCCGGTCGAGCGACGACGGCGCACGGCGGCTCCCGACGAGGCCCCGCCCAGACCCGCCTCGAGCAGCGCGGCGCCCGCACCGCCCACGGCCTGTCCGTCACCGTGCGCACAGCCCTGCCAGAAGGCCGAGCCCGTGGAGGGGTCAGCCAGCAGCAGGCCCACGCTGCGGCCCACTGCGTCAGACAGCCCGCGCGGCTCGTGCCGACGACGCTGGAACCTCCACCGGCGCCAGGCGGCCGGTGAGGACCCTCCAGCACCCAGTCGGCAGGCCCAGTGCCTGAAGCGATCGCGGCGAAGCCGTCGGTACCGGCTGGGACGATGGCGGCGGCAGCGGCCTCCAGGTCTGCGCCCGACGGTGTCGACGATCCCCGAGGCATCGGTCAGGTCCGCCAGGGCCGTCGATCGCGACCCCAGAGCCGGGCCGGGCCCTCGACCCCGCCCCCACGTAGTGCGAGGTCATGCCCCAGGAGAAGACGGCGTCGTCCTCCGGGTCCCCCGTGGGGATGGCGCGGATGGACATGTCCTCGGCGTCGGAGGTCAGGACCAGGGCCGGCAGCGACTCCTCGTCCCAGCCGAAGGTGCCCAGGTCCGTGCCCTCACCGGAGTACATGACGACGTGGCGGTCCAGGTTCAGCGCCGAGGCCATGCCAGCGGACGCTCCAGGAGCGTGGCCTGCAGCGGCACCATGTAGGCGCTCATCGGGGAGATCACCACGGTGCGGCGCCCAGCCGAGCCGTGGTGGAGATCGTCGCAGGCTCCGACGTCGTCGGGCAGGGCGTGAAAGTGGCCGGGCCCCACGGGCGACGTCGGCCGTGAACTCCCGGGCAGGAGACTCCACCAATCTCGCTGACGCTCGGGCCGGGAACGACGCTCCCACGCGAGGGCGGCGTCACCGCGACCTGGCCCTCGACGTCGGTCTGAGGGTCAGGCTGAGCAGGTGGGTGGTGGCGCGGAACCACCCAGGCGCACGACCACCCCGCGCGCGGCGAAGGCGTCGGCGACGGCCTCCGGCGTCGTGCCCGGCGCGATGAGCACGCCGTCGGTGCGGTTCCAGCGCTGCGAAGCGTCCTGGGCCATGGGGACCTCCTGTGAATCAGATGCGGCCCATTGTGCCAGCAACGGGGCCTTCATGGGAAGTGTGAGTGATACCGGGCGCTGATGGAAGGATCGGCGGGGCCTGTCACTGTCGCCGACGGGCCCGACGCCGCAGGCGGTCGACCCGTGAGGCTGATACCCGTGGCACGGCGGCGTTGAGGACTCCACGCTGCGGCTGATCGGTACCGAGGCCAGCACGTCGCAGGTCTCGCGCACCAGGCGGGACAGGCCGCGCCTCCGCGCCAGTGACCAGCACCAGGGGGAGTCGGCCAGGTGAGGTCCTCGATGTCAGTGCTGCCCGAGCCGTCCGGGCCGACGACGAAGCAGCCTCCTTCTTCAGCCTGCTCCAGTGCGCGCACGAGGTTCGTCTCGCGGGCCACGCGCACCCGGGCGGCGGCGCCGGCCGAGACCTTCCAGACGGTGGCGTTGACGCCCACCGAGCGGCGCTCAGATGATGACGCCGTCGGCCCTGAAGGCCCGGCGCTGCGCAGGACCGCGCCGAGGTTGTGGGGTCGGTCACCCTGGGTCCAGGGCCACGAGCAGCGGCGTAGGCCCAGCGAGCGGCACGCCTCGAGCAGGTCGCGCGCGGTGGTGTACTCGCAGGCTGGCACTCGATGGCCACGCCCTGGTGGGCGGCGGAGTCAGTCAGGGGCGTCCAGGTCCCCAGGCGCGGTCTCCAGCACTGCCCAGCAGGCGCGGCGGCGCACGACGCGCCCACCCAGGCGCTCGTCGGACTGGGCGGAGACCGCCATGAAAGACCCTCGTGATGGCGCACTCGAGGCGTGCGGCCTCGGCCACCGCGTTGCGTCCGCACAGGATCTCGGTCTCGGGTCGTCGAAGCGGCGCTTGCACTCTCGAGCTGCTTGGCCCCAGGTGGGCTGGGCGGCACGGGCTCGGCGGGCCTTCGCCCGCCTTGGGGTGGCCGACGCGGTTCTCCGCGCGCGGAGGCTGCCCCCAGGCCTGCAGGCGCTGGCCGCCGGAGCCCTTCGTAGGGCCCTTCTTCCAGCCGGGCGCGCTTGGCGCGGGTACTGCCTGCCGCCGCCATCCGCCTCCGTTCGTGACGGTGCGAGTGCTGCAGAGTAGCTGGGTGGTTGGCGGGCCGCTCAGGCCAGGTGCTGGCGGGCGCCCGAGGGTGAGTCCTCACGACGACGCCGGCCTGGGTCGCCTTTTGTCGCGCAGGCGTCGGCGCGCGGCCAGTTCCGGCGGCGCGGCCTGGGCCCGCTCTGTCGAGGTCGTGCTGACTGAGCCGGTCGAGGTCCCCATGGCGGCTCCGCCTGGGAGGAGCCGGCGCCTCGAGACACTGGCACGCCAGGGCTCGGCCAGCGGGTCCAGGCCCAGACGTCGAGCCCGGGAGCGCAGGTCCAGAGCCAGGACGGTCGCCGACTCGGCGCAGATCGGCGTCGGCCTCCTGGCTGCTGCTCGGCCCCGCCTCGACCTTTTGGCGAGGGCCACGTTGAGAGCCTTGAGGGGTGGCGTGGACCACCGCCATGGCGCCGGCCAGGTTGAGGTCCCGTCCATGGCGGCCGTAACTCAGCCGGCAGCGCCGCGCGCGCACCTGCTCAGCGGGGGCGTCGACGGCGTTCAGCCCTCGTCGTCGGAACCTGGCCCGCAGGATCGCGCCGACAGGCGCTCCCACAGGCCTCGGCGGCGTCGGCCAGACCTCCTCGGAGAACTCCACACGCGGAGACGGTGGTGGGCGGTGCGGGGCCAGGTGCACTGGCACAGCGGCGTCGTAGCGCATGAGTGCAGGCAGCCACCACCGAGTTTTGCCCAGTGACTTGCTCATCTTTCCTCGCCGCTTGACCGTCACCCACGCGCGGACCCAGTGACGCGCAAAGCCCCAGCCGGTGCCGTGGGACTCGGGCCTGCCTCGTTCTCGTGGTGCGCGAAGCGCAGGTCGATGCCGCCGCCCGTGGATGCTCGCGTCTCGCGCGGCGGCGCGACGCGGCCGGGCACTCCAGGTGCCAGCCGCCGGTCGGCCCCCGGCTCCCAGCGTCCCAGGGCGGCGCCGGCTGGGCTCAGTGCGGCCTGGCGGCTCTTACGCAGGGCGAAGCTCGCGCGGGTCGCGCTTTGTCGGCCTCGACGTCGTCGTCCGCGCACCCGTCCTCAGGTGGTGGCCAGGTCCTCCACGGCGCTGATTGGTGAGCGCGAGCCGTGGCCGGGCGGGAGCGCACGTCGTAGTAGACGTTGCCGGACTCTCCGAAGCGCGTGAGCGTGGCGTCCAGCGGGCGCTGAGACCAGGTCGACCATCTCGAGGACGTGGGCCGGTGGCGCGCGCGGTCTCGTGGGTGGGGGCCGCCACGCCCGGGCGCGCTGATAGGCGGCGTCGAACTCCCGCTCAGAAGCTGCGTTGCCCAGGCACCTGCACGCGGCTGGCGGCGCAGACTTGCTGAGGATCTTGCGTCGACTGTCTCAGGCGACGCTGCGGATGAGGGCGGACCTCCTGGCACGTCGCGCTCCAGCCAGCGACGCGAGGACGTCGAGAGGCTGACCTACCGCTGCGCGTACACTGTGAGAGCCGATGCAGAGACCCTGGACGGTGGCACCACGCAGGTATGAATCGCGTCACTCAGGCCGGGGTGGCGCAGGCCAGGCGCATTGTGGCACACGACCGACGCGGCGGCGGAGTCGTACAGACGCAGGGCGCGCGCGCATTCGCGGAGGCCGCGAGGCAGTGCGCGCCTGTGGGCCTCAGGGAGTTCAGTGTGAAAGCCACGGGCACAGGCTACCTGGCGGCCCGGCACCGGTGCCCACCGGACGCAGAGTCTTTTCCCGAGGCTCGCGCCGGGCTCTGTGTGCCAGGCGGGCTGCTCGCGCCGTGCGAGGCGGCCCGTCCGGTGCGCGAGCTTCTCCGGCGGCTCAGCCTGGCTGCCGGCACGTCGACGCGAAGTGGAGCCAGGAGCGGTGGCGATGGCGAGGCAGACTCGAAACGGCCCAGGGAAGCGGTGGTCGGTGGTGAGTGGCGAGTGAAGGCGACCGCGCAGGCCGCGCCGGACAGAGGCCTGAGGGCCTCGGTGGCGCGGGCGGCCACGCGGGGGCGCTCGCTCACGAGCCTGGACGGCGATGTTGCCGATCTCGAAGCCGGCCTCCGCGCACGCGCGGGCGGCCTCGCCCAGGAGACGCGGCCCGAGGCTTCCACGGAAGCTCTGCGGTGCCGAAGTTCGAGCCCAGGTCGCCCAGGCCGGCGGCCGAGAACGGGGCATCGCAACGCGCGTGGAAGCGACAGCGTCGCCCGTCGGAGTGGCTGGCCAGCCCACTCCCTCGCCGGGCCACTCCAGGCGGGGCCAGGTGCATGGGGACTCAGGCCGCGGCGGGCGCGCACGTCGGTGCCGATGCGGTGCGGGAAGGTACCGGGAGATCTCGACTCAGATCGATCGTGGCCGGGCGCGGCGTGGCGTGCCCGGGAGCGCGGAGGCTTTGCTGGTGAATCTGGGGCGGCGGGGCAGGCCGAGCCAGCTGCTCTGCTGGTGATCGACATGGTCCGTGCGTCACCACAGATGGTTCAAGTCGCGTTCCAGCGGCCCGGCCTGATCATGTCGACCGATGGCCCGCTTCTTCCTCGGCCGGTGGCTGAAACGATTCACGTCCGGCTCGGGATGTTGAGGTTCCGCGACCAGTTGCAGGCCGAGATGTGGAATCGGGCGGCGAACCGTTCCTTCCAGCGCGTCCCCGATGCTCCGGCGCTGTCTTCCGAGCAGGAGGACGGCTCAACAGAACGTCGAGACTCGAGGCCGTGACGTGGCGCGAGCTCGGAGGAGTATCCACACATTCTTCATCCCTCTTGCAGAATCGGCGTGTTCGCGGGCGTTGCGGACTGGTCAATGTCGCTTTACGCTTCCCTTCCGTCTGGCTGACCAAGTCGTCCCAGTCATCGACACTGCACAGGGTGAGAGTGCCGCGGGTGAGGCTCAGGTGTGCTCCCCGAGGTGCAGAGCTGTGCGAGTGCCGCACAGCTCCTGGCCTCTGTAGGCCCGACCTCGTGGAGCAGGCCGGGACGACCGGAACCTCCACCCAAGAGCGCGACTCTGTCGGCGCAAGAGGGAAGACAGGCGTGCCCGCCATCGAGATAGCGCCTGCTGGCCCGGCGCAGCCTCAGGGCAGGCGCCAGTCCACGAGGGCGCCCCCATCTCGGTGAGGATCGTGTTCCGCGCGCGGCTCGAGCGACGTGGTGAGGCCGCAGAACCCGCGCGAGGTGGACAGCGGGAAAGGGTGCGGTGAGGCGATGATCAGGGTCTGCTCCCAGCATGGGGCTGGGACTGCCAGCCGTCCCCAGGATCGCCACATGCGGGCCCGCCGCCTCCACCAGTGCCTCGATGGCTGCGCTGCGTCACCTTCTCCCCAGCCCAGCCCTTGTGCGATGCCGGTGCCCGCGAACGGTGAGACCCGGTTGAGCAGCAGACTTCCTTGCCGCACCACGGCGTGAGGCTAGCTCCGACGTCGGTTGGGCGCACCCAGGTCGCTGACCACCGCCAGAAGATGTTCTCCAGCAGGCTGCGCGCGGGCCGCGCCGGGCGCCACCGAGAAGCTCTCGGTCAATGTGGCCACGTGTGTCCTGGCCGACCACGGTAGACGCGCACCGTCCGTCGGGTGGGTGAGCGCGCAGCATCGTCCGTTGTTCCGCCGAGGTAGCCGACGCCGGAGTAACAATTACGCAGCCGTCGCGATCCTGCGCGGATCGTGGGTTCCACGGGCGCCAGGGCGGCGCTCAGCCCAGGAGGGCCGATGATCTCGGACAGCTTGGCGGTTGTCGCGCCGCGAGGCCAACGGGCGCACGTCGACGTCTGCAGGATCTTTCAGGCCTGATGTCACAGTCCCGTGAGCCGGACGTGGCGAGCAATGCCAACGAAGGGCGCCTCGGACCGGCATCTTGTGAGCGTGAGCAACTATGACTGCACTACGAGGACGACCGACGTCAGCGAGGATGACGGCCCCAGTTCCGTGGCATGCACACACCGCGCTGCGTGCCTCGGTGGCGCAGGCTGGAGCTACCCTGCTGGCGCCATCATCATCGTGTGTCCGGCGCTCGCCTGGGGTGCCGTGACCCCGTTCCTCAACGGTCGGGCGGCTCCAGCGGCGTCAGAGCGGCGTCGCCGCTCAGCGGGCCGAAGAGGCGGGCGGGCGACACAGCGGGCGATCGGTGGCAAGACCGCTGAGCTCTCAGCCTGCTCGCGCAGCGCTTCTGCCGCCAGCGCCAGCTGCCTCCGGCAATATCGACTTCAACACCGGGTCTACACGTGGCCACGGGACGGAGACCCAGCTTCGGCCAAGGGCGCACGCGACAAAGACTCACCAGCGGGAGGCTTGCACGCAGATGTCAGTCCGCATCTGCGAGAGTGCTGAGCCGGCCAAGTCGACAGTCTACTGCAGGCTCTCCGGAGCCGTCCGCCAGCCGAGGAGGTTGGCGAGTTGTTTCGGGATCAGCCAACGTGGTGGACACCGCAGAGGCACTCAGGGCTCCACGATCGCTGCTGGTTCTGCGCGACGACAGCCCTGACGCAGTTCTCCGCGTCCGGCGAGAGCGCTGACGCCTTCGCGCGCTGCCGGATCGTCCTCGCTGCCGCGGCGCTCACCGCCGCTGCAGCCGGCCGGGCGTCCGGTGTCTTTGAGGCTGCCCGCCGCCCAGGGTCCCGCTGGGTGACGCCTCATCCTCGTCGGGCGGAGCCGGTGCGGAGCGTCACGAGGCGGCGCGGGCGCGATTCCCTCTTCGCCGTCGGGAGGATTCGCGGCCGACGAGAGTCTGGGCTGCCCACGCACTCAAGGGCCGAGAGTGCCAGCATTGCGGTATAGCACTCGTCCTCGAGTGACAGTGCATCTACCAATGCAGCAAGTCCATCCAGGCTGGAACGTGAGGACCGGCGGGCGGCAGCCGTGAACGTCCGACCGATCCGGTCCGTCGCAGGCATGAACCGACCACCCCCTACCACGCAGTGGAGAAACCAATGTCCAAGATCATCGCGCTTCGACGAGGGAGGCCCGCCGCGGCATGGAGCGCGGTCTCAACACCCTACGCCGACACCGTCCGTCACCCTGGGCCCCATGTGGCCGCAATGTCGTGCTCGACAAAAGTGGGCGCACACGATCACGACTGACGGCGTGACCATCGCGCGAGATCGAGCCTCGAGGCGCTACGAGAAGATCGCCGGTTTCGAACCGCGGCGTCGCCAAGAAGACCGGTGACGTCGCGGGTGACGGCACGCCACCGCCACCGTCGCCTTCAGTGGCCCTGGTGCGCGAGGGTCTGCCGCAACGTCGCCGCCGGCGCCAGCCCGATCGCCGTGCGCCGCGGTATCGAGAAGCCGTCACGGCTGACCGTCGAGCAGCACGCTCGCTCGACGCCAAGGAGGTCGAGACGGAGGAGATCGCGGCCACCCTCGCATCTCCGCCGCCGCACGAGCAGTAACCGGTGCACTTCATCGCCGAGGCCCTGGAGAAGGTCGGCCAGCGAGGGTCCCGTCACCGTCGAGGAGTCCAGCACCTTCGGCCTCGAGGCTCCGCGAGGTCACCGAGGTATAGGCGCTTCGACAAGGGCTTCATCTCCCTACTTCGTCACGACCCCGACCGCCACAGGAGGCTGCCGTCCTGGAGGACGCCACGAAATCCTGCTGGTCAGCTCAAGATCATCCAACGTCAGACCCGCTCCCGCTGCTGGAGAAGGTCATGCAGACCGGCAAGCCGCTGGCCATCATCGCCGAGGACGTCGAGGCCGAGGCCCCGCACCCTCGTCGTCAACCCGCATCCGCGGCGCGCTGACGTCCGTGGCCGTCACGCCTAGCTTCGCTGGCGACGCACTGTAAGGCATGATGCTGCAGGACACGCGATCCTCACCGGCGGTACGGTGTCGAGACCGTCGGCCCTGGCTCGAGAACGCCACCCCGAGGACCGGGGCCAGACCTGCAAGGTCGTCACGCAAGGATGGGACACTCCTGGTCGAGGGGCGCCCACCGGCGACAGGAGGCCATCGAGGCCTGCACCGCCCAAGATCCACCGCCTCGAGATCGCGTAGAACTCCGGCTGCTACAGACCGCGAGAAAGCACCGAGCGCCTGGCCGCCAAGGCCGGCCAGCAGCAATGGCCGTCCTCAAAGTCCGGTGCCGCCACCGGGGTGTGAGGTCGCGATGCACAGCACCGCATCGGACGCCGTACGCAGCACCGAGCCAAGGCCGCCGTCGAGGAAGGCATCGTCGCCGGTGGTGGAGCTGCCCTGCTCAGGCCGCCGATGCCCCTCGACGCCTCAAGAACAGAGGCGGCCTGAGCTACCGGTGCCGCGATCGATCCGAGAGTCGCCGTGGAGGCCTCGCTCAAGCAGACCGCCGCTACAGCGCGCGGTCTTGAGGGCGGCGTGGTGCGTGAACCGCGTGCGCAACCTGCTGCCCACCGGTGAGGGCCTGCGACGCCGCCACCCGGCGAGTGCGTCAACCTGCTGGCCGCCGGCGTCGCCGACCCGGTCAAGGTGACCCGCATCCGCCCTGCCAGAACGCCGGTTCCATCGCCGGTCTGTTCCCGACCACCGAGGCCGTCGTGGCCCGAGCAAGCCCGAGCACGCCGCTCCGGCCGAGGTGCGCGCGCGACATGATGCGCATGCTGATCGACGTGACTCTCGTCATGGAGCCAGTCATCTCCCGGTAGTCCGGCCGCGCCGGTCGGCCTGGGGCCTGGCGGCGGGCCGACTCCTCACGCGAAAAGCGAGGGCGGCCCGCCGCTCAGTCTCGTCGCTTGCGCCTTGCGCGGGAGAGGCGCTGGCGTGGCGCGAGCCCGACACGGCGAGCAGTGGGTGACAGCGGAGCCTCTCTGCGAGATCGCAGCAGATGCACTGCTACCGAGGCACGGGCCCAGGCCCTCGCGGCCGGGCTTTCATGGTGGAGAGCCGAGTGGCGAAGCGGCCTGCTGCGGCGGTCTCGGCGTCGTCAGACGGCGCGTTGTCAGTGCCAGGCTGGATCGATGAGGTTGGACTGCACCTGGGCGAGTGGTGATCGGCCGCACGGGTGACACGGGTCCGCTGCTGTCCCGTTAAGCAGGACAGCAGACCGATAACTCTGCCGCCAGCGTGAGCTCAGTCTGGATCAGTAGCGATGCGGGTACCAGATTAGGCGGCGGTGTCCCCAGCCTACTGACAGTGTCGACAGCGGAGTAGATGCGGCATGACAGAGGATTCTAGGCGGGGCATACGGGTACAGACCGGGCTTATCGTGCGCCGACGTCACGGGATGCCTGGCGACCCTGCCGCCAGATGCCATACCTCTCGGGTAAGGCCAGACCCGGACGCGCGTCGGGCGGCGGCAAACCCTGTGAACAAATGGCGGTCTGGGCTTGCGCGGGACCCGCGCCATCTAGCGGCGGCGGCCTCAGCCTCAGAGGTCTCCGGCACCGTCGTGCGATGATCTCACCTCGGTGATGGGGCAATCTCACCGGTACGGAGCCTCCGCGCAGGTCGCCTTGGCCTCCTGGGTCTTGGCCCCGCAGGCTCGGCGAGCATCGCTCAGGCTGGCCTGGACGGGCGCAGCGCCCCGGCTTCATCAGTGCCGGTTGCGCGCGAGCTTCTTGGGCGAGTCCGTTCGGCCACGCAGAGACTCCATGGGGCCGTGTGCGACATCAGAATCGCCGCGTCCTTGTCTCGCCGCCGGGCTCTCCATTATCGAAGGCAGATGCCTCGGCGGGCCTGACTGCTGCAAGCGGAAGAGACGCGGAACACCGCGCAGGGTCGTGGCGAGTCACTCGGCAGCATTTCGGCGGCCTGGCGTGCGGCGGCAGCCCGCCGCCAGGCTTCATTATCGGCGGGCGAACGCAGGGCCCTCAACAACAGTATCGATACGCAGCGTGTTTCCGTCGCAGGACGGGCCGGGTGCCAGCTGTCGGTGGGGCCAATGTTTGCAGGCCCCAGCGGAGGTGCAGGGATCGCTCACGACGCCGTCGTCCATGCTCAGGCCGACCGTTTCCAGTGGCTGCAGGCTCAGGTGGCGGCGGCAGCCCGCGAGAAGAGCGCGCCGTCGCCACCAGGCGATGAGGGCTTAGCCACCTCTGAGCGCCCTGCGCGTCCTGTCCCTCTGCTCGGTGATGAAACGGTGAGAACCTGCGGGCCGGCGCTGCTCGGCCGGTTCCAGCGGCGGTAGCCGGCGCGCTCACTGATGGTGAGTGGGAGAATTGCTCGCGGTCAGGAACCGAACGATCGTCAGGCTGGCCGCGCAGGCGCTCCTCCATGGGAATGTGGGTACTCTCACGTAACAGACGCACGGCGTACTCGGCATGAGTCTGCGGGTCCACAGCCAGGTGCCCAGGTCATCGATGAGCTTCCTGGGCGTCGATATCGTGCTCGTCGAGGCATGTGCCGCTGCAAGGTTGACGATAAGGGCTGCACGTTGACCGTCTCATGGGACGCCAGGTGGTGGAATCCGCCTCAGCGAAACCGCAAGCAGTCTCGTCCCTCGCCGCCGTTGCCGCTTCCTCAGCATCGGAGGAAGACGCACCCGTGGGCGCAACGGGCGACCCGCAATATGATTGTGCGACCTCGGCCGGGCTCATCCGACCCGCAGGCATGTCGATGAAGGTGGCGAGGTTGTGCGACGACAGTTCGGCGGACAACGCTCAATGAGAACCATGTCCATGGGCAGATCGCCTCTGCAAAGGCGCATCGCGACGCCTTCACCGAAACGAATTGAAGGCCGAAGAATTTCCATTGCCGTCGATGACACCCATGGGTCAGTCTCGTGTTGGAAATGGAACGCGTGCCCATCGTAGGACTGTCCTCTAGCGGTAGCGTCGACGCTGATGTCTCGCGCACCACTCTTACCGATCTTCAGGCATCCACGGTTATAATTTGAACTACCGGTGCAGGTAACGGGCTCGATGTGGACGATGGCGCGCCGCCAGAGTCTGGGCATCTGGACCGTGCCCTTGTGGGCGCCACGATCACAGCACGATACCGGTCCTGACCGGAGCCCACAGTCTCCCGGTTACAGGGTGTCGAGCAGTAGAAGCGTTGACCTTCTCCAGCCGCCTCAGGGGCGCGTGACCATGGTCGCGACCTCTACGGCGGCAGCGACCGGCGCCGTCGGGTGCGTGGCGGAGCCATGCCGATGCTTGATCTCCCACCGGCGTCGGAGGTATGGCGCACCACGTTGCCCAGCAGATTGGCGGGGATCGGGAGAGACGGTCGCGGTCTTCAGCCAGCCTGGAGAGGTTGCCTCCATCAGCTGCCTCGTCTCCCGGGGTCGAGGGGAATGGGGAATGCAGTCGCGTTCAGGGGAGCCAGGACATCATGTCGCTCAGAACCAACGCCCGAGTCTGTACTGGTGGCTGGCTCCATCGGCATCTCGGCCTCATCGGTTGACCGAGCCAGGCCCACAGCGTTGTCCGGCATCCCTGGTTGGACTCCGTCGATATGCGCCACTGACCTCCGCCGGTCTTGTTCGCGGGCACCCGCCATCAGTAGGCTCGCCGTAGCCACGGATCGCGGCCAGCCAGCGTCTGCAAATTCATGAGCGTCGGAGACGAAGCGCGTCATCGTTCCTGGGCCACGACCTGGGCGCGAAGGGAATTCATTTACGCGCCAGCATCACGTTACGCTGCAGTGAACCGACCTCCGTGGTGCGTATGGCTCGGTCACAAGGATGCTGGCCGACAGGTCGCCGTGAGCGATCACCCCAGCCCGCGCCCTCGATCTACACCCAGGGGCCGGAAGACAGTGCGGAGGCCAGGTAGGTGGCGAAGACACATTGCGAGATGATCGAGACATCGGCGAGCCACACCAGGCCGGGTGCGCTCACGGTCTCCATGACGTCAGCCTCAGCGGGGAGGGGCCGGAAACAGCAGCTCCAGTGTACTCACCCGGTGTTGGTCATGATGGGCGGTGATCTGCCTGTAGCAGCCGGGGCGCCGTCAGGGTTGACCGTACGTCGAGCTGTGCCACCTTCTCCATTGTGAGCCAGAGCGCGCTGGTAGGTCCGGGCCCCCTTGATCTGGGGCCTGCCGTATACGGCGGCGGTGTCGGCTGGATCCACTCCCGGTGCAGCTGGGATCGAAGTACTCAGCCTTAACATGTGGTGTAGTTCGAGGAAAGTGGTGCTGGTGCCGCCCTGTGGATCTGAAGCAGGCCCACAACTACGATAGCCACCGCGGTGGTGCGCGCTGTCGATCTGTCCCATCATGTGGCTGTAGAGCAGCGGAAGGTCACCGAGAGACGACGATAAACGATGGCTGGGAGGCCGGTCGTCGCGAGGGTGAAAGCGACAAGCGGCATCGCCTGGGAGAAGCGCTGAATCGCGGTGATCCAGGTGCCATGTTGCGCAGTCAAGCGGTGCTGCTTACCGGACGACTTGGCCAGGCGCGTGCTCCCCGCGCCGCAGCCATCCGCCTCGGCCCAGGTTCGCGCAGCGCCTGGCGCGACCCGCGACGGGGTTTGGATCAGGGTGGCTTGAGGCTGACCGTCTTCCCTGGATCTAGTCCTGCTGCGGCGCAGGTAGGAGATGTAAGACTCCACGATCTTTTGCTCCACCGTTGATTCGATCGTACTCCAGACGTGGTCGGGGATCGGGCCTTGGACGACTGCGCGGCGTTGAGCATACAGGTAGCGCAAACTGAACTCAGTGGGGACAGGATTTTTTACTCCACCTCAGCGCGGTAGACACCGTGGGCGTCCTCGTCCCAGAACGGTCGGCCACGGCAATCATCCTCATTCTCGATGGCGTGGGTGCGGCGCAGGATAGCACCGATACGGACATTGACCTCCTCAGCGAAGGAAGCCCGACGTCATCGCCACCGACGATCAGACCCTGGACCTTGTCCGCCATGTCATCGCGGGCGGTCAGGAAAGAGGATCAGGGTGGTCACGTCACGTTCGCGCGCAGGCCAGGTACGGTGAAGTATGTCAGCGCGGCGTCGAGGACCACCGATCAGGCCATCTTCCACCATCTTGAGAAGGCTACGTTTGTCCGCGATCGAGACCTCGAAGCTATACCGCGCAGCGCGAGGGACGAGGCGAGCGGGTCGCGGATGTTGGGTTCATCACGTCGACGACAAGGGTGGGCTATGCGGGGACTGCTGGGGCACTCACCCTCATCGCCTACTTCTGGACATTTTCCAGATGCGGTTTGAATGTTCGCTGTTGACCGGTCAAGTGGTTGGTGTGACCCGGTGCGTGCCATTACTATCGAAGGCTTAAGTTTGTCGTGGAAGCTGTGTGGTTGCTGCTGAACAGAGGAAACTGATGCGGCTCGTCCTTGGTCTTGGCTGCTGACATGGGCAGGCAACGGCGCAACGTCGCCCGCCGTCGGGTAAGAGGCAGGCAGGTCAAAGTACCTCAGCAGGATGATGCACACATGCGCTTCGGGATGGTGAGGCGCCCGACGTCACTCTCAGGTCATGTGAACCGTCAGGCCCTCACGCCCTCCAACGCAGCCGGGCTGGGCGTGCGGGAACTCCCAGGCTTTGGGACCCCACCCCTTGGCATGCCGGCTCGCAGGAGCCGCTCGATGTAAGGATGTAGTCGCCGTCGTGGCTGCCCAGCAGGACGTGTGCGTCCTGGCCGGACTCGACTCGCTCGGCCCAGCGCCTCCAGGTGCTGGTCCCCGTCATCGACAACACTTCTCTCATTGCTTCCCGTTCCGGCCATGGGACGGGCCCGATGATCCATATTGTAGAGGGCCTGGATGAGCTCATGGGCATGCCAACGCTATGGTGAGGAAGAACAGGGCTGGGCCTCTTCCCTCGCCCTCCAGTGGCATCGGCGGACGAGTTCATCACAGTGGCACGAGGACGCGGTCCCAGGGGCCGCGCTCCTCCAGGTTCAGGACGCCGCCCAGCGCATCATACCGAGGTGGCGTCAATGTTCTCGCCGACGAGAGAATAAGTCAGGTACGCTCATGAGCCCGTGCTACGGTCCCAGCCATGACCGTCGACGACGCTTGATCCCTGTTATGTACCAGACGCCCGAGGGCGTGAGGCTTTGTTAACGTGAGACGAAGGCCGGCCGGGGTAAGCGTCGGACGCAGGCACCTCCGGTCAGTTCGTGCCCAGCGTGTGCTGACGTTAAGGGCACGAAACACTACGGCACTCATCAGGTTGACGGACCAGGCGGCTACAAACAAGGCGCGTGCGCGCCAGGCCAGCTCAATGGACCTCTCTGGGCTGGCCTGGTATGATTTCGGTACGGCGGCGTCACATTCTGCATCGGTGATCTGGGCGGGGACTGCTGCTGGGCGCCCATGGCATGGGTTCTATACCCAGCAGGGGCGGCCAGGCGGCCTCGGCCTCCAGGCGCAGGCCTCAGCCAGCAACTGGGACTCAGGAGGAACCGGCAGCTCCCATCACCCATTTGGCCCTCGACCTTCGCACCCTGGTGCTCAGCGGGACATTCCTGGTGGGGTCCAGGACATTGATGGAGCAGATGGCTGTACCTTGACCTGGGCCTCGGCGTCTTCTGGCGAGCGTGTTTGGTCAGCAGGGCACAATCACCGAGCAGCCTCATCGCTGAGGCGGTGTTGCTCGACGACCTGGCGCGCTGGAGGCGATCATCGGCTCAGCGGCCTTGGCCTCGTTCTCGCGTAGTCAGCATTAACCTTCTTGACATGAATTCCACTTGTCCGCCAGCGGGCCTTCGCCAGCCTCATTAATCGGCCTTGCAGGCGGCGGTACGCATTGCCCCAGTCCTTGGCCTCGGCGACGTCGCGTCGGTCGCTTCTCATGGCTGGTTCCAGTCGTCTGGGCCCACGGCGTGGCACAGGTATAGTGGAGGTATGTAGTCCACCTGGTTGGGCATCTTCTCAGGTCCTCGGCATGGTCAGGAGGCCGCGATTGACGTTAGCGCCAGGTGAGGCGGGCGATACGTCCCAGGATCTGACTGCTTCTCAGCCATAGTGGTTCGTCCTTCCCGTCGAGGTGCGACGTCGGTGCGGTGTGAACGCGTTTGCCAGGTACTTGCCGGTGATGGCCGCGTGACCAGGTGGGATCGACGTCGCGATCTCTCCCAGGTCGGGCGGCTGACGTCGTGTCGGTAGAGGCCGCATCGCTCAGGGCGGCATGACTGGCGCGACGCTGGGGCCAGCCGGCAGAAGGACGTAAACTCAGACTGTGTCAGAAGGTGCCGCCCGTCGAAGAGTGCAGACGTCAGTGCCCTCGTCGAAAAGCCGCCACCGCCCCGGTCTGTTGTTGGTGATGGGGCTCCAGCCGCCATGCGTTGTGTCGCGCCCGTGGCAGCCCGCCGCCGGGAACTGTTGATCATTCGCCGCTGACGACCGTAACCCGCCGGGTGATCTCCGGAGTGCGGGCTCCCGGGCTCGACGGCGACCCCTTGCCACGGCCTCAGCAGAGCCTGCGCCTGGCCCACGAGGGCTCAGCCGCCGCGACCTCTCAGCCAGGGCCGCCACCGGTCGAGGTGGTCTGCATGGAAGTGGCGGCCGTGGCGTGCTGGGCAGCCCTCCTGTACGGGTGCACGCCGAGGCCCCACCGCCCCGCGGTGGCGGTGGTGGTCTTGGAGGTCCCGGACTCCCACCTGGGAGTTGGAGACAGGCCAGGCGCAGGCCCAGGGAAGCTGGGCGCGCGAGGTCATTTCTCCTCGCGCTCGCGGGCCAGAGGCCAGGGGCAGCATCGATGGCGGCCTCGGCCTGGGCCAGGTGGTCCAGGGCGGCCAGGGGTCACCGCCGCTCGGCAGCGCCGCTGGCCTGACAGCCCTGCGACAGCAGCCTCAGCGTCAGCACGAGCAGGGTGGAGTCGCCATGACCAGGCCTCCAGGCAGCGTCCACCAGGTCCGAGGAGATCTGAGCGATGGCCGCCCTCCAGAGTCAACCGCGCCGCGCTCCTGGGCCGCTCGCGGGCCCCAGTGACCTGCGCGTGGTGACCAGCCACCTGGTGATCAGGCCCTGGGCGTGCCTGCTCCACCGCCAAATGTCGCCTCCTGGGAGGCGGCCTCTCGGCGCTGGCACGTGCCTGGTCAGGGCGAGGTGCGGCGGCCCAGCGGGCAGCGCGGAGCTACTCGGGGCCTGAGACGCTGGTCAGGGAGGCCAGGTGGCGCAGCACTCAAGTGACAGGATCATCTCAGCCAGTGGCCTGCTCAGTCTCATCGGCCCCGCTGAGTGGGACTCCACGATCGGCGTCAGCCTGGGTTGCCTCGATCCCGCGCCGCTTGTTGAGGCCCCCTCCTCCTGAGGCGGATCTCCTTGTTCACCTCCAGGCAGTGCTGGGATCTCGGGTATACATCTGCCGCTGCTGCAATGGTCTCAGGGATGTCGTGTCGAGGATCTTGCGCAGTGCAAGCACCGCGACAGGTGCTTGCGGGCACACTAATGTTAAGCCTTGTTAGCAAGAAGGCGTCCGTGGCGGACAGCGAACTACGCCTGGGCGTAGGACAGGCTCCTCCGGCGGCGCTGGCGCAGTAATATCGGCCTGGACGTAGGCGCTGCCAGCCTGGAGCGCAGGCGCTCGACCGTCATCGCCCGCAGGGCCTGCGGCTGGTTCCTAAAGGTGCCGCCGGGGCGCTTAGCCTACGCTGCCGAACATGTCGTCGTTCTCCTTGTTCTTTATGCGCTTATGCACCATTGGTATTGCGCCCGCCGCTGCGTGCCCTTCCCGCCAGCAGGAGCAGAGCGCCGAGGAGCCCGAGCCGCTGGGCCGTCAAAATTGCCTGGACCCGATAGGCCGGACGTATTCCTCACAGGATCCTGCTTCCGCTTTGTCGCATCCCCGGCGCTCAGGCGCTAACGAGGCCGGTCAGTCCGCTTGTAGTCCGACTCAGAAACGAGGGGTTGCTGTGCGCCTGCGAAGTATGGGCTCTTTGAGGCCGAGCCGTCGGCGAGGGATGGCTGTTAACCCAGGGCATGTCGTCCCTTTAGGCTTCCGTGTTCTTGAAGGCGCCGGCGATACCTGGCGGATGCCCCCAGCTGGAGTCGGAGACGGTCAGCGCCCCTGAGGCCCACACACCGTGCGGAGACATCGTGTCCGGCTGCTGGGCCTTGGGGCGTCAGGTCCCGAACAAATCAGGTACGACGTGCTTGGTCAGGAGTGGTCGACGCCGCGGAGGGCTCAGGGCACTCATCGATCCAACAGCAGGAGCCAGGACGAGGACGCGGGGGCCGGGCGTCGTCAGTGTATACGGCGTAGTAGAGCTGGCATTCTGGGATTCGTCGCAGCGCCGGATGCTGCTGACCCATGGTGTAAGCAAGGGGTGGGGGCGTGGGGACTGCGGGTTGGCATCCAGGACCTCGTCCCGCAGGCGCCGGTGTGAGCAAGTCGTTTCGCCTCAGGCGGCACGTTGCGCCTGTGCGCGTTTGCAGAGGCAGGCCACCGGCAGAAATCGCCTATGACAGACACGCTTTCCACGATCGCATCATCAGGCAGGAGCACGCCGTGAGCACCTAAAGTAGCGCTCTTCGCCGGGGTTTCGCGCTGCAATGCGTTGCGTCCCTAACGGGTGCGATCCATTCCCTCATACGGAGGAGGTCAGGAACGGCCTCGTCGTGCTGGGCAGTTCCATGAGCGCCCACGACGAGGGTGATCACCCAATGGCGGATACCGTGAGAAAGTACGCACGGCGTTGTCATAAAGGACATCCCGCCATCGCCATCACCTGGGGCCACAGGTGGCCGCAGGCCCCCTCGACGGCGACACCGATACCGGCACTGGGCAATGACGAAGTCGGCATCATCAGCGCGACCATCACAACCGCCAGCGAAAACGACAGTCTTCGAGGCCGTAGCCGCCGGGCCGCTCCGCGCCGCACCGCGCCGGAATACCTCGACAGCGCAGATTACGTCATCGTCTCACCGACGCCGTCACCCACCTGCCCAGAGGCCGCCACTCTGGCCTCCTCCGACCGCTCACGGTCCACCTGGCAGGCCGGCGGCTCCTGGCCTTCAGCACCACCCCAGAGCCGATCAGCGCGCGGTAGCTACGCGCACCGCGACGCCTGAACAACCTGGCCAGGCCGCTGGACGCGGCCTGCAGCAAGCGCCCGCGGCCTTCGGTGGCCGCCGGCTGGGCGCACGCCAGGCGCCACCCGGAACCACAGGGCGACGCCCGCCGACTACTGCCAGGCGGCCGCAGCGCGGGCCACCACCAATGAGGCGGAAGGGTCAGTCCGTCATCCAGGCCTTCAGCCGCCACTATCCATCACCAGCACTGTACTTACGCCTCCATCTCTCACGCCCGGCAGTCCCCGGACCAGGCGGCCCCATTCGCCATCGACAAAATTATAATCGATATGTGATATAAGCGGCATTTCACTGCCGAGCGCTGGCGGTGGGCCGCATGCCCTGGTCAGCGGTGTCGCGGGCGACGACCGTGTAAGTGAGCCTGGCGTCCTCCTTGGGCGATCTAACGAAGGCGCTGGGCTCCTCACCAGCCGGCGAAGGCCAGAGACCCTGAACATGCTGCGGCCGGGTCGATGGAGGTTCGCGACATACGGGACCACAAGCGTCCGGATCTCACGGCGGGCGTCTGTGGCGCTGGCGCTCGCGCACCGTCGTCGAGCCGGTGATGACGAGGCGCCGGTGCCAGCGATCTCGGTGGTGACCATCGCGTGGTGATTGTTCGCCCTCGTGGCAGGCCGGGAGGCGTCGATGATCAATGCGGCGGTGGGCAGGCCGCCAGGCGGTAGCGCTCCTCGGGCTCGGCAGTCGCGTAGATATACCAACTCACGCGTCGAGGTCAGGCGCACCTCGGTACGAATCGCCGGGGCGATCGGCTGGTTCTCCAGGTCCTTCAGGGGCGTCACTCGTGGCGCGCTTGGGGCCCGATGGTGAGACCTCGTCCTCACGGCCGTCCTCGCGCACGGTGCGGGTCAGGCCCAGGCAGCGGCGCCTGCGGGTCCGCCAGTCGCCGATCAGGGGCGTTGACTGTTAGACGATGAGCCCCCAGTCGTGCGGTCCAGCAGGTCGGAAGGGCTGGTGAGACACCCCTTCGCGTGGTCGGGACCTGGTGCAAATTGGCGATGGTGACGGGGCGGACCTCCTTGCGCGAGCTTCGAGTACTGCTTCGATCTCATCCTCAGTCAGGGTGGTGAGCGCATGAAACCTCCTTCACGCGTCGCCGAGGACGCGTTGGTGACCAGGATGAGCGTCGTCGTCGGGGCTCTGCTGAACCCATGGGCAGCACAGTCTGGCTCTGGTGAACTTGACCACCAGAGCCCCATGGCTCTCCTGCCTCAGGCTGGTGAGGCATGTCGAAATTGATGGGAAGTGATGGATGGCCGTCGACGTAATGGCGGTCCTCGGCCAGCCAGCCCAAACGATGAGCACTGCAGCGGTGCCCTTGTTCTGGTGGCGGCCGACCTCCCAAACCTGATCCCCAGCAGGCCTGTTTGCGGTGCATGACTCCTCAGGACCGGCACGTCGGTGGCGTGCAGGACCAGGCCGTGGGCAGGCTCGTGAGGAGAAGGCGACCGTGGCGGCTCATCGTCTCGGCGATCTCGGTAGGCGGGCGTGCGCGGGAAGCGCAGTGGGTGATGAAAATTGTGGGCGGCCATCTGGCGTCCAGACACGCGCCGCGCGTTCCACTCGCGCATGATCGGTAGGTGTGGATATATAAGGCGCCGGGCTCGGCGGGCCGCGATGGCTGTGAGCCTCTGGCGGCGGGGTGGGCGACCTCGGAGGACGGAACCTCGGACGGACGGTGATAAAACTGCATTGAGGCGTAACGGCAGGGACGCAGGATCGCTGGGCGTGGCGGACGCGGGCGGGAGTAGCCAGCCAGGGCGGCAGCGCCGGAGGGCGTCTCTCGGCGGGATGACGCGAAAACCGAGGCAATGATATCTGTGGGATCGTGTCCGTGTTGGCTTAAAACAGACGAAGACCGGCCTGCGAACAAAACCGCATGATTCTGCGGTTCCGCGTTCGCTCTCAAGGCAGTGTCGAACCCGCCTCGATTTCGTTTCAGCGCCCGGGCGGGCGGGTCTCCTTCCATGGGATGAAGGCTATCAATCGGGCGGACTGTTTGGGGTAGTGGCATGAACAATGAGGCTCAATCAGACTGGAAGGCGACCACAGGCGTCCGGCATATCGCGCAGCCGCGAGCTAACCGTGTAGAATCATCGAGAAACTGTTCAAGCCAGCTCAGGGGCCGGCGACGCCGTGGTTCTGGCCCGCGATCTACGGCTCCATGCAGGAGTAGCAGTGGGTGTGGCGCTGAGGCCCTGTTCCATGGCTGCCGGTGGTGGGCGAGTGGGCCACTCGGGACCGCCTTCGGGCAGTGGGGACTCGGGAGTCTTCGAGAGCAGGCTGAGTAGCCGGCACTGTACATTAGCGCCAGCCCGCTCCGGCGCACGCCCCCATCGCCGATGGGCGAGGCATGTTTTTACGGATGAGCCTTCCGCCTCCTGGGCCCTCCGGCTGCCTCACGGCGCTACCAGTTTCCGCGAGGTGCCTGCTGTGCAACGCGCCCGGACCTGTACCGCTGCGTCTCCTGGCGCTGGCGACCGCACTGCGGGGCTCAGAAGGCTCGGCAGGCCGGTGTTGCTGACACGCCGTGACCGAGGCGGTGGGTGGCTCTGAGCCCCGCAGGTCAGACCGAAGGGGCGGGCATCAGGCTCCTCGGGCGATGGATCACGATGGAAACGTTCAGAGCAAAGGCGAACAGCCGATCCGGCCGACGCTGAGTCTGGCAAGGCTGGTCGCCGCCCACCACTATGACTGACGGAATTCGCGGAAACCGGCTACCGGCGCGCTCGACCATCGAGGCAGGCCCGTGGCCGCGCTGGAGCTGACCTTTAAACACCTTCAGCCTAGGGCTGCCGGGCCTTGAAACTAAACGCCGAGCATTGCCACCCACCTGGCGGGCGGGCTGAGACCATCGCCAGCAGGACCCGGTTGTTCAGCGGCCTCGTGAAGTGCTCAGGCCCTCACCTGGGGGCCGCCGCCCGGCACCTCTGCGCTCGGGCAGCGGGCCCCAGGGGGCTGCCTCATCAGCGCGGCTGGAGCCGCCGGCGGCTCCCCAGGGACGCACGCCTTTGTCCTGCCACGCCAGGTCGCCCTCACTTTTGCACCAGCCGCCTGTTGTGGAGTCCTGACCACCGCGCTGAGGCCGGTGAGACTGGGACAGGCGCGCGTAATCCGCCTCCAGGAGTCCTCACCATGCCGAGACCATCCGGCTCGTGGCCCGCGCGCTCCTGGAGGTGGGGCCACGCGGGCGGTTTGATCCGCCACACCAGCGGGTAGGCATACGCGCCCCTGGCCACCGCCGATGCCCTCGACCTGGTCACCAGGCTGCCCGCATCCATTTGAGATCCGGCGGGCAGGCTCCTAGGACTCGACGATGACGGCGCACACCTGGAGGTTTTCCCTCTACTCTGGCCGCCCGGCAACTCTGGCGGCTCGCGCCGGCACACTCACCCTGGCCCTGGTCGGGTAGCGCGCACCTCCTGGCTGACCAGCTGCCCGGCGAGCAGGCCTGCAACGCCGTCCTCGGCCCCAGGCCTGGAGGCAGGTGGGCGGTCGCCTGCGCGCCCCAGGTGCTCGCGCTCCTGGGCGATCTCTTTCACAGGGACCAGCGCGGCCCCGCCTTCATGCGGGCGGCTGGCCTCGGCGGCCGTTTCATCTAGCGGGGCGATCTCCCGCGGTGCAGCCAGGCCGAGTCCTCAGGATCACCGGCGGCGGCGCGCTCTTCAGGCCGGAAGGATTACTGCTTGACGGGCGGCGAGCCTCGATGAGCAGGACGTCGTTCGCAGCGGCAGTACAGGTGACATCCGGCAACAAAGAGATTCAATGGTATGCCGCGAGCCGCTGTCCGGACGACGGCGAGACCCTGCTGCTTGGGCTGGAGCGGCGCTCGCCGCCAGTTCTGCCGACGCAATCTGATATGAAGTCATCGTCCGTTGAGCTCACGCCATCGTCCCGGGCCGGCCGGCCCGGAGGTACAAAACCGCCCTGCTGGAGCGCACGAGCGTCGTCAGGTCGCGTGGCAGAGCGCTGCGGTGCGCTTCACCCCCGGTCAGTTGCGCGGCGCGCTCGACGTCAGCTACCAGGCCGAGATCACTGGGCGATCAGCGCTTACAGTCCGCGCCGCTACAGGCTCGCTGTCGGGACGCGGCCCGCCTGCTGCGGGTTGGCGACAGGCGACGGCTGCCAGCCTCCTGGCCGAGCCACTTGAAGGATCTTGGCCTCGATGAGGTGGCGCCAGGGATCCCCTCGTGGCCACAACGAGCATGAGGCAGGTGTGCGCGGTGCGCGTCACCGGGCTGGCTCCCGGTGACCGGGACTCGAGCAGTCACTGGTGTGGAGCCGGCCACCGCGCAGCAGGCACCAGGCACCTGACCGACGCGCCTGACGGCAGGCGCCTCAGTGCGACGGCGTCAGCCCGGAAAGGCGCGGCGGCGGCGGGTGGGCGGGCTCCGCGTGGGGCGGGGAGCGCTGCGGGCCGCAGGCGAGACTGGCTGTGGCCACCGACCCGGTGCACGCGCTGGCAGTTCGCGCCCAGGCCCAGTCCTCGCGCTCGCCGGCTGCGCTTTGGCCCTGGCCGGCCCCGACGGCGCCGTGCAGGAACGGCAGGTGAGAGTCATGGCCGTGGAGCCCGGCCAGGTGCACTTGCACGTCATTACGAAGATTTCAGTGACCGTGGCCGTCCACCATCGTCGGTCGGGCGAATTGACAGTTTCTCACTACCGACCTCATCAGCGGGTACAAAGCACCACCCTGACCCCACCGACCCCACCGCGTCGATTGTGAAGAAATGTCGAAGTGCGGGAGGCTCAATCAGTGTGCCCAGGCCAGCAGGTGAGCCAAGGGCAGTTTCAGGGCCTCCCTACACTGGCGTGACCTGTTGATCATTTCCTGATCACTCCAGGCGACCCGGCCGAGACCAAAAGCTCAGTTCTCAGCGGGCGCACCGAGGCGCACCTCCACAACGACCTGGAGCGCCCGGCGCCGACAGCCCCGTGCCGCGTGCCCGGCGCCTGCCCACCCCCCGGCGAGCAGGCCCCGGGCCGCTGAGACAAGGAACTCACCTCTCCGCTTTCCGCCATCAAAACACTGTCGCGCGCGGAGGTGCCGACCCCATCACCGTCGGCGGTACCTGTGCCGCCCCCAGCGCAGGCGCCTCATCCGCCCGCCTGGTATTTGCACCACAGGCGCTGCGGCTGGCGCGGCACTGGGCGAGGTCACCTGGCCACGTCTACATGCACTGCTACCCTCTGCGAGATGGGCTCCCAGCGAGGCCCTCACTCGCACTCGCCACCAGGTCAATGGGCCACGACCGCCTCGAACGCGCTGTATCACGCCGACCACGCCTGCGCAAAAGAAGACCGACGGCGCCTCAACTGAGTAGAGCTGCACTGGCAGGAACTCAACGCCCGTCGCCCTGGACCAGGCTCGACCTGCAGGCCGCCCCGATCTGGGCGCCCAGAAGGCGTCTCCAGCGCCGCCGAGCGCTGTTTTGTGGCCGACCACGGCTTCGACACCGAGAACGTCCGCAAGCCGCACTATGCCACCTGCGGCTTCTTCGTACCCACATGGCCGGTGCTCGCATTACCCTGTCGATGCGCCAGCGATTCATTTTATGACGCAGCGTCATCTCCCTGGACCACGGCTGCGGCGCCTCCGAGACCAGCCCTGCCGACCAGGAGGCGGGTAGCCCATCAATCCTCACGGGTCGACGGCCACCTCATGGTGCTGCTGAGCACCAGGCTCGACCTGCTGAGGCGGAGCATCCCCGCCGAGGCTCGCGCAGCGGCCCGACGACGTCGACGGCGAGCCAGCGGGCCCCCGACGAATGCAACCGATGCGCCCGGCCGGCCTCCAACACGGAGCCATCGGTCCAGGATGCCAGTCGATACGACGACCTGTCGACTCCGACGGCGCTGTTGACAACGCTGCTCGTGCTGGCGCTTCGGGCGGTGCCGAGCGGTGCGGATGCCACCAGGCCCGCAGCCGAGGCAGCCGTAGGTGTCAGGAAGTGCCGGCGGGCGGAAGGCCTTTCCGCGGCATTCCCGTCGTGCGGCCACCTCGACCAAGCGTCATCACGCACCTCCGGCTCGTCGGAGAGTTACTCCGGAGACCGCCGCAGCCGCCTGCTGGGCTCGATCTTGCAGATCTTGGGCGGGCGACTGCCGACGGCATCGACTCATCGGCCTCGATACCGTCGAAGGCCCTCGCGACCACGGGACCAGCGCCGGACTACCAGCGCCAGCTCCGGCGACTCACCCGGTAGGCGCGCGCCGCCTCGCTCGCGCCGCCATGTGCGTACCTCGCGCTCAGGATCGTGCGGCTGGGGAAGCGGAGAGGAATCGGTTACAAGGCGCTCGGTCTCCCAGCACCAAGCGCCAAGCGCCGACATGGCCGCACGGGCGGGGACGCCCCAGGAGGAGGGGCGTCCGGCGTGGAGCCCGAGGACGCAGGCCCCGCACGCACCGCGGACCTCTCGCCGACCTCTGAGGGCCATCCTGCCGACCGCTCCTGACACGTCCTCGGCCGCGCTCCGCCATCGGCACCTCAGGCAGCGGTCCCCCAGCACCTCGTCGACATCGCACTCGGTGAGCCGCCCGATGATCGCTGTTCTGGCTGGGGTGGTGGCGCCGGGCAGCATCACCAGCTACCGTCAGGGTGGTCCGTTCCGCCATCGCCCCGGCCGGCCCGGAAAGCGCGGCTGAGGCGGACCACCCCGCCTCGCCGGGCGACCCGCAACTCGCGCCCATCGATCCGCCCAGCGCCAGCGGCACCTGACCTCGGGCATGGGAGCGATCTCGCGCGGGCGAGCCACGGCGCAGGTGGTGCGCTCGCCGGTCCGTCGGCTTGTTGGCGGGCGGGCTGTTGCACGGCTGCACCATTCGCGCCCCGATGGTCGCTGCCGTCACCGGCCGCCACCGTCGGGGTGAGGACGTCGCAAACCGCCGGTAGAGGCCGCCCAATGATCGGGCGGTCCCTGAATGGCCGGCCGGTGCGGATTCCGCCCCGTTGGCCCGCCAGCATAACCGACGACGTAATAGTACGGGCATCCACGTCGTTCCAACGCTCGCCACCAGGTCATTGGTACGGCTCTCGGGCGAAGGAGGCGCGACAGCCGGTCCTGGCCCTCCTCACGCCAGGCCCACGAGGCGGTCGCGGGCGCGGCACCGTGAGTCGGGCGTCCGAGGCGCGGGCAAGACCGACGATGCACCGGCGGACGTGCCACGTCAGCGGCCAGTCAGGCCCTAGAAGGCGTGGTAGCGGTGGCAGGATCGATCGTCGGGCCATCCGGTCAGGCAGGACCGGGGAATCGAAGAACGCTCCGGTGATGGGGTGCGGATCCAGCCCATGTCCCCGGTATTATTGCACAGGCAGACAACATAGTTCCAGCTTCCTGTCATCGGTGGTGGACCACTCATCGCGGAAGGATGCTCCATACGGGCTGACATGGGCGCATCCCTAAGGGTCGAGACGAAACCAGCCCCACCAGCCTGGCCGTTCGCTCACGGTGCAATCCCAGCGCTGACGCCGTTGACGACTCCACCACCGTACAGACGGTGCATCCCGGCAGCGATCCACTCGTGCGCCAGCGCCCCCTGTCTCGCGGTCCTTGGAGCGCTCAGAGCGCCGTCAACTCCCGCTCGGACGTGTGGAGATGAGCGCCAGGGCTGTCGAGGGCATGGGCACCGGAGCGCCTTCAATGAGGACGACGCTTGCTGCGGCGTCGCTGCGGTGCGTGCCTCCTCGTCGATCCCGGCCTTACCGATGCCTGCGGGCGGCGCCGGTCGGGACGCCGTACTCATGTGGGCCAGACGGGCCGGGGGTCGCTTTGGTCGAGGACGATGCCGGTGCTGGGCCCGCGCCCCGGCGGCTCCTGGCTCGGAACCGCAGGCGGTCGCGCATTCTGCGGCGGGTTCTGGGCTGGGAGGACCCTCGGCGAAGCCGCAGGGACGGCCCTGTCTCCTCATGCGCCGGCAGGCGCCAGGCGGCTGACCCTCACTGCCGAAGTAGGGGCGACGTCGCGGAGACGTCCCGTGCCTGTCAGCGTCCTGCTCAGCGGTGGCTCGTTCCTCGGGGCCAGGCGGATCCACTGCCCACGAGGTGGAGGCACGGAGGACAGGCGCCCGGAGGCGGTCTGCTGCCGGTGTGCGGGATCGCAACCATGGGCGCCGGCTGGGGCTGCGACCCTGTGCCGGTGCCAGGTGGGCTTGGGCGCGGCTCCAGCGATCGGCGCACGGGCTCGAGGGTGGCCCGTGGCAGCCCCTCACACCAGCCGCCAGCGCTCTTGCTGGTGCCCTCTTTCAGTCCAGTCCTGCTCGGTCAGGGGCCCGGCCGCAAGCCTCGACCACCGGGCGGGCTGAGTCCGTGGGGGGCGATCTCTGGGCGCGACGGCGTCGTCGGCCCTCGCGGCGTCAGGCCGCGCTGGCCCGGCCTGTCGCGTGATCCTCCTGTCGGGGCTGGGCTGACTCATCCAGGACGGCTTTGCTGGACGGCCTCCCAGGGGCGATTCATCGAGCATCGCGGGACGTGTCGGCCACCCGCGCGGGCAGCACCACCGGCTCACCAGGTCGGCTGTAGCCCGCCTGGCGCGGCAGGGGCCTCATAGGGCGTGTTTGACGCCGCTAGCTGCACCTCATTAGGTCGGCCGCTCCAGCTGCAGGCTGAGGACCTCGGGGCCACCGGTGCGGGCGGCAGGCGAGCCAGGAACGGTTGGATGGTGAAGACCGGGGACTCATCCATCCGCCTCGCCAAGGCTCACGGCAGGCGTCGGCGAGCTCCTCAGGAACTGGCCGCTGACTTCTGCGGAGGCCTCTGCTGCTGGCGGTGTGTGACGTGTGTGCGCGGGTGGGCGCAGGATGGTCTGTTCTGGGGGAGGACGCCAGGGTTCGTGCGGCTGCGCCGTTGAGCTCGTCGGGCGGTCTGCTCCGTGGCGGACTCGGGGTTCGCTGTTCTAGCGCGGGTGGGCGCCGGCGTCCTCGATCCGCGTCCAGTGTGGGAATGGTCACCCTCAGGGGCGCGGCCGGCATCGGAGGTCATCCACCGCAAGCCTGCCGCCGCAGGGCGGGCGTTTGGCGAGCCAGGGTCTCCTGGAGTAGTCGCGCCTGGCTCTCCGGTGTCGTCGCGACCGTGGTCGTGTGTTGGCGGCTGGGCTCGCGCAGCGGTCGTCGTGCGTCGTCACGGGCCGCGTGCCTGGGCGCCAGGTGTGGGTCGGCCTCCACCTGCCATGTGACCTCGTCGTAGGCGTTCGGCAAGACCTGCCGTCCCAGCAGCGCGTCGGCACTGGGGATCAGGACGCTGTGGGCGGTGCTCGGCGTGCGGCGGTATCCTGGTACAACATGGTGCTGTTGTAACCGGACTAGGGCAGGTGGGGGCGAGGGGCTCGGTGGTGTCGGCCTCGACGACGCGCACAGCGGGCCGGGCGTTCCGTGAGGACGGTGGGCGGGCGGAATGGGTACTCCTGGAGGGCACTCGCGCCGCTTCACGCTGACAGGAAGTCCTGGAACTGGCGGGCGACTCAAACGGTGACCATATTGGTTGCGCTACAGGGTGTGCATTTCCCAGGACGTAGTTGGGTGCATGGCAGGGCGCGCGCGGGCTGCTCGGCCGGGCTGCGAACAGCGCCGTCTCATCGGTCGGCCGCGCAGGCGGGACTCAGGGTCGAGGGCGGCGAGCTGCGCCGGGAGCCTTCCCTCGAGCTCGGAGATCAGGCACGATGCCGTCGTCGGCCCGTCCTGCGGTTGATCCCTGGTACACGCTGCCGTTCCCCTTATCTTAGGGGCTTGGACGCGCCGCTGGCGTTGCTGTGGACGATGATGTGCGTGCGGACTCGTCCGGTTGCGCTCAGGAAAGGGTCTCTCGTTGGGCGGGACCCGGTGGCGCAGCACTGCTCTTGCGCTGCCTAGATTGTCGGGCATGGGCGTCTGGCCCTTATCTGGCTGGCGCCTGCGTGTCAGCCTCCGACTCTGTTCTTGGTTCCTCAGCCCGTGCGCCTCCCGTAGGAACCCCTTGTATGCCGTGGCCGCCGGCCGTCGCCCGCCAGGGCAGCGAGGCAGGCGCTGCGTCCCTGGCTGGGTCGACGACGGCTTGGTCGCCTGTGATCTGCGGATCCTGAACTCCGGCCGGCTGTGATGATGTCGCGGGCTGGACTCGTTGACCATCTCCTCGTGAAATCAGCGCCGGCGAACCTGCTCTGGCCCCATAGGGAGACGACACGGGATGCACGGTTGGGATCTGACCTGCGACGTCGGCCAGCCGCTGCGCGTTCGGCGGGCTGGAACCGGCCGGTGGCGCGGTCCACGATTCTCGGCGGAAATCGGACGGGTCCCACGCACTGAAGCCTCCGGACGGCAGCATCGGCACCGACGAAGGCCCGACCGCGGCAATTGAGGCGTGAGGCGCCGCCCGTCTGACGGTGGCGGAACAGCCATCGGCCGGTCAGGTGCGCTCTGCACGGCGACCATCTGCTGGGCTGGGACGTCCAGCGTTGATCCTGGGACGGTGGCCTCCGTTAGTCCCAGCCCGCATCCCTCAGCGGTGACGCGTCCTGAGTCGGTCCACTCCTGCGTGCGAATAGCTCGCGAGGTCGTCCATACCCGGTGATCAGCCTGGCCACCTTCCAATCGCCACGACCACGACCTGGCGGCGGCGCCTGGGCGCAGGTCGATGTGGGAGCCTGATATCAGTCGAGAAACCAGCGAGGCCGTAACCACCACACACCTGAACTCTCCGGGGCCAATAAAGCGCCACGTCCAGACGCTGCTCGCGGAATCGACCAACCAATTTGCGCCTCGGCAATGACAGGCGCACCGCAGCATCGGCTCGATGACGTGCGGCGGGTGCCCATCTCCCAGAGACTCGCAGTGAACCCGGGCCTGGGTGCTCCGGTGCAGCACGCCGATGCAAGGCGCGGCTCCGGGTTATTCCACGTTCTCCGACCCGCCGCGCCCTACCGGCCTCCCGTTGGGCAGGCGGTCAGGCGCTCACCCAGGCCCCACGGGGTTGGCGTAGCGAACACGAGCGTATCGTACGGTGGGCTTGGACCTGGTCAGGATCGCATTCTCAGGTGCAGCCGTTGTTCGACACACAGGCCGCCCCGCGAACCCCAGGACTCAAGTTTGCTCAGCCGACCCCGTCCGTCGGCTGCTCAACCTGCCCCGCCGCCATGGCGCCAGCGCGCCCTGTCAGGCGCACGCATCACCAGCTCGCACGCAGGTCGGGGACCGCCCTGCAGCGCGAGGATCCATCGCGCCGCTCCATCCAGGTGCTGACGGTCCGAGATCGCCCAGGATGCGAGCCATGTTCTCCACCAGCACGGCCACTGTGACCTCAGCGCCGCCCGGCCAGCCGTCAGCGATGACTGATCACCAGTTTTTGTACCGAGAACCTCGACCGCACTCCTCATGGGGCGGGGCCGTTGCAGACAGGCTACACGCTGCGCGGGGCTCAGGAGGTCGACGCTCAGGAGGGGCCGGGTGCGTGCCGCGCTGGAGCCGGCGAGGTGGATCTCTCCGACGATGATTTTCCACCGTCGCGCAACGTCTCGCGCGCAGCGCTGGGGTGACATGAGGCGAGCGGCGTCATGACAGGGGTCTCCGGCAGATCCTCGCGGCCGGCGCTCGCGGGCGGCGTGTCCCCGGTGCACTCCCACCAGGTCGGGCGCAGGGTGACGGCGGTCGCGGTGGTCGGCTGGTTGCGCTCGACGTCGGCCCCCGGCGCCTTGGGCGGTGAGATGTAGACAACCACGCACGCCGCCGGCCGACTCCGGGCGCTCGCAGGCCTCCTGCCTCTCCAGTATCAGGCGCTAAAAACCGATCGATGGCCGACGGAAGGGCCGCCAGTGTCTTGCCCGACCGGTGGGGCGATATTGGCCGCGCGTTCTCTCGTCGATCGCCGCTTGGGCGCTTCCCTGCCACAGCGGTGGGCCCGATGGGAAGAGCGTCGGAAGCCAGGTTCGTTGGCCTGCGAAGTTTCTCTAACCGGGTCTGTACGCACTGGCCGTAGCAGCGCGTCGCTGCTGGCGCTATCCCCCGCAGCCATATTCCGCTCACCCCACTCACGCGCTGTACTGGTCAATATCGCCGCGGTGACAATCGCGCTATTTGCGCTGACCGGATCGCCGCACCCAGGCGAAGAGCCTGCAGCAACGGTGGAACAGCCCCATCCTCCTCCACCTGCCGTATTGCAATCTGTGTCTGATTTCGCTCAGCGCGTGACGATCTGGAAGAATAGCAATGGCGCCTCCGTAGTCCTCATCCTCTTCCAGCGCCGACCTGGCTGGACCGGTACTTCCGCATACGGACGCGGTTCAGCCATCTCCACGCGAGGGTCACGGCGGGATCGTCACCTTCTAACTACTCGATGGTACATCCTCGTCTCAACCTACATCCTGTCCAGAGCGGTCCTCCGGGGCTTCAGGCTGGGCTCGCCTCGCACACCCTGCCATCGCCGCCGCGGTCGCGGCGATCTCGCGGGCGTCGTCGCCCGCTACCCGATAGCCCTGGCTGCGGGCCAGGGATCAACACGGTGGTGCCTACACCCTCGTGGGCTGCCAGGCATGACCTACGCCGACGCCATGGGGCTCGCATCGTCATCGAGGCATCGCCCATCCTCGTCCTGGTGCTCCACCGCTTCCGCGAGGCCATCTTCAAGGCCAGTACCCAATCAGGCTCAAGACCACGTCTCCATGGGCATCAGCCTGTTCATCGCTCATCAGCCCTGGTGGATGCCAAGATGGTGCGCCGCGGCGCCCCCTCTGGAGGCGTGCGGCGGTCCAGCAGGCTAACCCCAGTTGTCTTTCCTCTTCGGCTCTCTTCTCGCTTGAACGTTACTCTACGTACGCAGCACGTCCGCAGCGCCATCCTCATCAGCATCACCTCAGCCACGTTACATTGTCATCATCGGCATATACTTCCACCTGTTTATAACTGTGACCGGAGAAGGCCCCTCAAGCATCTCGGCTGGTCCCTCGGGCCACCTGACCAGTTTCCCAGTGGATACCGAAGTCTCTATGTCGACGTTGAGCCACTTCAGCCTGCTGGTAGTCCATAAGGTCAGGATCATCAGTGATCCTCCTGGTCGCCCTCACCACTGCTGGCAGCTTCTTCGGCGATGGGCACCGCTATTTTCATCCAGCGCCGAGGCGACCTGCTCGGCAATGCGACGCCAGGACCGCGAGGATCCTTGTTGTCGACTCCCACAACGCCGCGCGCATTCGGGACGTCTCTCAGGCCTCCACCGTGGGTGCCACTTTGTTTTCTGGGAGGGGCTCGCGGGCGCGCACTACGGTCTGGCTGCGCTATTCGCGCTGTCCCATGTTCTTCCTTCCCGCTAAGTCAGGATGCGTTCCTACAGGCAGCCCGGCGCGCTCATCGTCGTCGGCTTCCTCGCCGGTGGTGGTGGCCGACATCGACTGGGGTCCCGGGGTCAACGCTGCCCGCCTTCTGATATCATCATGCCTTCTCCTGCCTCGTCCTGGCAATTGTCCAGGCCCGCTTCGTCGCTCTGCCTGGTCGCTCGAGGGTGGCGGGACCAGGCAGGATCACCCGCTCATTTCGCTGGGCCTGCGTGTTCGTCGTCTACTGCCCTCGCCCGATCAAGGCGAGTTCTCGTCTCTGATATGGGACGAACCGCTGGGCGCAGAGGCGGTCTCGGTGAGCGCCGACCTGGCGTAGGTGTCAGATCTCACAACCAAAAGGCTCTGAAGGCCTTGTTCCTTCGGAAGTAAGCCATGATTCGCGGTTTCTTGTTGATGGGGCGAAGGTGGCGCTGAGAACCACGCCACGCTGGTTGGACGCCTCTGGCCAATCGTGGTCTCGCCTATGCCCCTCGTCCCATTGGGAGGCCGCTTCGCTCTGGTATCTCCACTGCTGGGGATGGTGGGCCGTGCTCCACCTCCACGACCTCTCGAGCGGCGTGGGCCGCGCCCATGTCCGCTGTGTGGACGCAGGTCGCTATCAACTCAGTGCTTTGAGCGTAATCCTCGCGCTTTCCTACCTCCCCAGGTGTGTGATGGGGCCGTGGTCTACCCACGACGGTGCGAGCCTTGACGCGGTGGTTGGGTCTTCACCATTGTAGTTGAGGATGGTGGGGTAGGTGTCACGGGGTGCACCGGTGAAGATGGCTCCGTTGCTGCAGGTGTGGTTGTGGTGTGGTGGGTAGCTCGTTGGTGAGTCAAATGGGTGATGGAGGCAGAGCATCTTCAACTGGGATGTAGTTATGAATCTAGGTGGGGTTAAGCCGTGCCGTTGCAGAGAGCTCGATGGTGTTGGAGCCGAGATGGTGGCGGTGGTGTGCATGAGGTGTTGGCCGGTCCTCACGCGTCCAGGAGGACGGTCCCAGGCCTTGTGATCCTGGGGCTGATGCTGGCGTCTCAGGGTTGAGCGTGTTGAAGTCCAGCGCCAGGTTTTGTTGCCTTGGTTGATCCTGTCGGGCTGGTGCTGGGCTGGTGCGGGTGGTGGGTAAACCTTGTACGCCGTGGATGTAGTAAGGAGGAGTGGTCCTGGGTGATGGGTGGGGACTGTTCGGCCTCCTGGGGGCTGTCCGGCGGTGGGGCGCCACAGGTCAAGGGAGGAGGTCACAGAGGTCTGACTCCTGGATCCCTCCCCACCACTACGTCCTTCGAGACAGGTCACAAAGAGCCCTCAATCGAATCCAAGCTCCATTCCATGATGGTTGTCCTTTCTCCTCATGTGTGATGATTGATCGAATCCTTGGTGGGTATGGCGTGTGGATGAGGCTCGATCTCGGCAGGGAACTTGCCCAATCCTATTTATCTCAAAAGTGTCAGATGTGTCTTTTTCTGCGATGTACCCATTGGATTAATTATATCGGTGCCGGTGGCTCGCACAGCCCTCGGCCTAGTCCTCAGCAGTTTCAGTAGTCCACCTTTTCTTCTTGGGGGTGACTTTTGCCTGTGACTGGGTCTACCTTCCTGGGGTGCTCTTTGGTTCCCTTGACCAGTCTCCCTTGATGGAGTGGGTCGTAGCTGGGGCCTTTGGCGTCGATGAGGCGAAAGCCGTTGTAGCCATCGAACTCGAGCGCCATTGACAATGTAGGAGTGCCTCCGATGGGACATGACCCTGCTCCTCGTAACTGGGCTGAGCGGGCCAATACAAATATTCTTCGCCGTACCCCGGACAGGAGGATGGTGGCTCCAGCCAGGAGACGTCAGCCCGATGTTTGCTGGGCCAGCTCTGGTTCTTGCTGACTAGGAGAGGTTTGTTCGACGTGGTGAGCCTTGACACACGGTGAGTTGGGTATTCACCATTGGTTGAGATGAGTGGGAATTGCCGTGTAATTTGAAGGTGAAGATGGCTCCGTTGCCCGGGGCGATGCTGGTGGCCAGGCGGGCGGCTCGGTGGTAGTGGGGTGGTCAGGTGAGCATCTTCAGCACAGGACGTGGGGAAGGTAGGGCCGTCGGTTGAGGTTCCTGACCGGGTGTGGCCTTTGCCGAGAGAGGCTCCGATGGTGTTGGGCAAGATGTGTGATGCCGCAGGTGGTGGCAGGTCCTCCCTGGCGTCCAGGGCGGTCCAGGCGCCTGGCCGATCCCTGAGGCTGATGCTGGCGCTGCCTGGGGTGGAGGCGTGTTGAGTACAGGCTCGAGCATTGCTGGTTCTGTCCAGGAGAAGGCTGATTTCAGGCCGAAGTCAGGGGTCATCAGAATAACCTTACGCCGTGGGTTTAGTGGAGGTAGTCCTGGGTGATGGGGTGGGAACTGTCGGCTTCCTGGGCTGTCGGCGGTGGGGCGCCACAGGTCAGGGAGGGTGAGGGGCTGGCCTGCTGGATCACTCCCACGCCTGCCTTCGAGACCAGGTCACCAAAACCCTCAATCAAATCAAAACTCCATTCCATAGTCGTCCTTTTCCTCATAGTGATGATTGAATTAAGATGTTGGTTAGAAATTGTGTGGATGAGGAACTCCCGATCTCGGCGGGAACTTTAGTCTGTTTTGTCTGGGGTGTCGAATGTGTCTTTCTGCGATGTACTTGTTGGATGGGGTGCTCCTGTGCCATTGTCATTGGCCTTGACCTGGTCCTTAGCTTTGTCAGTAGGAGTCCTTTCGCGCATTCCTTCTCCTCACTGGAGTTAGTGTAAGTGCTTTCTGGTTCCCTCGACCAGTGTCCCTTGGTAAGTGGGTCAGCCAGCATGAGGCCTTGGCTCAGTGAGGCAAAAGCCAATCATGTGAACTCGGCACCGTTGACGATGTAGGAGTGCTCATTGGGGACTCCGGTGACCTGCTCACCTCGTAGCCTTTGGGCACAGGCGGGCCCGTAGTTCGCTCTCACCCCACAGGCAGATTGTAGCAGATCCCTTGGGTCTGGGGTGCACTGTGGAGTGATGGATGCCATTGCGCGGGCTCCAGTCATGGAGCCTGACGGCTCCAGTCTCGTCACGGGCGAGTCGGCGGCCCGGCCTGGGAACTATGTGCGCCATGCGGCTTGGTCGGTGCGCCACAGCAGCCAGGCGTACTCGGCCTCACGGGTGGCGGCATGAAACCGCGGGCATTACGACCACCATCATGGCGGCACCGCCGCGGTATGGGCTCAGGGCACGGACCATTACCAAATCCATATGGCGGTCTCCCGGTCGATATGGGTGGACAGGTACGGAGTCTGCAATGCCCTGGGGTCGCGTATAGAGGCCGCTGCCCCGCAGATATTGTTTTGAATGGCTACGCCCGCGCCGACCTCGAAGGCCAGGCCGATGTGTGCCCCGGACGGGAGATGATGGCCCCAGCTTGATATCAGCCCAGGCTTTGCCGCCTTATTCATGCAGCTCCGCAGCCCCAGCAAATCTAAAGATCTGCTAACCCAGAAGGCTTCTCCTTCCCAGGTTATCGGCCATGCTCACGTGGATGGGAACACTTACTTGACGACACACCTGGGCTCCCACGGCGCACGGTACGAGTCGCACCGCCACCACTGTTCCGGCGCCGGATCCGAACCGGCGCGCGCCGCCTCCTCCGCGCGATCCGCAGGCACCGCTGAGCGTCGTCAGCCTTGGCCGCGGCTCAGAACGCAGCCGCCTCCATGAGGCGTCATCCGCTTGCCACCGCCCTCCCGGCCCGAGCAGGTAGGCGGGCGCCGTCGACTAGGAACCACTTGAAGGGCGTTGCGCGGCACTCCCGCTTGGACGCGCCATCGCCACGGGCCCATGATTCCGTAGTTTCCGCTCTCAAGGGCTCGCACCCGTAGCGCCGCCCCGCGGTGCGGGTGTCGATGATCGGGCCAGCGCCAGCATCAGCGGAAGGCGCACCCGCGTCCGGCACCTTCGTGTTGGCGGGAGCCGTCACCTCGGTGACGTCCCTGTTGTCTGACCACAGCGCATAGTCAGGTCATTACATATGTGATTGACAACCGCACCCTACAATGTCAAGGGCACCAGGATGCTGAAACCCGCGCGCATTTCTTATCCCACCGCATTTGCACTCGACTGCAGCGGCGCCACAGGCGATCCCAGACCGATCGCTCGGCCCACGAGTCGGTGAGCGAACGCGTGTCGGCGAAGCGAAGACGTTGCCAGGCTACAGTAAAATTGTCAGCCGGTGTGAGTCAGGCGCCGTTGCTTGGTGTCTCACCCCACCCTCGGGGCGGGGATGGGATGGTCGAGGTGCTTCCGCGACCGGTCAGGGAGCGCGATTCGGCGGCTGACCTCCGGTAGACCTGCGCAGCGGCCGCTGCCACGGGGAGGGATCAGTCGCTCGCAGGAGACGGCGTGCGCCTGGAGCCCGCCAGGGCAAGAATTCCTGCGGCGTCTTTGAGAGTACCTCTCGATGGTGGGGCGACCTGGCGAGGTAGCGGTTCGGGGTTGACGCCGGCGGCGTTGCAGGCCCTGAGCTCACCGTGGCGATCAACAGTGCCAGCATCCCGGTGTGAAGGCTGATGAGTCGGCGCTAGGACGGTCTTGGCCCGCGCCGGTGGCGAACCAGCACTCCAATAGCTGGCGCGTTCATGCTGGTGCGTTGCGGATTGTCGGCTGAACCACCGGCCGAGGAGCACCTTCGGCGCGAACGGAGGCCGGCTTGCTCGGCGCAGCACGAGGAAGTGCGGGACCTCGTGTTGCGGTCTTTGGCGTTTACTACTCTGCTTGGGCGACGCGCGTTTGTCAGTCAGCCGTGATCCCTGGTCCCAGTCCCAGCGGTGGCGTTGTGGTCAGGCGGTCGTTTGGATGGGGTTGCCGTTTCAGGTCGCGTTGCTGGGTGAGGCGCAATTCGGAGAGTTCCGCTGCTGGGCGCGCCGGCCTGGTAATGGCCATCTTCGCCCAGTCGGCTGAATGATCTTTAGACGCACTGCCCCGTAGGTCTTGGGTGCTTTGACCCGTATGTCCCAAGGGGACGCTAGCCGTAATGATGGCGATTCTCTCGACGTCTTATGTCTCGTGCTCAAAATCCGGCTCTGCTGGCGTCAGCGACCAGCCAGATCCGGGCAATGCGTAACTGA